>OGNB01001932.1_pt1 | contig 10792 bp, 7 predicted proteins | sample 1573301 | NCBI WGS metagenome assembly OGNB01 (sample SAMEA2581914, study PRJEB24529) | metagenome | biome: Human gut stool | place: China | collected 2011
TTTGTCACACAGTTGGTACGGCTCCATGACAGGGATTTGTTCAACGAATATCAGTATACTCTGCACCTCATCAGACTTCTTCCGAGAATTGGTAACGAGGATATTGGTAATATCGAGGACAAAATCAAGCTGGAGTACGCATCCCTCACGGAGACCTTCCGTGGAGCAATCGTTCTGGATGAAAAGCCGCCGGCGTTCGTCCCCGGCGGTAGTACCGCTCCGAAGGTGCCAAACAAGAAAAAAGATACCCTTCAGAGCATCATCGATAAGGTGAATGAACGCTTCAGCGGTAACTTCACCGATGCCGACCGCGTCATCATCGAGGGGATCTATCAGATGTTCATGAGGGACTCTGAGGTTAAGAAGTTCAGAAAATATGCCAAGGACAACAGTACCGAAATGTTCGTGCGGTCTCTGTTCCCTGATAAGTTCCGCGATATTGTGACCCAGTGTTTCCTTGATAACAACGACTCCTTTGCGAAATTGTTTAACGACCCGGATTTCTATCAGAAAGTTCAGGAAGCAATGGCCCAGGAATTGTACAAGGCATTGAGAAAAGAATAACACGATGTTTTTTTCACTTGCATCATTGCCTGCTGTTGCAGCTGTCTAATAAGAGAAATTAGTTGAAGCCAGGATATAAAGCAAAATTTTAGAGCAAAGAATGGGGGTATGGATATGCAGATACTTCAATTAGATGAGTTTTTAAGGTCAATAAAACAAAATATAGATACTCCACATTCTTTGCTACTCGGTGCAGGTGCATCTATTGAATCGGGAATCCCATCGGCAGCAGACTGCATTTGGTATTGGAAACGTGAAATCTATTTATCGCAAAACCCAGGTGCAATTGGAAACTTTGACAATTCCAAGTCTGAGGCTGTCCGCAGAGTTATTCAGCGGTGGATCGATTCACAAAATATATACCCGGCAGAGAATAGCGCAGAGGAGTACTCGTATTTTGCGGAAAAGGCATACCCAATAGCGGATGATCGCCGGAAATACTTTCAGCACTTAGTGTCAAACCATGATCCAAGCTTGGGATACCATCTGATTTCTTTGCTCGCGTTAGAAAATATAATAAAAAGTGTGTGGACAACAAATTTTGATGGTATGACACTGAAGTGTGCACATCAATACAGTCCGCTCGTTCCCATAGAAATAACCGCAGAAACCTCGGGTAGGATATACCGTGGCGATGTTGACAAGGAGCTCCTATGCATCGCTTTACATGGTGACTATAAATATGGGGCGCTAAAAAACACAGAGAAAGAACTTGATTCGCAAGACGGTGAACTGGTAAAGGCATTGCTGCATGAACTAACCAACCGAGATTTAATTGTTATGGGATACAGTGGGCGAGACCAGTCACTTATGAATGCTTTGCAGCAAGTTTATTCGACGAAAGGTGCAGGCAAACTTTTTTGGTGTGGTTACGGAACAAGGGTTTCATCAGAAGTTAAAGCGTTGGTTGAGATGGCCAACAAAAATGGCAGAGCCGCTTTCTATATTCCAACTGAAGGCTTTGATAGTACAATGTATGCAATTGCCCGCCACTGCATGAGTGAAAATAGAGAGTTTTTGGGGAAAGTGGATGATATCAAAAAGAAGCTGTCTATTGCTCTTGAGCCACAGCATAGTGGGTTCCTGCAACCTAATCTGACCATAAACAAAGTGGTAAGCACCAATGCGTTCCCAATCGCATTCCCAAATCAGTGCTACCAGTTTGAGGTTTTGCTTGCTCCTGGCGAAAAACAGTGGGATTTTTGCAAAATGCTGGTTAGAGATGATGTTATGGCTGTGCCCTACAAGAATCTTGTGTATGCGTGGGGGTCGAAATCCGTCATCGAGGAAGCATGCAAAGGCAGGCTAAAAACCAATATTGAGTTATGCCCGTTAAGCAGAGCGACAATTGCTGGAAATAGTACATTTCGGGAGTTATTGCTCAAAACACTTGTTCGCATTCTTGCCGCAAGCCATGGCCTGGGACATTCAAAGGACAAAATCTGGGATACAAAAGAAGTGTTGAAGTACCGTATTGGAGCCAAAACTGTTACAGCATATTCTGGAGTTCGGCTTGCGTTGTTATTTGATAACAAATACAGTTATCTCACACTTGTTCCGAGTTTCATGTACGCTGATGACGCAGTACTAACCAAGGACGAAAAAAAGCAATTTGCGGACTGGTTCAATGCGAAAGTCAATAATGGTCGGCCAAACCAAAACGCAAATGAGTACATTAGAAAATGGGTCAGAAAAGTAATCGGCAACAAAAGGTTTTCAGCCAATTATCCTTTAGGGAGTACAACGAACTTTACATTTTCGGTTGTAAATAGCAGCGCGTTGGTTGGCGTGAACTTCGGAAAACAAGCTTCGATACAATTGCCTGATACTATTTCGCCCAAACGGATTATTTTTTCTGGAATAGAATATCGAGATCCAACACTTCGATTCTGCGGCACATCTATGCGCGGTGTGGCTGAAGATTTCCATCCAATGCGCGGGTTAATTCTGAATGCCCCTGTAGATCATGCCATGAATAACAGCGTATTACATTCTGCAATCTCGGTAGGGGTGGTTTGTCCAGATGAGCATAACCAAAAGTTTGCTCAGTTCATTTCCGGTTTGAATCGCCAGTCGCAAGCGAAGCACAATACTGATTATCTAATTTCCTTCCCAGGTTTCTATCAGGCCTTCAAGACAGGTCTTGATTTACCTGATCCCACCAGTAGCAAGTGGAAGCAAATTACCGCTTCAAGTGAGCGGGATGTCCATAAAGCCGCTGTTGAGTTTGGTGATTCAATAATTAGAAAAATAGACCAGCTTAGCGCAAACTCTATTGATGTTATACTGATTTACATTCCCGAGGAGTATGAAGTATTCACATCATATACCGATGGAACGATAAATTATGATTTACATGATTACATTAAAGCTTACGCTGCGCAAAAACAGGTAGCAACACAATTTGTTCGAGAAAAAACGATTGAGAGCGATCTGCATTGCCAAATTATGTGGGCTCTTTCTTTGGCGCTGTATGTAAAGTCCGGGCGGACTCCTTGGGTGGTGAACGGAATACAGCCAGATACGGCTTTTGCAGGAATTGGATACAGTGTTATGAATGGACCGTCGGGAAGCAATGTGGTTGTTGGTTGCAGCCATATATACTCTTCTGATGGTCGTGGAATGAAGTACAAGCTTTCCAAAATTCAAGATTATTCGTTCGACAGAAAGAAAAATCCGTATTTATCCGAAGAAGAAGCATATAGGATCGGTCTCAATATCAAAGAATTGTTCTACAAATCTTTTTCTGAACTACCGAAGCGGGTCGTTATTCACAAACGTACACCTTTCCGGAGAGAGGAAGTCAAAGGATTGGTTGAAAGCCTGTCATCTGCAGGAGTTAAGAATATAGAGCTCCTTGAGATAACATATGAGGATAACCTGAAGTGCTTTGCGTTAAATGAGCGTTGCACGCAGGTGGACGGATATCCTGTGCGCCGCGGGATGTGCTTCCCAATTGACAACAACACCATGTATCTTTTTACCCATGGAATTGCACCATCTGTAATTTCTCCGAAAAGAAGATATTTCCAGGGCGGTAAAAGTGTTCCGCTACCACTAAAAGTGGTTAAACACTATGGTTCTGGGGATATGGCACAGATTGCAACGGAAATTCTTGGATTGTCGAAAATGAACTGGAACAGTTTTGGACTGTATTCAAAACTGCCCTGTACGATAGAATCTTCGAATGAAATTGCACGAATCGGATGGTTGCTGTCTCAATTTGAGGGAACACTTTACGATTATCGCTACTTTATGTGAAATCCGATGTAACCAAAGCGGGCGGCAATAAACAGTGACACTAAAAACCACCAGAAAAATAACGGTAAAAGCTAATCGACAACACCTAACAACCAAGAGGAGCTGAGGCCAACAGGTCTCAGCTCCTTCTTTCGCAGCGACTATTCTTTTTTCTGCGATCCGTTCAGGCTGGCCCAATGCTGGCGCAGCAGACTTTCTGCTTCTCTGCGAAAGGAATCTTGGAACATGACAGCCACAACCAATGCGCTAAGCACTGCAGCCACAGGCTCCAGCCAGGGATATGCGGTCCAAAGCTGTTCTCCCCAGCAAACAAGCGGAACACCAACAAGCAGCATAAGCAGCAAAATAATGATGGCAACATCGGGCCTGCCGTAGCCTTCACGTCTTTTGATTTTGGCCCGTATCTGTCGAAGCGCACGGGCGCGGATATCTCGGATGTTTCTGGACGAGCACTGTTTGTCCTGTGCGACGGACTCGGTGGACTCGCCGTTGATGACGGTGCGGAACAGAACCTCCCGCTGTAGTTCAGTCAGCTCACGCAGTCCCTCGTCAATTTCTTTGCGCACATACATGAGCGGGTCTTCATCAGATCCCTCTGGCAGATACTTCGCCCGGTCAAACCAGCGCATATCATCGTAGATCGCGTTGCGCACTTCCTCCGGCAGGAACGCTTCCGGATTGTAAGATCGGGGCTGTTTGATATCCACATCTTCCAGAGCATCCGGCGCAACTCGCTTGTGAAAGTTGGCTTCGCTGTAGTAGAGCATGTGCTCCAGTTCCTTCCACTCCTCCGGATGCTCCTTCACCCACTGATCTGCGGCAGCGGCAGCTTCCGGGTCCATAGAGTGTATCCAGCGCCAGTCAGACTGCAGTTCTTTGTAAGACTGGGTATCCTTGAAAGACATGAGCTCACCACTCTTTCTGCGTTTACAAAAAGTTTACAATTTTGGACCTTCCGATTTTGCGATTTTTCTCTAAGTAATAGTAGAAGGACAATTTTACCCGGGTGAGGTTGCCCCTGGTTCGGTACGGCACGGTCTCCGCGCTGACGAACCCACATGGCCTTTGACAGAGCACCCCATGAGAGCATGTGCGCTCTCTGCCATACGGCGATTCGCTCGGAAGGTCATTCCATCTCTGGCCGTGCTCCCGGGAGCACGGTCTTTTGCTATGTGCCGTTTCCAACGGCACGGCTATATAAATCATTCTAACACGGAGGAGGCGAAAAAGATAGCTCACAGATGAAAGTAAAAGACTCAGCTGCAAAGCAAAGGAGGGGTGCACACCAGTCCGACCGCAAAACAAAAACCGCCGCGACTGCGGCAACAGTCCGGCGGCTCGGCGCACACACAGGCACGCACAAATCAACTAAACAAAGTATAGCAAACGGGCAGCGGAAAAGCAATGAGAATTTTCCGCACGCTCCCTGTGTGAGTGCCGCAGAAGTCTACAACAACACGGGAGGTATGAATTGAGTTACAACAAATGGCCCAAGCGCAGCGCAGAGAAAAACTATTTTATGGTGCCCAACGAGATATTCAGCATTGGTCTGGATTACCGGGAGATATCCCTCTACACCTATCTGCTCCGGTGCGAGAATCGTAAGACCTACCAGTGCTACCCCAGTTACAAAACCATCGGCCATGCGATCGGCATGAGTGAAAATACGGTGGCAAAGTACGTGCGGCAGCTGGAGGAGAAAGGCCTCATCTACACGGAGCCGACCATCATGCAGAGCAAAGATGGAAAACCGCTGAACGGAAATCTGCTCTACACCATACGTCCTATCCCGGGTGTACTCGAAGCGTTCTATGAGCGGCAGTTCCGGCAGGCAGAGGAGGCTGCCGCCCGCTATCGTGCGGCGCAGCTCCTCGAAAAGTCCAACGCCCAGGGCCGCCAGAACGCCTTGTGTGCGCCTTTCCGGGAGGAAGCGAGTCCCGGTCCCAGCCAGAGGATTGAAGCCGGATGTGACCCCTTTCCGGAGGGATTTGAGGGGACGAAAGAAAAAGCAGGATAAAGGCATGGCGTCGCAAGCGCCGCCGCAGCCGCCACTTCTGCCCGCAGTGCGGGCAGTTTCGGACGCTTGAAGCTGGCGTCTTTGAGAGGCGAAAAAAGCGGCAATGGCGTCAGCTTTCCCGAAAAGCCCTGTGTTGCAGGGCTTTTCAAGGATGTCTTACAGCAAAAAGGAGGAATTGAATGAGTAAAGAAACCAGAGATCGTATTGCATTCCGGATGCAGCCGGAAACCAGAAGAAGGATCGAGCAGTGGTACGCCGCCGACAACTGCCAGAGCAAAAATGAGTTCATCGAAAAAGCCGTGAACTTCTATGTGGACTATCTGGGAATACAGGACAACACAACGCTGCTGCCCATGGCAATCATGTCTGCCATCGACGGCAGGCTGAGCAGATTGGAGGACTATATTGCCCGCAGAGATTTTACCAGATGCGTGGAGCAGGACATGACCAACGGCATCATCGCGGAAGCGTTCGAGATGGACCGGGATGACTTGAAGCGCAGGCGCGCGCAGAGCGTCCGGAATGTGAAAGCCACAAACGGTACCATCTCTCTGGAGAAGTATGCGCGCTCCCGTCAGGAGCCGGACTGGGATGATGACGAATGGCAAGACTGATCCTCAAGAGTCCTTATATCAAAAGCACCGGCGGGGCCTCCGGATACCTTCGCTACATCGCGACCCGGGAGCGGGTGGAGCTAATCCCGGATGACCATCCGCCTACACGGAAGCAGGAGCAGCTCATCGCCAAGCTGGTCAAGGACTTCCCGGACAGCAAGGCGCTCTACGAGTACGAGGACTACCTGACGAAGCCCACCAAGGTCAGCGCCTCTGCGTTCATCACGCTGGCTCTCGAGTCCAACTGGGATGCCATCCACGAGTCAGACCAGTACATGAAGTACATCACCACCCGGCCTCGTGCCGAGCGCATCGGTACTCACGGCCTGTTCGGTGATGACGACGCCGTTTCACTGGAGAAGGCCATGGAGGAACTGGAGAGCTACACCGGAAATGTGTGGACGCACATCATCTCCCTCAAGCGTGAGGATGCTGCCCGGCTCGGCTTCGACAACGCCGCAGCGTGGCGAAACCTCATCCGCGCCCACCGCAACGACATCGCCGCGGCAATGAAGATCCCACCGGAGGACTTCCGCTGGTATGCCGCCTTCCACGATGAGGGCAATCATCCTCACGTCCACATGATGGCGTGGTCGGCAAAGCCGAATCAGGCATACCTGTCCAAAGATGGGATACGGCAGATCAAGTCCACGCTGACCAACCAGATCTTCCGTCAGGAACTGCTCCATGTCTACGAGCAGAAAAGCAAATCGCGAGACGAACTGGTGTCAGAAACACGAAAAGCCATGCTGGAATTGGCGAAGGCCATGCAGGAGATGACCTGCATCCACCCGGAGGCGGAGCAGATGATCTGGAATCTGTCGCGGCAGATCAGTCAGGTCGGCGGCAAAAAAACCTACGGCTATCTGCCAAAGCCAATGAAGAAGCTGGTGGACGAGATCGTCGATCAGATGGCGCGTCTGCCCACCGTAGATGCGTGCTACCAGACATGGTGGGAACTGCAATGCCAGGTGGAGGATTACTACTCCGAGGGGAAGAAACGTCTGCGCCCGCCGCTGTCTCAACAGAAGGAATTTCGCCAAATCAAGAACGCCGTCATCAAAGAGGCGGAGCATATCCGCATGAACAGATTTTCCTTTGAGGATGAGGAAATGCAGGATGACGGCGAACAGATCAGCACCTACGCCATGAGCTATGCGTGTCAGGATCTGCAAAGCGTGGCCAACGATGAGAGCTTTCCGTTGGCAGAGCGGGACGAGACGGCGGAGCAATTGGAGCAGCTTGCGGAGGACGGTGACGCCTACGCCCAGTACATCATCGGCACGGCGTACCGTGACGGCGGACTGCTGATCCCCGACACGGTCAAAGCACAAAAGCTGTTGGAACGCGCCGCCGAGCAGGACTTGGACGTAGCACAGTACGCATTGGGCAAGCTGTATCTCTCCGACGATGCAGACGTGCACGATTCTGCCAAGGGTATCTATTGGCTGAAACGCTCGGCGGACAACGGCAACGATTTCGCCGCCTACCGGCTGGGAAAGGAGTATCTCAGCGGCAAAAATACGGTAAAAGATGCCGAAACAGCAGTGTCATATTTGCGGCAGGCCGCGGATAACGGCAGTGCCTACGCACAGTACCTGTTGGGCAAGCTGACCCTCATGGGTGAGGGCGTTCCGAAGGACATGGACGCCGCCTACGAATGGTTCGCGGCGGCGCGGGATAACGGCCACGCCTACGCGGAATTTTTCATGAAACGCATGGAGCGCGGCGAACAGGAGCCGCCCTCCGTCCTGTTGTCAGCCACCCGGCTGCTCTACCACATGGGCAATATCTTCCGGGACAACGCCCCGGCTCCCGCTGCCAACGGTGTCCAAATCGACCGCAAGCGGCTGGCGCGGCTGCGGCAAAAGCGCGTCGCCCTCGGCCACAAGCCGGACGATCATGAGTTGGAACAGCAGCAAGGATTTTCAATGAAATTCCATATGTGAAGGGGGTCGAGGTGTTCATTTTTTGCGCCGCAATAGTCAAAGAAACATTTCAGAAAACAGTAGCTTTGTGAGCGGAGTTGTGGTATGTGTTGTGGTTGCCAAAAAGGAGGTGCCGCAATGTATGACTACATGAAAGCCCTGCAAAAGCGTTTCGACCGTCAGGAACACAGTGAATTGGACGAGCAGGTCAAATGCGCCCAAGAGGAACTGCGGCGGAACGTGGACGCCGTGGGGCGAAAGAAGCTGCTGCATCTGTTGGACGCGCAGAACGCATTGCTGGTCGAAGCCAAGCTGATGAGCTTCACGGCGGGCTTCAAGCTGGCGTGGGGCATGGCGAGAGAGCTGGAGGCAGATGGGCTCTATTCCTTCGAGAAAGAGGAAGAAGAGCACATCTGCCATCCGGCGGAACAGGAGGACTAAATGGCGAAACGAAGACCGGCCGGTGACGGCATGGTGCGCAAGCGGGAGGATGGCCGCTGGGAAGGCCGTATCGTGGTGGGACACAAAAGCAGCGGTGACTCCATCTTCCGGTACATCTCCGCGCCCACGCAAAAGGAACTGTCCGCCAAACTGCGGCAGCTCACCGAAGCCTATAAAGGCGTAGACCTGACTGAAGAAAGCAATATGGCCCTCTCCGTCTGGCTGGACAAATGGCTGGACGAGTACATGGCCGCTGCGCTTCGTCCCACCACCCTGAACGGCTATCGCCGCTCTCTGGAACTCCATGTCAAACCCTATCTCGGAAACAAAACTCTCTCAAAAATCACTGCCGTCGACCTGCGGTCGCTCTACCGCACCTTGCAGGAAACCGGGCGGGTACATCCCAGAGATGGACAATCCCCCGGCCTTTCCGCCAGAACGGTCCACGGCATCCACACCACCCTGCACCACGCCCTGAAAACGGCTATGGAGCAGAACTTGATCCCCAACAATCCCGCGGCAGAAGTTGACCCGCCCAAGTTTGACGGCGCGCCCATGAAGATCCTCACCGAAGCACAACTGGACGCGTTTATGAAAGTCATTGAAAAGGATGCGTTCTGGCATAATTTCTTCTATACCGCAGTTACCACAGGTCTGCGCCGGGGTGAGATCTGCGCACTGCGGTGGGAGGATTTTGACGCAAAACAGGAAACGCTCCATGTGCGGCGCACCCTCCACAAAGAAAAAGGCAAACCGCTTACCACAGGCGATACCAAGACTTATGCAGGAACACGGAAGATCGTCCTGCCGCCCAGCACGGCACAACTCCTGCGGGAGCGAAAGAAAACAGCGCCGACCGAATGGATATTCCCTAATCCCTTTGATCCAGAGCAGCCTATCGCCCCCGGCACAGCATACAACCGCCTGAAAGCACTACTGAAAGAAACTGGACTGCCGGACATCCGCTTTCACGATCTACGCCACACCTTCGCCACCCATGCCCTATCCTCCGGTGTGGATGCCAAGACACTGGCCGGTATCCTTGGCCACACAAAGGCCAGCTTCACGCTGGACACCTACACGCACACCACCGGCGATATGCAGAAGCGGGCCGCTGAGATCGTGGGCGGTTTCCTGACCGATTACCTTGGAGAGGAGATGAATCCTTGGCAAAGCAGAGAAAGCACGGCAGCGGCACCGTCCGTCTGAGAAGCGACGGCCGGTGGGAGGGCCGCGTTGTCATCGGCTACGATTACAGCGGACGGCCCAAACCTAAAAATGTGCTGGCAAAAACAAAGGCCGAATGTGAGAAAAAACTCAAAAGTTTGATTGCCGCACAAAAAGGATCTGAGCCGCAACCGTCCCGGCAGGCCATGACAGCCGCCCAATGGCTGGACTTCTGGTATCAGACCTGCAAAAAGCCATACCTTCGCCCCAACACCCAGATGTCCTATGAACGGCGGATCTATCAGCATATCATCCCGAATCTGGGCCCCATTCCGCTGAACAAACTCACCACCGGCGACATCCAGCAGTTCTACACCGGGCTCAAACAAAATGGCCGTCTGCTTCGTCAGGAACAGTACGGCGAAGGACTTTCCGACCAAACTGTCCGCGGCATCCACACCACCTTCCACGCGGCGCTGGACAAGGCAGTCTCTGAGAAAATCATCCCCAAAAATCCCTCCGACTTCTGCCGCCTCCCCTCTGCAAAAGCCAGAGAAATGCAGATTCTCTCCCCGGAGGAGATCCAGCGGCTGCTCATTCAGGCCAAAGAGGACGGCTGCTTCGAGCTGCTCCTGCTGGAACTGTCCACTGGATTACGCCGTGGTGAGATCTGCGCCCTCCAATGGGACGATCTAAACTTCAACACCGGAGAGCTTCAGGTAAAGCGGCAGGTACACCGGGTCAAGAGAGAATTGGCAGTGTCCGAGCCGAAAACAAAGGCATATCGGGAAGAACGTCGT
>OGNB01001935.1_pt1 | contig 10784 bp, 8 predicted proteins | sample 1573301 | NCBI WGS metagenome assembly OGNB01 (sample SAMEA2581914, study PRJEB24529) | metagenome | biome: Human gut stool | place: China | collected 2011
GGCCGAGGCCCGCCCCTGAATGAGGTTTGAAAAGAAGGGATGCGTGGAGAAGACCGCCTGTCCGTGCTGACGCCTTATGCCTTCACATAGCTGCTGAGGCCCCGGTGGATCTCCCTGGCCTCGTCCGTGAACAGGGCATCGAGACCGGCCACGCCCTTGGTCTTGAAGCCCGCCAGACCGGTGTTCAGGCGCTGCATCTCCAGATTGCCGCCGTTGAGGGCCACCTGCTGGAAGATCTGCTGGTCCATGGAGCTGCGCGGGGCATTGAAGGGCGGCAGCAGGCCGCCGTTCTCGTGCATCTGCAGGGCCAGGGTCTTGCAGGCCACGTCCATCTGCCCGGTGCGGTCCTTGCCGCTCTTGCAGTTGAACAGCGGCATCATGCCCATGATGTGCCCCAGCATGGCCAGACGCGCAGGCAGGCGATAGGGGTCGGCCCCGCTCATCCTGTAGCCTCCGGCGGCCCAGAGGGCGTGGATCTCGTAGCGCAGGGCCTGTATGTTCTGCCTGTCCCGGGCGGAGATGTCCGACCGCGCAAGATAGGTCTCCACCATCCCGCCGAGCATGTCGTCCCCGAAAAGCTGGGCCATGGCTTCCCTGTTGTACCGGTCGGACGTGCCCCAGCCGCCGATCAGGCCCTGGAGCCCGCCCTGCGCGCCGGTGTTCACGCCGAAATTAAAGGTGAGCACCTGCGGCCTGACCTTGACCGCCCTTTCCTGCCCGTCAGGCAGGACCACGTTCACCGTGCAGGTGCCGTCAGGCCCGCAGGCATCCTTCCACGAGGCGCATTGCTCGGCCAGATAGGTCTTTTCCGACGTGCCGAAGATCTCGCGCGGCACATCGGGCGTGACCAGACTGGTGGAAAGCAAAGGCAGGTCGATGACGGCATCGGGGTTCACCGCCAGCCTGCGCTGGACGTCCGCCAGCTTCGGGGAGCTTTGCAGGGCCGCCGTGAAGATCTCCGTGGCGCGGGTGGCGTTGGCCGCCCGTCTGGCCGCGGGATTCTTGATGGAATAGGCGCTGTTGATACCGTGCCGGAGGCCCCGGAACAAAGTGTTGCCGCCCACGGCGATCTCCGTGCGGGCCAGGTTCAAGGCATGGTTGGGCTGGCCCCTGTCCTCGCAGGAGACGCCATTGATGCCGTGCCGGGCCATGCTCCGGCCGATGGGGCCGGGCTGTGCGCCCGCACCGATATGGCAGGCGGGCGTGATGGTGGACGTGGCCGTCACTCCAGCGCCCCCGCGTCCCAGATATTGCAGATCGCGGCGGATGACGCCCCAGCCCTGTTCGTTGAGCACCTGGATATGGGCCTCCTTGATCTCCCTGGCCAGCTTCCCCGCCGACAGGCCGGGCAGCAGCCGGTGCAGTTCCTTGCCCAGCTCTCCGGGGAGCTTATTGAAGGACTTCATCACCTCATCGGGGACGCGTTCCCCGTCGGCCAGGCCACGCAGCTCGGGCGGATCGGTCATCTTGTCCTGCATGGCCGCCATCAGCCTGCTGAGATCCCGGGCCCGTTCCGCAAGACGCATACCCTTGTCCGAAGCGGGATCCAGGGTACCCAGCTCCACACCCGTCCGGCGCACATGTTCCCCTATGACCCGTTCGTAGGCGGCATAGGTCTGCTGAAAGGCAAGACGCACGTTCCCGGCCGTGAAGGGGCTCTGCTCCTTCTGGGCGGCCATGATGTCCCGCTTGGTATCCAGCTGTGCCTTGAGCCCTTCCAGACAATGGAGCACCCCGGCCACGCCCTCCGCGCCTGCGGGCAGCCCCGCCTGGAAGGTGTCCAGATCCCTGCGCATGGCGTCCACCGCCCAGGAGACCGAGGCAAGCTCCCGCTCGCCCTCGGCAACGGACTGCTGCCCCCAGAAATCGTTCCCCACCAGACGCACGCCCTGGCTCACCAGGCTGACGAAATAGTCGGGATCCACACCGGCCCGGCCCAGCTCCGCCATAAGCTCCGGCCGGAGGGCCCGTCGCCCCGTGGCCACCATGCCGCGCCCCAGGCAGGCCAGGTTGCGCTCCGCCGCCGCATCCAGGAGCCTGGACAGGTTGCCGCCGGTGAAGGCCTTGCCCTCCAGGGACTTCTTGCCGATGTACTGGTTGAACAAACGTGTGCCCTCGGCCTTGCCGCAGTAGGCGCAGACGCTGTCGCGCACGCGCTCGGCCGCGGCCCTGTTCCCGGCCTTTTCCTGGCTGCGTTGCGACAACTGCCAGAAACGGGCCTTGGCGGTCGTCGTCTGGAGCTTGTCCGAGCTCTGGTCGAGGCGGACGAAACTGCCCTGGGCCTGACTCAGGTGGCGCAGGCCGGCTATGGAATCGATAGGCATGGCTCCCCTCCTAGACCTTCACATAAAAGGGCTGCTCGCTCTCCATCACGGTGTCGCCCAGGGTCGCGCAGCGCTGCGTCCAGAAGTCCAGCGACAGGGCGAAGGATTGCAGGAAGGCATCCAGTTTGTCCGCCGTGGCCTGTTCGGGCAGCCACATCTGCTGCAACAGCACGGTGTCGCTCTCCGGGGCCAGAGTGATGGTGGCGCCCTGGGTATCCTGCCACATGAGGTTGGCGGTGAGCAGGGCCCGCAGTTCCCGCAGGGCCACTTCCTCATCCTCGGAAAGCGTACCTATGCTGCCGAAGGCGATGAACGTGCCCTGCCCTTCATCGAAACGCAGATGCACCACATGGTCGTCGGCCGAAGCCAGGGCGCAGTAATTGGCGTCATCGAGCTGCAAAGGCTCGATCTCCTGCTGGCGGGAAAATTCTTCCAGAAGCGTGTTGGCGGTCTCGCGGCTTATCATGATGCCTCCTTCCGTGCAGAGGTCTAAAGAAGTTCAGGGGATATTTTCGGCCTGTTCCTGATGTTGGCGGTACTGCCGACAGCGTTGGCAACGGACAGGCTACACCAGTGAATCAGCAAAAAGAGTGCCAGAGAGCAACCGCGGCATGGCAACGGAGCGGCCCCGCGCACCATACGCCTCCGGGCAGAGCGCCTTGCCCTGCCGGAGGGGCAGCAAAAGTCCATGCCCTCCCCGGCCGAGATGAGGGGAAGCCATATGCCATTATCCCCCAGGGGCTTGGACTTTTCAATCTGTCCGCCTCCCGGCGGCCCTGGCGAAACCGGAGCGCATGGTCCGGCAAGACGCCCCGGCGGACAGCCGTACCGGCGACGACCCGGCAATCTGGCTCATCCCGGCAGGAGGGTCGTGCTGCGGGGCCAGCGTCCGTCGGCAGAGACAAAAAAAGCGAAGCCCCGGCAGCGGGGCTCCGCATCATGCAGAAGGAAGGGAGAGAGGTATCAGAGGTTGGCTTTGAAAAACGCCTCGATCCTGTCGAAGGGGATGATGTCCACCCGGTCGTACAGGTCCGTATGCGAGGCCCGGGGCACGATCATCAGTTCCTTGTTGTTACCGCTGAGCTTCTTGAAGGCATCCTCGCTGAAGTAGCGGGAATGGGCCTTTTCCCCGTGGACCAGCAGGACCGCGCTGCGGATCTCGCCCGCATAGGCCAGCAACGGCATGTTCAGGAAGGACAGGGCCGAGGTGGCGTTCCAGGCACCATTGGAGTTGATGGAACGGGGATGGAAGCCGCGCCTGGTCTTGTAATAATCGAAGTAATCCTTGACGAACTGCGGCTCGTCGCCCGTCAGGGCCTCGGGCAGGCCTGCGGCGGACGGTGCGACGCTGCCGGAACGTGCGTCCCGGGTGCGCTGTGCGTTCAGCTGCTGGCGCAGCGCGTAGCGGGCCTCGGCATCCATGGCGTCAAAATAGCCGTTGGCCGTGACGCGGCTCATGTCGTACATGGTGACGGCCACGGTGGCCTTGATGCGGGTATCCATGGCGGCGGCGTTCAGGCCCATGCCGCCAAAACCGCAGATGCCGATGATGCCGATGCGCTCCGCATCCACCGCATCCAGCGTGGTGAGGAAGTCCACCGCGGCGCTGAAGTCTTCGGTATTGATGTCCGGCGAGGCCACATGACGCGGCTCGCCGCTGCTCTCGCCCGTATAGGAGGGGTCGAAGGCCAGCGTCAGGAAGCCGCGTTCGGCCATGGTCTGGGCATAGAGCCCGGACGCCTGTTCCTTCACCGCGCCAAAGGGGCCGCTCACGGCCAGGGCCGCCAGCTTGCCCCTGGCATCCCGGGGCACGTACAGATCGCCCGCCAGGACAGTGCCGTAACGGGTGCGGAAGGTCACCTTGCGGTGTTCCACTTTGTCGCTCCTGGGAAAGACCTTGTCCCATTCCTGTACCAGTTCCATAGCCTTACCATCCTTGGAAGAAGCCGTGCCAGAGGGGGCCTTGTCCGCTGCGGCCGCAGATCCGGCAAACAGCATCGTGCCTGCCAGGATCGTCGCCGCCAGTGTTTTGCACATGCTCATCATGTCGCTCCGGCTTGAAGTTGTCCGGCAGGAACGTGCCTGCAGGCGTTCTTTTCTGTGTAGCCGCAGCTCCTATCCATGACAAATACCTATATCGAATGTTTCACCATAGAAATAAGGCATGGATAAGCCGACATATGTCCCGCCTGGGCACACAGCTCCGGCACGGAAGGCCCCATCAGTGCCTTGCAAGCAAGGGAAGCCCATCAAACGTGCGCCTCGTGGCGTCCGCGCCGCGCCACTTGATTTTTTCAAGAAAACGGCACGCATTTCTTGGCCCGGCTTCTGGCCCGGCCCCGGCGCCCCTGATACCTTTCCCTCCGGATACCGGGACTCCGCAACAACATCCCAGAGAGGTGACCCAGATGAAGATACAGCAGATCCGCAACGCCATGGTCCGCATCCGCTACGCCGGCAAGACCTTCCTCACCGACCCCTGGCTGGCGCCCAGGGGCAGCATGGGGACATTCCGCGACTATCCCATGTTCCGCTGCCGCCCCGAACGGCTGGACCTGCCCCTGCCCCTGTGCGACCTGCCCATGCCGGTGGCCGACATCCTGGCCGGTGTGGATGCCTATATCGTGACCCATGTGCATCCCGACCATATCGACATGGCCGCCGACGGCAGCGTGGGCGCGCCGCTGGACAAGGCGGTGCCCGTGTTCGTGCAGAGCGAAGAGGATGCCGCCGTGCTCCGGCGCTCCGGCTTCGCCCGGGTGGAAGTGCTGGGAGAGGAGACCGTCTTTGCGGACATCCGCCTCAGCAAGACGCCCGGACGCCACGGCACCATCATCCCCTGCGGGCCGTCCTGCGGCGTGGTCTTCCGGCATCCTGACGAAAAGACGCTCTATGTGGCCGGTGACACCATCTGGTTCGACGGTGTGGCCGAAAGCCTGCGCCGTTACCGGCCCGATGTGGTCGTGGTCAATGCCTGCGCGGCCGAACTGCTGGACGAGGGCCGCCTGATCATGGACGACGCGGACGTGGCCGCCCTGCACGCCACCCGCCCGGAAGCGCGGATCATCGTCAGCCATATGGACACCGTGCCCCATGCGGCCCTGACCCGGCAGGACATGGACCAGGCCCTGCGCCGTCGCGGCATCCGGGAGGCCGTCTTCATGCCCGACGACGGCCAGAGCGCCGATTTTTAACGGCAGGAAAACTCCGCACGGCCCGCAGACGGACGGACTGACGCATAGCCTGGCAGGCAGGAGGGATCCGTCCCGCCACGGTGCCTGCGCTCCGGCAGGGCCACGGCTCCGCCCGGCGCCCCTGCCCTGTGCCCTCCCCGAATCAGGTCCCCGCCGGTCCCCAGGCAGAACGCCTTCCTTCCTCTTCCCCCTCCGGCGGGGGCCTTCATTCCGCCAGATCTTCCGCTTCCCGAAGGACCACATGCAGCTCGTAGCTGCCCAGCGGTTCCACCTCGGCCAGGAAGGCATCCAGGGCCTCCATGTCCAGAAAATACATGTCGAGGAAATAGAGGTTGTCGCCTGTGGTGCGGTAACAGTGGATGGTGCGCCTGCCCCCCTTGCGGCAGCAGGCCTTCAGGGCCTCTACAGGGCCGTGCCTGAGCTGCACCCTGATGACGGCATGGACCTTGTAGCCGAAGACCGGGCAATTGACGTTGATGGTGTAGCGCTGGAGGATGCCCATGTCCTCCAGCCGTTCCACCCTGTTCCTGACGGCCTGCCCGGTGAGGAAGACCCGCGCCCCCAGTTCCTTCATGGTGATGCGCGCGTTCTTCCTGAGTTCTTCGACGATCCTCACATCCGTTGCATCTATCTTGGTCTTCATACGGCCTCCGCTCTGCCCCGCCATCTTCCCGGATAAACAGGCCAAAAGCAAATCTCCGTCCTCCTGACGGCAAGACGGCATCTTTGCCCTCCGCTTTTCCTGCCCGTCTTCCGCCCCTTCCGCAGCACAGTCCGCTTTCGTTGCCACATGACGGCAGGCGGCCTCCCCGGCCGCGAAGGCGACCCGTTACCCGCGCATCCCGGCAGCGGGCACGGAAAAAGCCCGGCGGACAGGGCATGCCTGTCTGCCGGGCTCGATGAGGCGGACGGATCGTCGCTGCTAGTAAGCGTGCTCGTCCTTCAGGTCTTCAGCGCTCAGGCTGTGGGAGAACAGGCGGTAGACCCAGAACTGGTACAGCAGCACGATGGGCACCATGACCAGAGCCACGCCCAGCATGATCTTGAGGGTCAGCTCGGACGAGGAGGCATTGAAGGCCGTCAGGGTGGCGGTGGGATCGATGGACGAGATGAGCATGCGCGGGAACATGCCCATGACGCCGAAGAAGGTCACACCGATGATGTACACGGCGCTGCACATCCAGGCCTTCCACAGCTGGCCGCGGCGCAGCATGCAGCGCACGCCCAGCAGACCGGCCAGGGCCACCACGGGCAGCAGGAGCAGCAGCGGGTTGCTCCAGTAGTTGCTGAACAGGTCGGTGTTGAAGAAGGTCAGCACCAGGAAGGCCACCAGCAGGATGAGCATCACGGGCCAGAGCAGGGTGGCGCTGGCCACGGCGCGGGTCTGCAGTTCGCCCTGGCTCTTGATGGCCAGCCACAGGGAACCGTGCAGCATGAACATCACCAGGAAGAAGATGGCGCCGGCGATGCCGTAGCCGTTGACCAGGCCCATGAGCGTGCCGTGGAACACGCCTTCACCGTCGATGGGGATGCCCATGAACAGGTTGGCGAAGGTCACGCCCAGCAGCAGGGAGGGCACCAGGTTGGACAGGAAGTGGACCAGATCCCAGAAGCCGCGCCACACGCCGCTTTCCACCTTGCCGCGGAACTCGAAGGACACGGCGCGGAAGATCAGGGCGAACAGCAGGATCAGCAGGGGAGCGTACAGGGCGCTGAACATCACGGCATAGACCTTGGGGAAGGCCGCGAAGGTCACGCCGCCGGCGGAGATCAGCCACACTTCGTTGCCGTCCCAGAAGGGACCGGCAGCGTTGTACATGATGCGGCGTTCTTCCTCATTGCTGCCGATGAAGGGCAGCAGGCTGCCCAGGCCCAGGTCGAAGCCGTCCAGGACGAAATACACGGCCCAGAGCAGCGCCCACAGGATGAACCAGATTACTTGCAAGGTTTCCAGCATGACTTAGTCCTCCTGCCCCTGCGGGCCCTTGATGGCGTACTTGCGCAGCAGGAAAATGTCCAGAAGGCCCAGCACGCTGTAAACGATGATGAAGGCCAGCAGCGACGTGGACACATGCTCGGCGGGCACCGGCGACACGGCGTCGCTGGTGCGCATCAGACCGTAGACGATCCAGGGCTGACGGCCCATTTCCGCCACCAGCCAGCCCATGGCGATGCTGATGTAGGGCAGCGGGATGCACCACACCAGGGCACGCATGAGCGTGGGGTTGATGGTCTCGCGGTTACGCTGCAGCGTGGCCCAGGCGGCCAGGGCCAGGAAGATGACACCAAAGAAGATCATGGCCCGGAAGCCCCAGAACACGGGCGTGACCGGCGGACGGTCTTCCTTGGGGAAGTCCTTGAGGCCCTTCACTTCGGCATCGGCGTCGCCGTAGGAGATCCAGCTCAGCAGGCCGGGGATGCCGATGGCTTCCACGGAGTTGGTCTCGTTGGCTTCGTCCGGCACCACGGCCAGATAGAAGGGAGCGTTCTTGGTGGTCTCCCAGTGGGATTCCATGGCGGCCAGCTTGGCGGGCTGCAGTTCGGACACCACCTTGCCCTGGATGTCGCCGCTCAGGGCGAGAGCCAGCACCAGCACCAGACAAATGGGAGCGGTCATGCGGAAGGAGCGGCGGAAGAATTCCACGTTGCTCTTGCGCAGCAGGTGCCAGGAAGACACGCCCAGCACGAAGAAGCAGGACAGCGTCCAGGCGGAGAGCAGGGTGTGGGCGTACATGCCCCAGGCGTAGGGGTTGGTGACCACGGCCATGAAGTCGGCCAGTTCGGCGCGGCCGTTCTGGATCACATAGCCCAGCGGGTTCTGCATGAAGCCGTTGGCCAGGATGATCCACAGGGCGGACAGGTTGCCGGCCAGCACCACCAGCCAGATGGCCAGCAGATGGGTCTTCTTGCCCACGCGATGCCAGCCGAAATGCCAGACGGCCAGGAACGTGGACTCCAGGAAAAAGGCCACGGTGGCTTCGATGGCCAGCAGGGAGCCGAAGATGTCGCCCACGTATTCCGAATACCGGGCCCAGTTGGTCCCGAACTGGAATTCCAGGGTGATGCCCGTCACCACGCCCAGGGTGAAGTTGATGATGAAAAGTTTGCCCCAGAACTTGGCATGCTTGCGCCAGACCTCATCCCCGGTGCGCACATAGCGAGTCTCCATCAGCGCGATGAGCAGGGACAGGCCCAGCGTCAGCGGCACGAAGATGAAGTGGAAAAAGACGGCCACGGCGAACTGTAGCCGCGAAAGCAGAATGACATCATCCATAGATCGTCCTCCTTATGGAGCGATCTGCATACCGTTATCCTTAGCGAAAAGCAAGACAAAGTTTAGGCCCTGCAAGGCCTTGACGGCTGATTGGGAAAGATTACTTATTCCCCAGCAAGTATCCATGGAGGTTGTCATCATGCCGGAAAATACGGCTCAATCCTGTGAATTTCGCGCCGAAGTGCGCAAAGTGCTGAGCATTCTCACCAATTCTCTGTATACCAATCGCGAGATCTTTCTCCGCGAGCTCATCTCCAACGCTTCCGACGCCCTGGACAAACTGCGCTTCCGCAGCAACCGGGGCGAGACCCCGCGCCATGACGACCTGCCGCTGGAGATCCGCATCAGCCTCGACAAGGACGCCAAGACCCTGACCATCGAGGACACCGGCCTGGGCATGACCGCCGCCGAACTGGCCGAGAACCTGGGCACCATCGCCAAATCCGGCACCGAGGCCTTCCGCGCCCAGCTGGCTGCCGAGGAAGCCAAGGCCGACGGCGAAAAAGCCGATGCCGCCAACATCATCGGCCGCTTCGGCGTGGGCTTCTATTCCGTGTTCATGGTGGCCGAAAAGGTGGACGTGACCTCGCGCCCGGCCTTCGGCGATGACGACAGCGCCGCCACCTGGACCAGCGACGGCCTGGGCACCTACACCGTGGCCCCCGCCGGTGACGACGCCCCGCAGCGCGGCACGCGCATCGTGGCCCACCTCAAGGAAGACGCCGCGGAGTTCCTCGAAAAGTTCCGCGTAGAATCCGTCATCCGCAAGCATTCGGCCTTCGTGCCCTTCCCCGTGCTGGACGTGCTGCACATCTCCGTGGACGCGCCCGTGCAGTTCAACGCCCTGCTCTACATCCCCGACGTGCGTCAGGACCTCTTCGGCCTCGACCGTGATTTCTGGGGCCTGGATCTCTACGCCAGCCGCGTGCTCATCCAGCACCGCAACAAGGAACTGATCCCCGACTGGCTGGCCTTCCTCAAGGGCGTGGTGGACACCGAGGACCTGCCCCTCAACATCTCCCGCGAGACCCTTCAGGAAAACGTGGTCCTGCGCAAGATCAACCAGACCATCATCAAGCAGACCCTGAGCCACCTGGAAAAGCTGGCCGCCAAGGATGCCGGGAAGTACGCCGCCTTCTGGCGCCTGCACGGCCGCATCTTCAAGCTCTCCTACCAGGACTTCGCCAACCGCGAACGCATCGCCGGTCTGCTGCGCTTCAACACCTCGGCCCTGGACGACGGCGAAGCCCTGTCCAGCCTGGACGAATACATGTCCCGCGCTCCCGAAGGCCAGAAGACCTTCTGGTACGTCTCCGCGCCCAACCGTGAGGCCGCCCGCCTGAGCCCGCACCTGGAACGCTTCACCCGCAAGGGCATCGAAGTGCTCTTCCTCTACGAGCCCGTGGACGAGTTCGTCATGGAAGGCATGGGCAAGTACAAGGACTGGGAATTCAAGGCCATCGAGAACGCCGCCGATGACGCCCTGGACGCCTTCGCCGACAAGGCCGACAGCGAAAAGCCCGCCGCCGCGCCCCTTTCCGACGACGACAACGCCAGCTTCGACAAGCTGCTGGAACGCATCAAGGAGATCCTGGGCGAACGCGTGGCCGACGTGCGCGTCTCCCACCGCCTGGCCGACAGCCCGGCCGTGCTGGTCTCGCCCGACGGCATGACCTCGTCCATGGAAAAGCTCATGCGCGCCATGCAGAAGGACGACTCCCTGCCCGTCAAGGTGCTGGAAGTCAACCGCGACCACGTGCTGCTGCGCAGCCTGCTCAAGATGTTCAAGGCCGATCCCCAGGACAAGACCCTGGCCGGCATGGTGGAGAACCTCTTCGACGCCTGCATGCTCCAGGAAGGCTACCTGCGCGATGCCCAGATGCTGGCCGGCCGCAGCAGCCATCTGCTGGAACAGGCCGCGGCCTGGTACGTGGAAGTGAAAAAGCTGTAACCCGCCGACGACACACCCCGCCCGCCGGCAGGACACCGGCG
>OGNB01001936.1_pt1 | contig 10782 bp, 9 predicted proteins | sample 1573301 | NCBI WGS metagenome assembly OGNB01 (sample SAMEA2581914, study PRJEB24529) | metagenome | biome: Human gut stool | place: China | collected 2011
AGTGTCATCATATGTAAGCATTAACTCCCATGCAATTAGAGCAATTGCTTTATCGTTTCCCGAAAAACTCACATTTTGATTATCGCTGACATAACAAAGGGATTCATGGTTGATAATATACTCAAAACAATACAACGCCAATGGCTCAGTATTGCCCTTGAAATATTCTTCCAAATACCCATTGTTTAGTAATATTTCCTCGATTCTCCTTACGGAATAATCATGGGGAGATTTTTCTTCAAGCAATACTGAGATATTGCGAACAAACTCCTCGGCATCATTAACAAAAGGCCCCTGCCGCACCTTTCCGATATGCTCAGCCAGTGGTGTCTCCACCACCGGCTGAGTTGCCACCTCGACATTTGACGAAATTGCTCTGCAGCCTGACATAACAATTGCATATAGGATAACTGCAAGCATGGCAAGGATCACGCAATAGAAGCGCTTCATCGGAATCAACTCCGGTCAATTTCTGTAACAACAGAAAAATACTGAGACGCTTTCAGCGGATATTTGTACACGTCGATGCCATTAATACTATAAGCCTGACCATTGACAGACATTTCGCTTCCCAACGCCGGAATAGCCAGCGTGAAGCAAAGAATAATCGCTAGAATGAGTGCCGTGATTTTCTTCATAAGTAACCTCCTGTTTTTTTACTACATATGTTTCCTATTGACGTATTACCTTTCTTTGGAATAATCCCCCCGTTGTTCAATCATCGAACAATGTATCCACGACCCAATCCGGAATATTATGAAGCTCCATTTCTCCATCCTTTCGCGGAACAGTCCATACGGACGATTCTCCTGTCTCAGGGTTGAGCGTCAGTTCCTGCACGACAAAATACTCCCGCAAGCCACCATCGCATACGCGCCACCAGATAAAGTCGACGTACAGATTCGGATCACCGGGTGTCTGCCTCTCTGCACCGTAGGGTGCGCTGCTTGCTCGCAGGATTAGCGTATACGAAAACGGCCAGATCTCTTCATTTTTACGGATGTAGGACACAATCTGGTCTCTCGCTGCGTAGAGATCGAAGTCGTACTGACCGACCCTGTCCAAATTGGCTGTAACGGAATTTTCCCATGTATCGTGGTGATCCATAAGCGAATAAATTGCGGCATAAGAAGCCGGATACTGTGCTTGCAGTCCTTCTGCGTCTGCTTCATGAATATGTCCGAACGCCCAGATAAACCACGTCCGGAACCACTCGAGCGGTGTCTCGGCTTCCCGCTCCAAATCTTCCGAGCCAAGAAGACTCCGGAATACTTCAAACGCCATACCGGGCAGATCACGGTCGCCCCATGCGGTATCCCGAAGACTGAGGCTGTCCTGCCCGTGGTAAAAGCTGCGAATCAGTTGACTGAGAACTTTTTCCTTTTGCGCCGTGATCATCTCGTATTCCGGGCTGCTTTTCCAGTCCTCCAGTGTTTGCAGCGTTTGAAGGACTTCCAGAAGCTCTTTGTAGGTGCCGAGATCCGGAGCAACGCTCTCCTGTTCTGGTTCTTCCGCCGGTTCGGCTATCGTTTCTTCTGCGGCAGGCGTTTCCGGTTCCGGCAGACGGATATCCGCCTGCCTTTGCTGTTTCTGGCAGCCCGTCAATATCAGCAAAAGCGCCAGCAGCGCAGCAGACAGTTTTTTCATTTGTTTCTCCTTTTCGTCAGGAAGCTGATGTTCTCGCCGTCATCATAGCACACCAGCGTGGAAGAAATTTCTTAAAAAATCTTAATTTTCGCCGAAGCGGTACACAAGCCGCAGTTCCTGACCGTGTTCGGGCGTGATGTGGAGGATGGTGGTATCGGTTCCGCCTTCCACCTCCCAATGTGCTGTTTCCGTGCAGGCGGCAAGGAGGTCTTCGCGCGTCGCTCCGGCAGGCTCGATATGAAGGCGGTCGTCTGCCTTGCCCTCTGCCAGGAAATCATAAAGCGCAGAATGGTCGGCGTCACACCGCTCGTTGTCTACAGGGTTTACATAATCAAAAAGCGTTGCAACATGAAGCCGCTTCGGGCTGCGCAGCAGGGCGGTCATGCACTGCTTTTCAATGGGGTGCTCATCGTAATAGACACTGTCCAGCGTAAAACCTTCCTTTGCGAACGCGATTCCTCCCACTACGCCCCAGAACTGGTACAGCCATTCCTCCGGGGAGAACGTATGCAGCAGCAAGGCAGGCAGCAGCCAAGTCGAGTCGTTATACGTCTCCATGAGATACTGCATCGAAAGAACGTAGAGCCGCCCCAGCGCGGTCAGCGCGAAATCCGTCGTATAGGGCTCATTTTCGCCATCGCCGTACCACATGTTTTCGACCAGATACGTCGCGCAGCAAAGTGCCGCGTCCTCCGGCGTATCGCGCAGGAAGCTTTCCAGCGCCGCATCTTCCGCCAGAACGTCCGGGAAGGTGTCGATGGTCAATTCCTCCGCCGTCTTCCCGTCCGAAAGCGCCAGCATGTGCGCCTCGAAGTCTGTCTGCGGCATCACTGCCGCAGGTTCCTGCATGGCTTCTGCTGCGGCCAGATACTCGCCCAGCATACTGCTGTCCGAAGGGAACCAGTCTCCGGCCGGTTCCGGCAGGACCCACGCCCCATCTGCATTCTGCACGGCAAGCGGGCCGCATTCGCCGGAGATCCAGTCGCTAGGATCGCCGCCCGGGAAAATTGCAAAGCCCGTGCAGACCTCCGCGCCGTCCTGCGTTTCCAGCTCTGCCCGCAGATAGGTGTTCATCGCGCCCGAGTTCCACGCCCAGCCGGGGCCGGTGTAGTCGTAGTAAAAATCGTAGTGCAGATCGCAGATGACCACGGTCTTGCCGTCTTCCGAAAACGAGCCGTACACACACAGGCTCGGCAGGACGATATCGTTGTCGCTGCGCGGGTATCGCTGTGCGACCGCCGCGTCATACAAGACCGCCTCGCGTCCGGCCAGGGAAAACATGGACGCGGACGGGACCGGGAGCGCCGGCCGCTCCTGCGTCTGCTCTTCCTGACTTGCAACTGTATCCGCGGTTTCAGCTGCGGGTGGGGTGGGTTCCGGCTCTGTCTGCACAGGCTCCGGTTCCGGCTGGATGGGCTGTGGTGCGGTCTGCGCGGTGCAGCCAGCCAGAAGCAGGCAGATACACAGCAGCAGGAGCAGGGCTGTCTTCTTCATGGTAGTCTCCTTTCTGGATGCTAATTGTAGAATTTCTCTTCGATTTTGACGACAACGCCGTCCTGCAGGGTCAGGGTATAGGGCGGGACGCACAGGCCTTCGTTGGCCTGGACCGCGGCGACGAAATCCTGCCATGTTTCGAAGGTGTACAGCCGGTCGTCACCCGCTCCGTAGACCTGTGAGATATCGTAGATGGTGACGGGGGTATCCGGGTCGACCTTGTAGGTGTAGATCTCGCCGGAGTCCTCCCGATAGTAGCCGTATTGGTACGCTTCGGGTGGGATGTTCAGGCCTTTGAGCGCTCGCAGGTCTTCCTCGAGAGCGGAATTGAGCAGCGTGATATGCTCGACCGTAACGGAATCCACGCGCACCTCCCGGAGGATCGCGGTCTGGCGCTTGCTGCCCTCCGCGCCCTGTGTGTACCGGTCAATGACCGTCTGCAGGGTTTCCGCGTCGGTGTCGGTCAGGCGCTTCTGGTAATAGTCATAATGCTCGGTATCCATCCACACGATCATCTCTACCGTATCCAGCGTTTCATCCAGCAGATAGCTGCGATTCCGGATGTCGAACTGGTACACGCATACCGATTCCGGGTCGTTCTCGAGCATCGTCATGGAATCGTCGGAGAAGATCTCCTGCAGGGCCGCCGTGTCTTCCTCCGACAACGTATATTTTTCGCCGGACGGGACCGACAGCGTCATGGTCTGCGCCCGGGCAGCCGTCTCCTCGCCCGCCTGCTCTGCTTCCTGCCAATATGTTTCGGCATAAATGACGATATGGAACACGCGCTGCTGGACACGGGAGAAGTCGACGGATGCGCGCCACTGACCGGCGATACCAAACGACAGAGAATAATAGCTGTCCCCGATCAGGTGCAGGACCGCGTAATCTGCATCGCCCGCCTGCCCGTACACATACTGCGTCTGCTGGTATTTGAGTTCCCGGTCTGTGCACGGGAGCTTCGCCAGCACGTCGCCGATCGGATCGCCGAGACAGATGCCGCGGAAGGCCGGCGCGTCCTGCGCGGTGGTATAAACAAGCTCGTCGTTTATCACTTTTCCGCTCCAGGTCATTTCCATCAGCTTCGGTTCGCCGCCGCTGTGGTCCCAGAAGCGATAGGAGATGTTCTGATCGTCCACCAGAACGCCATATTTGTTTTCCGTCAGCGAGCCCGTGATCGCTTCGACCTGTGCCTGTGTCATGCCGGTCTGCACGCCGTCGGTGCGGGCCAGCTCCCAGGCTTGCAGGGGCTGGGACGGGTCATAGGTCCCGTCGTTGTGAAGCAGCTGCGGCTGGTCCTGCACCGGTCCTTCCTGCCGGGCGGTGGGATCTGCGGCCGCATCCGCGGACGGGCCGGTCTCCCCTGCCGCTTCGGGCAGAGTGATCTCCCCAGATTTCTGCCGCGTCAGCTCGGCAAAGGAGCAGCCGGTCGCGGACACGACGAGGATCAGGGCCAGAACGACGCACTGGACGCTCGTGCGCTGCTTTTTCGTGAGGAACAAAATGCGCTCTTTGACCGGCGGCCCGGCAAGGCTCAGGGCTGCACCCCTGCGCGGGGCCTGGGCAAGGATCGCCCTTGCGTAGGCAATGCGCTCGCTGTCGAGGAGCCCCGCGGCGACAGCCTCGTCGCACGCCAGCTCGGCATCGCGCTTGGAGACGATCGCGGCGAGCCAGACCAGCGGATTCCACCAGTAGACGACCACAGCGGCCGTCCGGCAGAATGACCACAGCGGGTCGAGATGCCGCAGGTGCGTCAGCTCGTGGCGCAGGATCAGCGCGGTCGTGTCGTTCTGCAGCACGTTCCGCGTCAGATAGACGGCCGGGATGAGGCCTGCAAGGCAGGGCGACGGGATGCGGCTTGAGACGTAAATACTGGTTTTTCCGTGTCTTCCGAGGAATTTCCGGCTTTTGCGCAGCCGGATCGTAAAGACCAGCCACGAGCCAAGCATCCAGAGGCCGAGCAGCGCGCTGCCGCTGAACCAGATGATCCGGAAGATCTGCGTGGCCGTCAGCGGCTTCGCCGCCGGGTTTGCCGGTTCCTGCGTGACTGGCTGCGCGGGTGTTTGCGGCTGTACCGCCTGTGCGGGCGGTTGGGTGACCGGCGCGGTCTGCGCCGGGAACTCCGCGCGCTGCACCGGCGCGGCGGTCTGCTCTGCCGGAAGGACCGGCAGGGAGAACAGCGTCCCCGGCATGCAGAGCTTCAAAAGCACCACGAGCCAGAGCGCATAGATCATCCGCTTCGGCACGCGGTCTTTGAACACCGCCCGCACCAGCAGGACGGCTGCGATCAGCGCGGAGAGCGTCAATGTTTCTCGTATCATGGCAGCTCCTTTCTCTCAATTCCCCGGCCGGCTGTCTGCCGGGCGTACCGTAAACGCTTCGCCGGGGCCTCCCGCGTCATAATAGGAGAAGAACCCCATGCGGCAGATCGCGCCGTCCTGCAGCTCGTATTCAAAGCTGCCCCAGAGCGCATTCATTGTTTTTGCTGCGTTGGCCTCCGGGTCGCCGACGCGCAGACCGCGCGACAAGGGGTAGTCGGGGCTCGTCGTATAGACACAGCTGACATAGCCGTCCAGCCCCTCCCTGTCCTCCTTGCCCGCCTGCAGGCGCAGCACGTGGACATATAGTCCGTCACGGCCGTATTTGACCACATCATAGTCCTCCCGCGAAACGCCGACCACACCAAGCTCCGCAAAGCCTTCGGTCACCGCCTGCGGAAGAAGATCCCACCTGTCCCAGACGGAAATGCCGCCGAGCGTATGTTCCCCGTCAGGGCACATCATGGAGCAGGCGCGCAGGAGATAGAAGCCGCCGTCATAGGATTGCAGCGTGTATTCCTTCCTCGCGTACGCACGATGCTCTGCCTTGGCAGCCGCATCCGCGTAAAAGTCGATAAGGTAGGTCACAAGGTCTCCGTCCTGCGCTTTTCCGACGAGCCGCGCCGTCCGGCCGTCGTCAGACCCGGAAACAGACGGGACGACGACCATGCCGGTTTGCCTGTCGTACGCCCTGCAGGCTGTGATATCAAAGCAATAGCCGCTGAAATAGCAGTCGAGCGTCCGGCGGATGACCGGGGTTGTGAAATAGAAGTTTCCGTCATCCGGGTCTTGATATTCCTTCAGCGTAGCTTCATTCGTCCATGCCAGAAACAACTGAAACAGCTGCTCCGGGGAAAGATCTTCCGGCGTGTTGAACGTCAGGCCCCGTTCCTGCGCAAGCGCCGTTTCCGCGCCGCGCAAAAAGCTTACGACCCTGCGGTCCGGCGCCTGCACTGCGGGTCCCTGTTCCACGGATACAAACTTCGCGCGCAGCTCCGCGTCTCGCAGGAAGCTGTCTTCGGTTTTCCACCAGTCGGCGACGCTCTCTTCGCCGTAAATTTTACGGAAGCCCTGCGAGCAGAGCAGCGGCTCCAGGTCGTTATAGTAGTACCGGATGCCGGAGTTGACGCCAAAATCCAGCTCCAGCATGCCCCAGTAGGTGCTCTTGTCCGCAGGATCGATGTTCCGCGTCTCGATGTAGGTCTGCTCCTGCTCTGCCGCCAGCTCCAGAAAGTCCGGATCGTCCATGGTCCAGCACAGCTCGTGATTGGAAACGGGGAACAGCAGAAGGTCCTCCGCATCCGGGCGGACCTCGTCATAGAAGGCGTCCAGCTTCCCTTCGGGCGCGTACAACCGGCAGAGGCGGATGCTGAGCTCTCCCTGTTCGGCAAAGAAGAGCGCGCCCCCGGCAGCCGCCATCTGCAAAATCGCCCCATCCGTCGCGCGGTAAATCGGCTCTGCCGCTTCCCCGCCGTAATCGAGCCGGTAAATGGTCTGCTCGTCGAACGCATAGAGACAGGCAGGGCCGGCCGACCAGCCGAGCGGCGCTTCCACCGGGTAAGCAAACAAGCGGGTCAGAGTCCCGTCTTCCGCCTGGTACAGGGAGAGGACGCCGTCCTCTGATAAAATTTCATAGTTTCCGTCCTTCATCCAGTCCGGCACGTCGTTCTCTGCCGGGTCATAGGGGCGGAGCTCCGCGAAATAGTCTTCATAGGAAAGCGGCGCGTCCGCTTTTTCGTCTGCCCACGGCGCTTCCGCCGGCTGCGTTTCAGGCTGGGCCTCCGGTGTTTTCTGGCAGCCCGATAAAAGGAGGCTGATACAGAGCGTCAAAAGGAGCATCCATTTTTTCATTGCGCGCGCTCCTTTTCTGCTGCGTCCAGAATGGCTTTCAATTCCTGAATGTCCTGCTCGGACAGTGTGCCGCGGTCGACGAGGTTCGACACCATCATGCCCACGCTTCCTCCGTAAACCTTCGACAAAAATGCTTCCGTTTCCTCGGGTTCAACATCTGAATACGTGATCGCGGCGCTGTATTGCTGAAATTTCCCGCTGTCGTCCATCGTGACCGCGCCTTTGGCGATGAGCCGCTTGAGCATCATGAAGATTGTTGCCCGGCTCCAGCCGGTCTCGGTGTCCAGCGCTGCGACCAGCTCCGCAAGCGTGCGGGGCTGGCGCTGCCAGAGCGTTTTCATCAGCTTCCATTCCCCGTCGGACAGTCTGAGATGTTCCATGCGTTCCGCTCCTTCCCGTGTGTTAACATATGTTATATTTTGAGGATAGCACAGGTGTTAACGCTTGTCAACAAAAATATTGAGTGACCATCCCACCCGCTGCTCAGCTGTTTTCGGCGATGAAGAGGGCGGCGCGGCTGTCCATGATGCGGGCGGCCTCCTGCGCGGTCTTGCGGCCCTGAAAGAAGGCGTCCGCCTCGTCGAGGATGATGGTCAGGATCTCCTGATTGCTGCAGGCGCGGCAGTCTACGTGCTCCAGCACGTACATGAGGTCCGCCGCGACGGCTTCGTCAAACAGGAAGGTCTGCGTCCCGGCCTCGCCGACATCGACGCGGCCTTCTTCGCGGATGGCAGTCTGCTGATAGGTCTTCTGCGCGTCGATCTCCTGCTGCAGCTGTGCCTGCAGGACGGCCGTGCTGACCGGGAAAGCGTCCGCGATGGTCTTCTGAAAGCTCTCTGCGAGCATGGCCCGCAGGGCCTGCGCCGCGGCCTCCTGCACAGAAGAGGCTGCGCAGACACCGAGCTGCAGCACGGGCTGGTAGGTCACGCCGCCGTCCGCGCTGAGGGAAAGCACGCGGAACGCGTCGCCGGTCTGCTCGTACCAGCTGTTCTGCATCTGGCGGTACACGGAGACGGAACGCATGGGCTGCTGCATGATGCTGTCCGGGCCCAGCTCCGACGGCTGGATGCGGGCGCAGGCGGTCAGAAGGTCCAGAAATGCTTCGCTTTCAAACGAGGCTGTGCCCGTATCGTAGTCCAGAAAGCGCTCTGCTGCGTGGCGGCAATAGACGCCGAGCAGATCCCTGCCGCCCCAGACGAAGCGGACATCCGGGACCGCGCCGCGCAGCACGTCCTCGACCGAGGTCTGCAGCGACGCGCCGAGCCTGGACGCGGGGCCGAACAGCGGGTCGAGCGTGAACGCGCCGACGATGGAATAGCGCTTCCCATCCACCTCGCAGGGCTGCTGCACGCCAGACAGCACCCCTTCCTCCGGCATCCCGTCCAGCGGCAGCAGGATGCCGTTCTTTGCGTACCCGGCGTACTGCGCGCCGCTCAGGTCGCTGCAGTCGAGCAGGTCGGGGACGTTCCCGGCCATGAGCTCGGTCGTGCGGCGCGTGACGGCGTCCGCGTAGCTTTCGGCGCCGTCGGCGTAGTTGACGATCTCGATGCGGACGGGCGCGCCGGAGCCGTTATAGCTCTGGATCAGGCCGCGCAGCAGCTCCTTGTCCGCTTCAAAGTCGATGAGGCCGAGGATCAGGGTCTGCTCTGCAGTCTCCGGCTCCGGCTGTGCCGGGCTGGCCGCTGCCTGCGGCTCCGGCAGTTTGATCTCCGGCTGGGGCTGCTTCTGACAGGCAGCGAGCAGAAGGACGGACAAGAGCAGCAGGAGGTATAACATCGTCTTTTTCATCATGGTCTCTCCTTTTCCGGCGTGTTTTGTGCTTCCACTATATCACAAATTTCCGGTAAAATTTCTTAATTATTTCTAAAATCGCTTCACTGGATCCGGTAGCCGGAGAGGACGAGGGTCAGGATCAGCGGCCAGAATTCTTCTCCGGCGGCGCGGAAATGGCGGGCGGCGGGGATCGCGTGAAAGGATACGACCCGGTTCGTCTCGTCCAGCCAGGCTTCGTAGGTGCGGTCTTCGTTCATGGTTCAGCGGCCTCCAGAAAATCGAATATTGTCGTAGTATATACTACGACAATAATGATTAAAATGCAACGATTTTTCAAAGTATAATAAACGAAAAATCGTAGGTGGTGATCGCGTGACAGACATTCTCGGCCTGATCCGGAAAAACCGCGAGGCCAGGGGCTGGACAGAATATCAGCTCGCGGAGCGCTCCGGCCTGCCGCAGTCGACCATTTCCTCCTGGTACAAGAAGGGCATGACGCCATCGTTTTCCTCGCTGGAAAAGATCTGCGATGCATTCGGGCTGACGCTCTCGCAGTTTTTTGCCGACGGCGAGACACTGCTTGCTCTGACGGCCGGACAGCGCGATATACTGGATAAATGGCTGCGCCTGTCCCCCGCGCAGCAGCGCGCGCTCGTCTCGGTGATGGATTCGATGCTCGAGGAATAGTCAACGAGGCCGCTGCAGTGCGCAGCGGCCTCGTTCTAAAATTATTACAGCGTGAATTCAAAGCGCATGGCAAGCGCCTTGAACAGCTCGTGCATGACGCGCTCGGAGACGGCGCGGATGTCCATGCCGCCGATGAAGTCCACGGCCTTTTTGATCTCGTCCTCCGGGACGTGGTACGACCGCAGGCTCATGGTGAGGAACGTGCGAAGCTTCTTTTCCAGCGTCAGCGCCTCGTCGCACGGGTGCGCCATAAAGCCCCGCATGATCCCGGCAGAGCCGATCTCCATAAAATAGAAGTCCTGCTCGGTCAGCTCCGGCTGATAGGGGCTAAAGATCTGGTAAAGCTCCTTTGCTGTCTCGCGGAAGATATAGTCCGACGCTTCCTTCTGCGTGTACGCCTCGATATAGATCTCGCGCAGATTTTCGTTCAGCTCCGTCAGTGTCATCTGAATGGCCGTATCCACGGCGTAGACATAGATCGGCGGCAGCTGTGTGCCCGCCGTGCTGCGGGCCATGGCGAACTGATTGGAGAACATGGACTGCGCCAGCTCGGTCAGTACGCCGTCCTTGGTACGGAAAATGTTTTGAAAGGAACCGGCGGACACATCCGCCGCCTTCAAAATTTCCGCCACACGAGTATGGGTGTAGCCTTTTTCTAGAAAAAGCCGAACACAGGCGGCCAGAATGCGCCGCTTTGCGTCTTTGCTGTCGTAACGTCTGGCCATGGGATCCTTCTTTCCACGAAATGTATCATGACCCGATTATACATTGATCTGCCATAAAGTCAAATCTTTTGGTTTTTTCGCTTCGGAAGGAAGGCGTTCGCGGGTCTTCACGGCTTTGCCGGCGCTTGACAGTATGTCCTACCGGGGCTATAATAAAGTGTCGGCTGAATGGGAGAGCCTGTGCAGGCACAGGAACCCGGCTGTTTTCGGATATACGTTGGTGACTGGCTTTTTCCCGCGTCGGTTCGTTATTGGAGCGGCGGAAGAGGACGTCGGTTGTTCGTATG
>OGNB01001937.1_pt1 | contig 10775 bp, 10 predicted proteins | sample 1573301 | NCBI WGS metagenome assembly OGNB01 (sample SAMEA2581914, study PRJEB24529) | metagenome | biome: Human gut stool | place: China | collected 2011
CTACCGGCTGGTCGAGCCCGCGCTTTGTGACGCGGCCGACACCCGCGCCGCCGTCGATCGTGACGCCGGGCGCGTCGGTCTTCTGCACGCGGGCGAAGATCAGCGCATCGCGCGTCACATCGGGGTCGTCGCCGCTGTCCTTGCGGATGGCGCAGGAGACGAAGTCCGCGCCGCGGGTCGTCTGCAAAACCGGCAGCGTCAGGGCGATGCCCTTGGGCGTCAGCAGGTCGACCGTCGGGGCCTCCCGGCCGGTCAGCAGCATATAGGCCGCGGCCTTTGCCGCCGCGGCGGCGCAGGAGCCGGTCGTATAGCCGAGACGGAGCTTTTTTCCGTCCTTGACGATGTATTCCTCCATGTTATCGCCGGATCTGGTAGAGCAGGGCGTTGCAGATGGCGGCGGCGACGTTGCTGCCGCCCTTGCGCCCGCGGGCGACGATATAGGGCGCGCGGCCGCCCTCGATGATCAGCTCCTTGCTCTCGACCACGTTCACAAAGCCGACCGGCACGCCGATGAGCAGCGCGGGCCGGAGCAGCTCCGCCGCCATGAGCGCGTCGAGCGATACCAGCGCCGTCGGCGCGTTGCCGATGGCGAAGATGCAGGGCTTTTTGAGCTGCGCGGCCTTCTCCATCGAGACCCAGGCGCGGGTCACGCCGCGCGACTTTGCCTCGGCTGCGACGTCGGGGTCGGACATGAAGCAGTGGACCTCGCCGCCTAGGGAGGCGAGGATGGTCTTATTGATCCCGGCCTTCGCCATCTGGGTATCGGTGACGATATCGCAGCCGGCGCGCAGGGCTTCGAGCCCTGTCTGCACGGCGTGGGGCGAGAAGACGAGGTTGTCGGCGTAGTCAAAGTCCGCGGTGGTGTGGATGGCGCGCTTGATGACAGGCGCGTTTTCCGGGTCGAGCTTCCGGTCGCCCAGAAGCTCGGTGATGATCTCGAAGCTGCGCGCTTCGATGTCCATGGGTCTGCAGGTCTCAAGCATGGCGGTGCTTCTCCTTTCGGCAGGCGGCGAGAAAATTCGCGGCGAAGACGGGGTTCGCGTAAAAATGGAAATGCGGATAGCCCGCATAGAGCGTCGCAGTCGCGTGGACGCAGGGCCAGCGGCGGCCGGAGGGCTTTTCGGCCAGGAAGGCTTCGCCGGGGTCGTCCGCATCCCAGCGGTGAAATTCGTGCGCGGCGATCGACTCGCCCGCGCGGCAAAGAAGATTGTCCCGCTGCGCGGTCAGCGTCAGGTAGCCGAAGCGCGTGAGCTTCCCGGCGTCAAAGCTGCGGCCGGGGAGCGCGCCGGCCATCGGATAACTGCCGATGGCGTCCAGCAGGTACATGAACCCGCCGCACTCGGCGATGCAGGGCACGCCTTTCTGCACGGCGGCGCGGACGCTTTCGCGCATGGAGGCGTTTTCGCTCAGCTGCGCGGCGGAAAGCTCCGGATAGCCGCCGCCGAGGTACAGCCCGTGCAGCCCCTCCGGCAGCACCGGGTCCTCCAGCGGGCTGAAGGGCACGAGCTCCGCGCCGAGCGACGATAACAGCGCGAGGCTGTCTTCATAGTAAAAGCAGAACGCCCGGTCGCGCGCCACGCCGATGCGGACGGGCTCGCCCGCTTCCGGCAACGGCGGCGGGCAGACAGTAAGGGGCGGCGCTTCATTTGCCAGACGCAGAAGCAGGTCCAGATCGATGCTCATTTCCGCCTGGGCGGCGAGGCGCTGCAGCTTTTCGCGCAGGTCCGCCACCTCCGCAGCCGTGACGAGGCCGAGGTGGCGGCTTTCGAGCGTGCATGCCGGCAGGCGCGGCAGATAGCCGCAGGCTTTGATGCCGAAACGCGCTTCGAGCTCTTTGGCCAGCGGCGCGTAGCTCATGGCCGTGCAGCCGTTGAGGATGACGCCACGGATCCCGCTCTGCGGCTGGAACTGCAGAAAGCCCTGCACCGCGGCCAGCACGGACAGTGCCGCGCCGCGCGCGTTCACGACCAATATCGTGGGGCTGGCAGTCTTCAGCGCAGTCTCCCAGGTGCTTGCACGTGTGGTGGTGAGGCCGAGGCCGTCATAGTAGCCCATGACGCCCTCGAAGATGGTGACGGCGCAGCCCGCGGCGTTCTGCGCGAGCAGATAGCGGAGCGTCGGCTCGTCAAAGAAAAAAGGGTCGAGATTCGCGCTTTTTGCGCCGATGATGCGGCTGTGGAACATGGGGTCGATGTAATCCGGGCCGCATTTGGCCGCGGCGACGCTCAGCCCCCGGTTTACCAGCGCCTGCAGAACGGCGCAGGTCACGGTCGTCTTCCCGCAGCCGCTGTTCGTCCCGGCGATCACGAGCCGGGGTAGCTTCTGTTCCATGGTCCTCCCTACGGTACGAGATCCAGCGTGGAGAAGCAGGGGTCGTACCGCCCCGGCTCCATGTGGTAGAGCTTTGCGATGTAGTCGCGCGTGAAGATCTCCTCCGGCGGGCCGACGCGGTCGATGTGGTCGCCCGCGACGCACACGACGGTGTCGGACACGCGCCGCGCCAGATCCAGCTCATGCAGCGACATGAGCACAGCCAGATCCTCCTCGCGCACCATGCGCTTGAGGATGGTCAGCAGCTCCAGCTTATAGCGGATATCGAGATAGCTCGTCGGCTCGTCGAGCACGATGAGCTCCGGCTGCTGGCAGAGCGCGCGGGCGAGCAGGATGCGCTGCCGCTGCCCGTCGCTGACGGCCTGGAAGGGCCGGTCGGCAAAGGCCTCCGCGTCGGTGCGGCGCAGGCTCTCGTCCACGATCTTTCTGTCTTCCGCGGTCAGGATGCCGAGCTTTCCCGTATAGGGATAGCGGCCGCTGCTGACCACGTCGCGGCAGGTCATGAGCTCCGGGTCCATGCGGGCGGTCATGAGGATGGCCATGCGGCGGGCGATGGCGTTGCGGCTGCACGCGCGCAGCTCCTCGCCGTCCAAATACGCGGCGCCGCCGATGCGCGGCAGCTGCCCGGCGATGGTCTTGAGGATGGTCGACTTGCCGGAGCCGTTCGGGCCGATGAGCGTGACGATCCTCCCGCGCTGCACGGCAAGTGAAATTTCGCCGATCAGGGTCCTGCCCTGATAGCCGACGGCAAGGTCTTCTGTCTGCAGATAGGCTTCCATGTTATCCCGCCTTTCTGTGGATCATCATGTAGATGACGATGGGCGCACCGAACACGGCCGTCACGGAGCTGATGCTGACCTCGGTCGGCGCGAAGGCCGTGCGGGCGATCAGATCGCAGAGCAGGCAGAATGCGCCGCCTCCGAGGAAGGACGCCGGGATGAGGATGAGCGGCTCGGCCGTCCCGAACAGGGATTTCATGAGGTGCGGCACGGCGATGCCGACGAAGGAAATGGGCCCGGCGAACGCCGTCACGCAGGCGGACAGGACGCTCGAGAGCAAGATCAGCGCCGTGCGGAACGCGCGCAGGTGGACGCCCATGTTCTGCGCGTACACCTCGCCCAGCTGGTAGGCCCGGATGGGCTTCGAGAGGAAAAAGGCCAGCACCAGCGCCGCACCGCAGACCAGCACCATGGTCCGCACGTTCTCCCAGCTCATGCCGGAGAACGAGCCGAGCGACCAGTTGTGCAGGTTCACGATGTTGGAATCGTCGGCGAAGGTGACGATAAAGTCGGTCAGCGCCGTGCAGATATAGCCGATCATGACGCCGCAGACCACGAGCAGGCTCATGCGCCGGACCTTCCTGGAGATCGCCAGCACGAAGCCCATCGAGAGCATCGCGCCCGCGAACGCCGCCGCGATCAGCACTGCCGACGTGGACACCAGCCCCCGGCTGAGCAGCGCGACCATGGTGACCGACACCGTCAGCTTCGCGCCGGACGAGATGCCGAGGACGAAGGGGCCGGCGATGGGGTTATGAAAAAACGTCTGCAGCAGATACCCCGAGACCGACAAGGCCCCGCCGAGGATCAGCGCCGCCAGCAGCCGCGGCAGGCGGATCTGCAGCAGGATCCTGCGCTGCGAGAGCTCTCCCCCGCCCTGCAGGATCGTCCATATTTCTGACGCGGGGAGCCGGACGCTCCCCGCGAGGATGTTCCAGATCAAAAAAATCAAAAGCAGCAGAAGGAGCAGCAGAAAACCGCCCCATGTCCGTAGTCTCCGGGTCTTTTCCATACTGCTCCTCCTGTATTATGATAGTTTCCGCAGGAACCGCAGATCGCCCGCGTCCTTGTCGTTCAGAACGGCGTGGACGTCGAGGATCAGATCGCCGAGCGCGAGCGATTCCTGATAAAAGTTTTTGGTGATGCACCAGACATTGCCGGTCTGCACGGCCCGGAAGTCCGCGAGCAGCGGGCTTTTGGCCAGCAGAGCGTCCAGCGAGTCCAGCTCGCCATCGATGGTGCTGTTGTAGATGAGCACGTCCGCGTCCGCCGCGGCGTCGTAGAACGATTCCATCTGGATGGTCATGGTCGAGAGGGCGTTTTCCTCGCCGCTCTCGTCAAACGAGACATAGTCGCCGCCCGCCATCCGGATGGCCTTGGCGATATAATCGCCGGATTTGCGCACGTTGACCGCGCCGCTCGTGGTGATGTAGAAGAAGGCGACGGTCTTGCCCGACGGCTCCTGCGCAAGCACGGGCTGCAGATCCTGCAGCAGCGCGTCATAGGCCGCGCAGGCCGCATCTTCCTTGCCGACCAGCGCGCCGTAGAGCTTCAGCCATTCTATGCGGCCGAGGGGGTCTGATTCGTAGCTCGAGCGCTCGATGAGCACAGGCACGCCGACCGACTCCAGCTGCTCGACGACCTCCGGCGTGTGATAGATCATGGTGTTTTCGATCGCAAGATCGCAGCCGTTTGCAAGGATGGTCTCATAGTCGGGCGCGGAATATTTTCCGGCATAGACCATGGTCCCGGCCTGCATGGCGGCTTTCGCCTCATCAATATACCAGTCCGACTCCTTCTGGCCGCTGAGCGCAATGCGGTCCACGGCGTCAAGCGCCCGGAAAAAGTCCATCGCCGCCGTGGCGACGAGATAGATATGGTCCAGCGGCTGCTGCAGGACGGTCACGTCCTCCGGTACGCCTGCCGGGACCGGCGCACCCTCGGCCACGAGCAGAAACGTCTGATCCTCGCCGATGGTGATGCGCGTATAGTCCTCGCCCGCGTAGGAAACCGTGAACTGCTCGGCGTAGGAGAGGGGCAGCGCGCGGTCAAACGTCAGGCTGTCCCACGCGGCTGCGGCTGCGGGCTGCTCCGGTGCGGGCTGCTCGGCCGGGGCCTTCTGCGGGGCGGCGCAGCCGCACAGCAGCAAAAGCGCCAGCAGCAGCGCAAGGATCCGCGGCTTCATTCGCCTGCCGCCTGCAGGCTGGCAGACGAGAAGTTCAGGGTGTATTCGATCTCGTGGGGCGTGCTCATGGCGGTGGTGTCGCCGATGACGGTCAGGTCGGTGTCAAAGGCCTCGACGGGGATCTCGAACGTCGAGCCGGGCTCCGTCGACAGTACGTCATAGCGTTCGCCGTTTACCAGCATATAGTCATACTTGCTGCTGCTCCAGACGATCGCGGCGGTGGCCGCGCCGTCCTGCACGGTCAGGGTGCAGGGCGAAAGGACCTGCGCCTTGCCGGAGCCGCCCGCGAATGTGAGCTCGGCGGTGTAGACGCCGTCGGCCAGGCCGAGGTCCTGAACGGTCTTCCCGGCTTCCGCAGCGGGAACGGGGTCGGTGACGGAGACCTTATGGTCGTACCAGACGCCCTTCTTGCCGATGAGGGCGACGTCAAACTCCGTATCCAGCGCGGGGACGGGGATGTCGAAGCCGTAGACCTCGTCGGACAGGCCGTCGGAATAGGTGACGGTGTCGGTCGTGGGCTGCAGGAGCTCCGCGCCGTCCTTCTGCGCATCCTCGGCCAGACCATAGAACAGGTTGACGATGCTCTTGGACGCGAGGCTGACGTGGATGGTCATGCTGCCGTCCTTGACGGTCAGCGTGCCCTTGCCGTCACAGGCTTCGTTCGCGTGGAACATGCTGCTGTCAGTGTTGAATTCAGCGGTATAGACGCCGTCGGGCAGGGCGGGCTCGGCGGGAGCCGGTTCTTCCGCGGGCTCCTCGGTGGGCTCGGCTGCGGAAGCTTCTTCGTCCGCGGGGGCTTCTGCCGGGGCTTCGGCGGCGGGCTGCGCCGGCTCTGCGGCGGCAGGCTCGGCCTCTTTTTGTGCGCAGCCGGTCAGCAGGGCAACCAGCAGCAGCGCAGACAGGGCAAGTGCGATCAGCTTTTTCATTGGGATCTCCTCCATAGAGCGCAGTTCGCTCCGGGGCGGCCGCTGCCGCCCCGGAGCCGGGTGATCAGGATATTTATGCGTTCAGTGCGTCGATCGCAGCCTTGGTGTGGGCAACGTAGAGCGCCTGGACATCGGCGATCTCGCCGAGGCCGTGGATCTGGCAGTCGACGGTGAAGCCGGCAGCTTCAAACATGGTCTTCCAGGAATCATCGTCGGAACCGGCCATATCGTTGTTGGCGTGATCGCCGGCAACGACCATCAGCGGGCGCAGGACGACGTTGGTGTAACCGGCAGCCTTGACGGCCTCGATGACGGCCTCTGCGGAGGTCTCCTCCGGCTCGCCCTCGACGGTGCCGATGAAGACATTCTCATAGCCGAGGTTCTGCATCTGGGTCTGCATCTGGCTGTAGGTGACCTTGGCGACGTGCGCGGTGCCGTGGCCCATGAAGACGAAGGCGGTACCGGCGTCCTTGGCAGCCTCGAGGCTCTCAAAGCCGGCCTCGGAGACGGCAGCGGCGGTGATGGCCTTGGCGACAGCTTCCTTGTCGGCGTTGATGACGGTGGCGTCGGAGCCAACCTCGCCGAGCATCGGCTCTGCGATGGAGACGGATTCAAACTGATCCTTGTATGCCTCGATGGCTTCGCACATCTCGTCATACTCCGCACCGTGCATCAGGTGCGTCGGCTGGACGACAAGGTTCTTGACGCCGTTGGCGACCGCACGGTCGAGCGCCTGGGTCATGTTGTCGATCTTCTCGCCGTCACGGGCCTGGATATGGTTGATGATGATCTGCGCGGTGAAGGCGCGGCGGACGGACCAGTCGGGGTACGCGGCCTGCAGGGCGTCTTCGATGCCCTTGATGTCGGCCACGCGGCTGTCGTTGAAGGACGTGCCGAAGGAGACGACCAGCAGCTCGTTTTCGCCGATCTCGTCCTGGTTGCGGGCGTCATCCAGCGAGGCGTCGCCGGTGTCGCGGCCGAAGTACTCGGGGCTGGCTTCCTCGCCCTCGACGAGTTCCTTCTGCGCGTCGGTCAGCGCGTCCCACGCGGCCTTGGCCGCTTCGCACTGCGCGTCGGTGTCATCGGTGCGCTCCTGCACGTAGATGGCATCGATGAGCGCGGCGACGTTGTCGGCGGCTTCCTGATCGAGCTCTTCCTGCGAGGGCTGCTCCTCGGCGGGCTGCTCGGGTTCTTCGGCGGGGGTCTCTTCCTGTGCAGGTGCTTCGGTGGTCTGCTCTTCCTGTGCAGGCTCCTCTGCGGGGGCTTCGGTCTTGCTGCAGGCAGCAAGCAGGCTCAGCAGCATCACGGCTGCGAGCAGGAGTGCGATGGTCTTTTTCATGGGGATCTACCTCTTTTCAAAAATGTTCTGAAAGAAATATAGCGTCAGTTGGCAAGAGCACACATGCCCGCCGGACGTTCCGGCCCGCCTTTCGTTACGTTATCGTCCTTAACTTGCATCAGCAAGATTGCATTCTCTGCCTTACAAAAAACGCGCCGGAGCGCCCGGTGGGTCTTCGGGTTTTCCCGGAGCATGGACGGCAGATGGCAAGGCAGACGAGGCAGATGGGCTGTCGCCCATCAACGAGGATAACGACGCCAGCTGCTGTTCAGGCCCGGGAAAACCATGTGGGCTCTTGTCAGCTGACGCTAAAAAACGGCTGCGTCTCCGCAGCCGTTCTCCCTAACCGTATCGTATGTCCGCGCTCCGCCCCGGAAAAATGGCGAAAATGCTTACAAACTTGCAGGAAGGTCAATCCGTAGACAGCGGAATTGAAATTCCACGTCTGGGCAGGTCTCCTGACTTTGATCATCGCCGCCCTGCCCTTCCCGGTCTCTCAGTGGTTTTTACAGGCCAGCTCCCGTACACAGTGACTGCATCGCTCCGGATTCACACCGGATTCCCTTTTCACCCGCCTCTCGGCGGACACCCAGACGCTACAATTTTATATTTTTTTCAGACAGCCACATTATAGCACGGGCAGAAAAATTGTCAATACGTCGAATCGCCGGTTTTCCGGTGTCTCTTTGCGGAAAAACCGGCAGTTTTCTCGCCCGGCACGGATTGTTTCAAAACAGTTTTAACTTTCGGCCCGGGATATGCTATACTGGTCGCAGCAAATGGCCGGAGGTGCGTTTTTATGACGATCCGCAGGCGCCTTGCGCGCTCGAATCTTGTGATGATCCTGATCCCTGTCGCGATCGCGGCGGTCTTGCTGCTGCTCGGCGGCGGGCTTGCGCTTTTGCTTCTCGAGCGGGTGTGGCTGCCCCGGCTGGGGCTGTCGTTCGCGGCCCTGCATGAGCCCGGCGAGCAGCTGGAGACGGCGTTCGCTGGGGCGAAGGCCCTCGCCGCCATCTACGCCGGGACGGTGATCCTGGCGCTGCTGGCCACGGTCGCGTTTACGAACTTCTACCTGACGCGCAGCCTGTTCCGGCACATCTCCGCGCCGCTGCAGACGCTGGTGGCCGGCGTCGAACACATCCGCGGCGGCAATCTGCAAAGCCCCATCGGCTATACGGCCGAGGATGAATTCAAGCCCGCGTGCGACGCGGTGGACGCCATGGCCGCGCGGCTCAAAGCCTCGCTCGACGCGCAGAGCCGCCAGCAGCAGCGGCAGGAGCTGATCGCGGGCATGTCGCACGACCTCAAAAGCCCGCTGACCTCCATCCGCGCCTACACGGGGGGGCTGCTCGACGGCGTGGCGAAGGATGAAGCGGCGCGGACGCAGTTTAAACTCTGTTTGAAAATCCTTTATCTGTTTTTTAAGCGTGTGGTCTATTTTGAGGCGTAAAGGCAACACCGCACAATTCGGCAAGCAGATTCGGCGAGAGATTTTTCGCCAAGCAAAGATTTGAAAAGCGCAGGATTGGCGGAAAAGATCCGCCGAAGCGCGCAGACGCAATTGTGCGGGGTTGCCTGAAATCGATCACACGGCGGCCGGACCGCCGGGAAGGAGCAGCCTTTATGGTTCTGACAGCATTTCATGGGTTCTGTATGGCGCTGGCCGACAGCGTCCCCGGCGTATCCGGCGGAACGATCGCATTTATTCTGGGCTTTTACGACCGGTTTCTTGACGCGCTGCATCAGCTGTTCGGGACGGACAAGGACGCGCGCAGAGCCGCCGTCCGCTATCTTCTGCAGCTCGGCCTCGGCTGGGTCGTGGGGATGGTCGCGAGCGTGGCCGCGCTCGCGGAGCTGTTTGCGTCGCAGGTCTATTTTATGAGCAGCCTGTTTCTGGGGCTGACGCTGGCCTCGTTCCCGTTCGTCATCCGGGCGGAGCGGCGCGTGCTGCACGGACAGGTCCGCAACTGCCCCTTCGCCCTGTTCGGCCTGCTGCTCGTCGTGCTTCTGACGCTGCTGCGGACGAACGCCGCGGGCGTCGCCATCCGCTTTGCCGGCGCGCCGGTCTGGATGCTGGGCTACATTTTCGTCTCCGGCGCCGTCGCCATCACCGCGATGGTGCTGCCGGGCATCTCCGGCTCGACGCTCCTGCTCATCGCGGGCGTGTACCTGCCCGCCATCGGGGCGATCAAGGCGTTTCTGGGGCTGGACTTTTCGGTCATGCCCGGGCTGATCGCGCTGGGGCTCGGCGTGATCGCCGGGATCGGACTTTCTATCCACGCCATCCGCGCCGCGCTCAGAAAATACCGCAGCCAGATGGTCTGGCTGATCCTGGGACTGATGGCGGGCTCGCTCTACGCCATCGTCATGGGCCCGGCCGGGCTAGACGCCCCACAGCCGCCCGTCAGCCTGCAGAGCTTTGACTGGCTCGGCTTCATCCTCGGCATCTGCCTGCTCCTCGGCCTCGAAGCCCTCCGCCGCGCCCAAACCCCCGGCCCGGCAGCGGCAAAAGAGAACTGAGGGCAAGCAGCCCAACGCCTCCTCTGGGAGGAGAGCCTTGGATGGTACGTTCTGTAGGGGCGGGGCTCTGCTCCGCCCGTGGGTGCTGATCTCATCGGAACAGCGGGCGGAGCAGAGTCCCGCCCCTACAAGGTGCAAAGCAAATAATGAAATCCAATGCAAGAAAAAGGAACCCCCCGGTAAAACCGGGGGTTCTTCATATGCGGGCATAGCCCTATGTTCCTCGCGTGACGCGTCAAACGCGTAAGTGCGGACTGCCAACCGCGCAAAGTCTGTTCTGTGCTACTCGTAAACGAGGTTATAGCGGTATGCTAAGCTGGTCGCCTAGTTGATCTTCTTTAAGCTGATTCTTGATATACTCCGCAATTCGTCCCTCGTTCTTCCCTACTGTATCGACGTAGTATCCCTTGCACCAGAACTCTTTGCTTCGATACTTATACTTCAGCTCGACGAATTGCTCATACATCATTGCTGCGCTCTTTCCCTTTAAGTACCCCATAAATCCCGACACCGATATTTTTGGGGGAATTTCTACGAATAGATGTATGTGTTCCGGGCACGCTTCCGCTTCTATTATCTTGACTCCTTTCCACTCGCATAACTGTCGCAGTATTTTCCCGATTGCTGCTTTCCTCCCTTGATGCGAATCAATAGTTGAACCGCAAGAGGAGGGCGGCGAAAGCGAGGGAGGAGAA
>OGNB01001938.1_pt1 | contig 10775 bp, 9 predicted proteins | sample 1573301 | NCBI WGS metagenome assembly OGNB01 (sample SAMEA2581914, study PRJEB24529) | metagenome | biome: Human gut stool | place: China | collected 2011
TGAGGATATGGAGAAAAAGCCGCCCCCCCAGCCCAAAGTCACCGACGCCCCCACCGCCGCTGTCCGCAGGCAGATCCGCCGGGAAATCCGAGATTCTGAGGATGACAATGTGGGTGTGGAAGCTGCTGGGTATGCCGCAGATGCCGTGGATTCTTCTGCCCATCTGCTTCAGGAAGCACACCATTCCGCCCAGCTCCAGCTCTACCGTTCTGCTGCCCGTTCGGAAAAGCAACTAGAGAAAGCCAATATCCATGCCCTGCAAAAGAAAGCGGAGGTGGAACACCCCACCAGCAACCCCCTGTCCCGGTGGCGTCAAAAGCAGGCCATCAAGCGCCAGTATGCTGCCCAGAAAGCCGGACGCAGTACCGTGGAGGGCAGCACCAGAGCTGCAAAGGAAGCTGTCAAAAAGTCGGAACAGGCGGTAACTTTTGTTGTGCGGCACCGAAAAGGGTTTGCCGCCGTCCTCGGTATCCTGCTGATTCTGGCATTCCTACTCAACGCCGTGTCCTCCTGCTCCATGATGGTGGAGGGCATCGGTGCTGGAATCGCTGCCGGCAGCTATGCCGCCGCTGACGATGATATTGTGGGTGCGGAAGCAGCCTACTGCGCCATGGAACAGGCATTGCAGCAAAAGCTGGACCACTATGAGCAAACCCATGACTATGACGAGTACCACTATGCGCTGGACGACATCGGGCATGACCCCTATACCCAGCCGAGGAAACGCTGTGTCATCTGTGGAAAGCCTGTCCTGTCCAAATCTCACCGAGCAAAGTATTGTCCTGCGTGTTCCGTTCAGGAACGCAGGCGTCGGGATGCCGAAAGGAAGCGCGTTCAGTATTGGAATCTCCGCATTTAAGGGCCAAAAAAGTGGGTGATACTAATGACTTTTTCACGCACTTCCGCAGGGGTATATGTATTTACATTCGGAAAGCCAAAATCGGCTTTTATATGCGGAGAAAGCTCCCTGTGTGACCCATCTATGTCACATGGGGAGCAGTCAAATCAAAGAAAGGAGCGATCAAATTTGTCCGAAAAACAATCCAGCAAGGAGCGCATCAAAGAGATCACGGCTGGCATTGAAAAAGGCATCATGGAACTGTTTGAAAGTGACCGCTACCGGAACTACCTTACCACCATGAGCCGCTTTCACAAGTATTCCCTGAATACTGTCATGCTGATCCATGCCCAGCGGCCCGATGCCACGCTGGTGGCTGGCTTCAGCAAGTGGAAGAACAGCTTCGGGCGTCATGTGAAAAAGGGCGAAAAGGGCATCCAGATTCTTGCTCCCACCCCCTACAAAATCAAGGTGGATAAGGAGAAGCTGGACCCGGACACCAAGCTGCCTATGCTGGACGATGAAGGGAAACCCATTACAGAGGAAAAGGAAGTCACCATTCCCATGTTCAAGGTGGTGTCCGTATTCGATGTGGCTCAGACGGAGGGTAAACCGCTGCCGCAGATTTCCTTCAGTCTGACCGGGGATGTGGCGCAGTATGAGGTTTTCATGGAGGCTCTGCGCCGGACATCTCAGGTGCCCATTACCATAAAGCCGATGGAACCCGGCATGGACGGCTATTTTCATCTGGAAAAGCAAGCTATTTTTCTCAGGGAAGGCATGAGCCAGGTGCAGACCGTCTGCGCTGCCATTCATGAAATGGCCCATTCCCGGCTCCACAACTATGAGAAAATGACGGAGCTGGCAGACGATGGGGAAACCATCCTTGTGCCGGGAGAAAAAGACAGGAATACTGAGGAAGTGGAAGCGGAAAGCATTTCCTACGCCGTCTGTCAGTATTTCGGCATTGAAACCGCCGACAACAGCTTCGGTTATATCGCTTCCTGGTCCCAAGGCAAGGAGCTGAAGGAACTCCGTGCCAGTCTGGAAACCATAAACAAGACCTCCTCGGAGCTGATTTCCGGGATTGAGCAGCATTATCGGGAGATTTGCAAGGAAAAAGGCATTGATCTGGCTGCAGATGCCCCTGCACAGGAGCAACCCCGGGTGCCGGATAACGCCGCAACTGTTCAGACGGTTGAAGCAAACGTTCCAGCGGAAGCCCCCTCACCGGACACCCCAGAGCAGGTGCTGGACGAATACCCCATGCCGGATGAATCCCTGAAAGCAGCTGATCTGGAAGCCTGCGGCTATTTGGATGGGGATATGCTGCCCCTGTCCAGAGAATGGGCAGCGGAACTGTACGATCAGGATTTGAGCGTGTACGCCATCGTGGACGGCGGCAATGCAGAGATGCTGTTTGACCGGGAGGAATTGGATACCCAAGCCTCCGGCACGATGTTCGCTGTTTCCCGTGAGGAATGGGAGCAAAGCCCTATGTTCCACAAAAAAATCGTGGAGCGCCAGCAGCATCAGGAGGAGCGGGAGAAAGCCTTCCTCGCTCATGGGGGTGACTGCTTTGCCATCTACCAGGTAAAGCGTGACGATCCCGGCAATGTGCGGTTTATGAACATGGACTGGATGCAGTCTCATGGGAAAGCCATTGCGCGCGGCAGCTATGACCTGATCTACACCGCACCGCTGACCGCCACCGGCAGCACCGATGCCAAGCTGGAGGCAATCTTTGAACAGTTTAACCTCCATCGTCCGGCAGATTATCACAGCCCGTCCTTGAGCGTCAGCGACATCGTTGCCATCAAGCAGGACGGTGTGGTATCCTACCACTACTGCGACAGCGTGGGTTTCAAGGAGCTGCCCGACTTCCGGCAGGAAAACTATCTGAAGGCAGCGGAAATGTCCACGGAGGATGATTACGGCATGATCGACGGTATCATCAACAACGGCAAGCAGCCCACGGTAGCCGATCTGGAACAGCAAGCCAAATCCGGCCAGCCCATTTCCCTGATGGATTTGGCAGATGCCGTCCACCGAGAGAAAAAGCCCTCCGTTCTGGAAAAACTCAAAGACCAGCCGCAGCAGCCCCAGCGCAAAGCCAAACCCCAAAAATCAAAAGAACAGGAGATTTGAACATGAATGATTTCACCTTTGAAGAACAGCAGCTTATAAGCATCTACAACCCCGGAAGTCGTTTGGGGCTGATTCACGCCCTTGTGGAAATGCGTACCTATCTGGATGAAGATGAGCAGGAGCTTAGAACGCTCACGGATAGCGCTGTCTACAAGCTCAGCCGGATTACAGATGATGCCTTTGAAAAACTGGATTTGATCCCGGAGTTTTGAAATGTGATAAACCTGCGTATTATCGTAAATTCCTACCACTATAAATCTGCGTATTGTCGAAACTTCTTACAATTCTAATATTGCGTATTGCTGGAACCTGTGTTAAAATACCCGTAGAGGTGAACGGTATGCTATTCAAACGAAAGATTTACGACAAGTTCCTGGCCTGGAAAACAGAGTGTGCCGGTAAGAAAGCACTGTTGGTCGAGGGAGCGCGGCGAATCGGAAAGTCTACGGTTGTAGAGGAGTTCGCAAAGAACGAGTACAAAAGCTATATTCTGATCGACTTTGCGAAAGCATCCAGTGATGTAAAGGAATACTTCCGGCTGTATTTGAATGACCTGGACACATTCTTCATGCTGCTGTCCGTCCAGTATGGTGTCCAGCTGCATGAGCGGGACAGTGTTATCATCTTCGATGAGGTGCAGCTGTTCCCCAAAGCCAGAGAGGCCATTAAGTACCTGGTTGCCGATGGGCGTTATGACTATATGGAAACCGGCTCCCTCATTTCCATTAAGGAAAACGTCAAGGACATTGTGATTCCTTCCGAGGAACGGCAGATGAAAATGTATCCCCTGGACTTTGAGGAATTCTGCTGGGCATTGGGGGAAAAACCTATGGTCACTTATATCAGAACTTGCTTTGATAAGCGGGAGCCTTTGGAGCGAACGCTTCACAATAAGGCCATGCTTCTGTTCAAGCAATATATGCTTGTGGGTGGGATGCCCATGAGCATTGTTGCGTTCCTGGAAGGGCGGAAGGACTTTGGCAAGGCTGATCTGGAAAAACGGGACATTCTGGCACTGTATCGGAACGACATTATGAAGATTCAGGCGCAATACCGCTCCAAGGTGCTGGCGATTTTTGACCAGATTCCCGGCCTGCTCTCCCGGCACGAAAAGCGGGTCGTGTTCAATCGGATCGCCGCCGGTTCTTCTGCGGATCAGTATGAGGAAACCTTCTTCTGGTTGACCGATTCCATGGTCGCCAATGAATGCCGCCGTGCAAATGACCCCAATGTGGGGCTGTCTCTGACAGAATCGGACACCTATATCAAGTGCTATCTGGGGGACACGGGGCTGCTTCTCAGCCACGCTTTCGACGAAAACGAGCTGTTGGAGGATGAAGTCTACAAGCAGGTCCTGGATGGCAAACTGGATTGACAAAGCCTATATTCAGCAGTTTATGTATGAATTGCTGGACACCCCCTATTATCTCCGCCGCTCCATCCATGTGGAATACTCCCCCTACACTGCCGCCTGGAATATTTCCAACAAGCGCAATATCTCCGGCAACGATGTTGCTGCTTGGAATACCTACGGCACAGATTATGTCAGTGCCTATGAAATTCTGGAAGATTCGCTGAATCTCCGGGATGTACGCGTGTATGATACCGTTGAGGATGAGCACGGCAAGCCCAAGCGGGTGCTGAATGGAAAGCAGACCACCCTGGCCCAGCAGAAGCAGCAGCTCATCCGGGATGCCTTCAAAGACTGGATTTGGGCTGACCCCACCCGGCGGCAGACCTTAGTGGGGCAGTACAACCGGGAAATGAACAGCATCCGGCCACGGGAATATGACGGCAGCCACATTGTCTTTGCAGGCATGAACCCGGAGATCCGCCTGCGGGAGCATCAGCGCAATGCCATTGCTCATGTGCTTTACGGCGGAAATACGCTGCTGGCACATGAAGTAGGTGCGGGCAAGACTTTGCTTGCCAGTTCCGTTCTCCGCATCTTTCTCTCTTTAGAATACGAATGTTTGTTTGAATTTACCAATTGAAAGTGATGCCCCCATGTGGTATATTGTGCCTAAAGGAGTGGTGTGTAATGACCGGAGTATATAAGTATTTCCGCCTTGGAAAGAATCTGAACCAGCGCGATACGATTGCTGTCCGCAAGATTGTAGGCGGCTATGTGAAATTGCTGTATCCCGATGGAGAGTTCACGAAGGAACAGATTGAAGAAATTCTTGTATTTGCGCTGGAAATGCGCCGTCGCGTCAAGGAGCAGCTGAAAAAGCTGGGTGGAATGGAGTTCTATGATGTGAACTTCAGCTATATCGACCTTAATACCTTTGAAGAGAAATTTGTTTCCGTGCCGGAGCAGGGCGGTGGGAAGCTCATCCCCGATGGCATCTGCAATCCGGGACAGGTATATACCGTAAGTCAGGGCAAGTCCGGTATGATCGGCGTATTCCGCCTTGAAAGCCAGATGCTGCCCGGCAACGGAAAATTTGAGCGCACTGGCCTTGGCAACGACCGTGATTGCAAGGAATCCACGAATACGGCGTTCAATTTCCTGAAAGCTAACGGAAATCGTATCAGCGGCAGCATCAGTACCACGATGCGGGATTACATCATCAACTATCAGGATTTGCAGGGCATTGGCATGACCGGAAAGCTGGCATTGCCTACATTGATTGCACTATGCAGCATCGCTCTTGGACGGCCTACGGTCAGTACACTTGCCGTGCTGGGAGAAATCAGTATTAGCGGCACGATTCTGAAGGTGGACGAGCTTGCCAATAGTTTGCAGGTGTGTCTCGATAGCGGGGCAAAGAAAGTGCTGCTTCCGATTACCAGCGCAGCAGACCTTGGCACCGTGCCGCCGGAGCTGGTGGGTAGTTTTAATCTGATTTTCTACAGCAGCGCGGAAGATGCGGTGTTTAAGGCGTTGGGGGTAGAGTGAGTATGTTTGAAAATGGTTTTACATGGGTAAAGGCGGATTTTCATCTCCATACCCATAAAGATAAAGAGTTTAGGGTCTATCTGAAATCCGGAAATATGACCAACAGCGAGGGATTTTTCGCCTGATGAAGCCATTTTTCCGCAGGAATACTTTGTGTATTGCAAGGAAAAATGGCGTACAGCAGGCGGAAAAGGCCCGCTGTTTGGGCATGTTGACGGTTTTCAGATAGACCCTAAGTATTCTGGTGAAGAAAACAGTTTTGTTAAGGAGTATATAGCCCAGCTAAAATCAGAGAGTGTCTCTGTTGGAGTGATTACTAATCACAATAAATTTGACGAAGGCGAATATAAAGCCTTGAAGAAAAGCGGGCGAAAAGAAGGTATTCTGATTTTGCCAGGTGTTGAATTGTCTGTAAAGGAAGCTAATGGGATACATACTCTTATTGCCATGCCTGGGGCGCACTGGCGCTGTATGAATTGCCGACTACAATCCTTGGTGTCCGTCCTGGAAAGCCAGGCTATGAGGAAATTGTGGTATCGCCCAGAATGGAAACTGTGACCTGGGCAAAGGGAACTGCCATCACGCCGAAAGGGGAGGTCTGGGTTTCCTGGAATAAACATACGGATGGAACAGCGGAAATTACGGTACACGATCCGGAAGACGTGCCGATTACCGTCAGAAAAGGGGGATAATATGAAACTGAATTGGATTAATACCTTGCCCGATGGCGAAACGACAAGGAAAGAGTTTGCCTTCCTGCCCGATAAAGAGGGCGTGGAGAATCACGTGGTGAATCTCTACCCGGAAATCACATTCCAAACGATGGAAGGATTTGGCGGTGCCATTACGGACGCAGCTGGCTATGTATATTCGTTGATGAAGGAAGAGCAGAAGCATCAGCTGATGGAAACCTATTTTTCGCCGGAGCAGATGAAGTATGGGATTGTCCGGATTCACATGGACAGCTGTGATTTTTCCACAGAAATGTATGAAGCGATGTCTGATCCATCTGACCGGGAGCTGAAAACCTTCTCCTTTTCCCGGACGGAGAAGTACATTCTGCCCATGCTAGCCGATGCGGAAAATGCAGCGGGGAAGAAGTTGAAGCTGATGCTGTCGCCCTGGTCACCTCCAGCGTTTATGAAGACCAACGGCGAAAGAAAGCACGGCGGCAGTCTGAAACCGGAATATCGGGAGTTCTGGGCGGATTACATTTGCCGCTATATTCTGGAATTCCGCAAGCGTGGATATGAAGTCCAACGGATCTCACTGCAGAATGAGCCTAAAGCCGTGCAAACCTGGGACTCCTGCATTTACACCGCCCGGGAGGAAAAAGAATTTTTGCGTGACTTCATGTACCCGGCACTGCAAAAGCATGATCTTTGTGATGTGGAGGTCTTTATCTGGGATCATAACAAGGAGCGGGTCTATGAGCGCGTCCGGGACACCGTGGACGAAACAACGAAGGACATGGTTGCAGGTGTGGCATTTCACTGGTATTCCGGTGATCATTTTGAGGCGCTGGATCTGGTGCGCCGGCAGTATCCGCAGTTGAAAATGGTAGTTTCTGAAAGCTGCATTGAGTATACAAAATTTGGTGCGGCTGACGGTGTGGTCAATGCCGGAAGACTGTCGCATGAGATCATTGGAGATCTGAATGGCGGCATGTGTGCTTTCTACGACTGGAATCTGCTGCTGGATGAAACAGGAGGCCCCAATCATGTAGGGAACCTCTGCCATGCACCGTTTTTGTATGATCGCCATCACAAGGAACTGCTGCCCCAGCTGATTCAGAAGCATTTTTACCATTTTGCCCACTTTGTCGAACCCGGTGCCAAACGAATCGCTTTCAGTAAGTATACGGATGAGCTGGATGTGACTGCCGTTCAAAATCCCGACGGAAAGATTGTCATAGTCATTTTGAACCGGAGTGAAGAGTGCCTGTCGGTAGTGCTGCGGCTGCAGGAGCATATCGTTCCTCTGCAGGTAGAAGCTCAGTCTATCTGTACGGGTGTGATCGTATAACAAAGTCTGAGAAGCACGGGAGCAGCTTGAAAAAAGTCCATCCGATTCACTGTGCTGTATAATGATTTTGTAAGATTCTGTATATTTCCGATATGTCGAATAGAAAACACAGCCGTCTCTGTGATTGAGTCGGCTGTGTTGCATTATGCCAATGTGGGTGATGTGCCGGATGGCGATTGTGTTGCTCTCTGCTAATCAGGAAGGCATCGCCTAATGGCGCTGCCAGTTTTGTGATTTATAAGGAAAAAAATCACAAAACAAGTCTCATATGAACTCCTTGCCCTTCGGGCAAGGAGTTCAGTATAAAAGTCCCCTGCAAGATCCCATTTGTGCCGTTTCCGTTGACGTTGGTGATATTATATGGTATAATCGATATAAATGAACCGAATAGTCCCTGCACCTCCACGATACACCTGCTGTGAAGAATAAAAAGGAATGGATGCTTTTTGTTCCGTCAGAAGATCCCCCCGATTTTATTGCGGTTGACATCGTGCAAATCTGGAAACAATCCATGGGGCATTTCAATATCTTGCACATGCTGGATATACTTTGGCGTGCCCTTCTGTTTATGGGCAAGGCTTGCGTGTTCTGCATATTTTTTATCCGGGAGGAATTTTTTTATGAGCAGAAAAGTAACCGTTATTGGAGCCGGAAATGTGGGGGCAACCATCGCCTACACCTTGTCCCTTGGGGACATCGCTTCCCAGATCGTTGTAGTCGATATCAACAGGGAGAAGGTGGAGGGCGAGGTCATGGACATCGTTCAGGGAACCAGCTTCCGCGAGCCGATCTCTGTCATTGCGGGTGATTACGCTGATGCGGCAGACTCCGACATCGTCATCATCACCTCCGGCATCGGGCGCAAAGCCGGTCAGAGCCGCATCGATCTGGCGCAGACCAACGTCAACATCATGAAGGATATTGCGCCAAAGATCGCGGCAGTCGCCCCCAACGCCCTGTATGTCATCGTCAGCAACCCCGTGGACATCATGACCTACGTGTTTACCAGAGTCTCCGGCATTCCGGAAAGCCAGATCATCGGCTCCGGCACCATTCTGGACACCGCCCGGCTCCGCTACGACCTGTCCCACCGCTATCACATCGCCCAGAAGAACATTCATGCCTACGTCTACGGTGAGCATGGGGATACCTCCTTCATTCCGTGGTCTCTGGCGCAGATCTCTGGCTGCCCCCTCAGCGAATACGAAGATATGATGGTCAAGCGGAATGTCACGAAGAACCGCCTAGACCCGGAGCAGACGCTGAAATACGTCCAGAAATCCGGCGGCGAGATCATTGCCAAGAAGGGCGCTACCTTCTACGCCGTATCCGCTTCCGTGAATAAAATTCTGGGTGCGCTGGTAGCCGCCTATGACAGCGTGGCCACCGTGTCCTCCATGATGCACGGAGAGTACGGGATCGAGGACGTGTGCATCAGCACCATGACGATCATCGGCCCCAACGGCGTGAAGGGAAAGGTTCCCGTGGAGCTGACCTACGACGAGCAGGCAAAGCTCCGCGCCAGCGCCGACGCGCTGAAGGAGGTCATCGCAAGTCTGGATATATAAACCGTTAAGTTGTGAAGCATACGCAGGGGGATAATCCGATGATTGAGCTGCGAGCCATCAGTGAAGATAACTTCAGAGAATGCCTGCTTTTGAGAGCAAGTGTAGAGAATGAGGATTTTGTCGATCCTGTGACCTATTCACTGGCGGAAGCATGGGTTTACTATCAAGACACAAGGCCGTTTGCCATATACAGCGATGACACGATAGTTGGGTTTGTTTCCATGTATGTGGGAGAAGACAATTATCAAATCATCAACTTCTTAATTGACGATGCATTTCAGAGGAAGGGATATGGATCAAAGGCGGTAAAGCTCTGTATTGAGTATTTGCAAAGGGAATTCTCTGCCTGCAGAATCTCTGCTCCGGTAAAGATGGAACATATTGCTGCGCAGGAGTTCTGGATAAAGCAGGGCTTTTGTCTTTCCGATACGATTGAGGATGGATATGTATTTATGAGACTCTTTTTGACTTGACAAAAAACGAACCCATGCATAGCGGAATGAAATGATTTGATTGAGGTACTGAAGATGGCAGAAACTTATTATAAACCATGTTCGGAGTTTGACCGTTGCAATGAACTGATCGAGAAATACTGGAACACAAAGCAGTTTGAGAAGTGCTTTGAAGGACACATGGAACTTGCTGAGAAGGGCTATCCCCTTGCCGAATGTCAAGTGGGCTACTTTTTCTATGACGGGATCGGTGTGGAGAAGGACGCGGATAAGGCGTTTTATTGGACGCAGCGTGGCGCAGAGCATGGTGATCGTGACGGCCAATTCAATCTCGCATATTTCTATGAAGAAGGGATTGGGACGCCTGTTAATATGGAAAAGGCAAAGCACTGGTATAAGAAAGCTGCGGAGCAGAACCACGATCTTGCCATCCAAAAATGCCAGGACTTAAATCTCGGGGATGAATAATATGAACGCAATTCGTTGGGTCTTCTTTGATATTGGTTCAACGCTGGTGGACGAGGAAGAAGCCTATAATCATCGGATCAGAGACATGATCCGAGGCACCTCCATCACCTTCGAGCAGTTTTCCGAAAAGCGTATCCAATACGCCAAAGCGGGATATAACGGAGATCAAAAGGCAATCGAGTATTTCGCTCTCAACAAAACGCCATGGCACAGCGAGGACGAGGTTCCCTTTGATGATTGCGAGGAAACCCTGCGGACTCTGTGCGACAAGGGCTATCAACTTGGCATCATCGCAAATCAGAAGCCCGGAGCAAAAGGCCGTCTTGACGCTTGGGGACTTGGCCGATACTTCTCTGTGATTGCTTCCTCTGCAG
>OGNB01001939.1_pt1 | contig 10769 bp, 5 predicted proteins | sample 1573301 | NCBI WGS metagenome assembly OGNB01 (sample SAMEA2581914, study PRJEB24529) | metagenome | biome: Human gut stool | place: China | collected 2011
CTTAAACAAAAGAAAATGCGAGCGACGTCAGTGACGGCACTCGCACAAAAGATTACTCTTTTTAATATCAATGATATTATATGTGAACTAATTCAACTTGTCAACAACTTTTTTCAGAAATTCAAAAGAAGTTGATATCAATTTGTTTCCTTCTGGACCTTCAAAATAATCTATATGCCTTTGCATTCGACCGTTTACGAATTCAGTGAGTTGCTTTATCCGACGTTTTTTGACGGAAGGGCTAACAATTTTGTTATAAGCATATAGCAGACAATTTCAAACATCGGACGGCTTGTCAATTTGCTGCGGCGTTCACCAGCTGAGATATTGTCGAGTGATGCAATAAAGGCCGAGATCTCAGGTGATGGCCTTGTTGTGCTCGTGCGAGACAGCGCATTGAGCAAACAGTTATTATGCGCGCAAGCATTGCGCAAACTTTTGACCGGATTCAAAACTCTTTGGGGTAACAGTGGTGTAAACTGTGGATTTCGTTCTGCATAAAAACGGTACATACGCAAAAATTCGCCAAATCCAATCAGTTCTTCCAGAACCCACATTGGACAATCAACGTCATAAATACGTGTTGATAGATACGCCTGCGGACTCTGTGCCGGGAAAACAGAACATACTGCAAAATACTTTTCAATTAGTTCGCCTGTAAAGGAGGCGTCTGTTTTTCGTTCGATAGCTGCCAAAATCTCCGGGTATTGTGCAAGAAAATCACGGACGATTGCATAACCGTCTTCACTCGGATTCTCTTCTAATTCACGCAGAAGCGAAACTTTCAAATCATGCTCTACATCAATGCACATTTGCAGAAGAAGCTCCCTTAGGTAAAAATCCAGTGTAGACAGCTCAGTCAAATATGCAAACTCAAGATGGATGTATTTTCCTGCATTTGGGCCAGCAATATGTTTGGGGTAATTTTTTCGATAAGATGCTGTGCGCAGATAATTGTTTCTCTTTGAAAAACATTCTACGGCCTGTTCTTCTGAAATGAGATGAAATTGGATACCTTTTTCATCATGGAGCATCTGAACAAGTTCTTCCGCAGTCTTTTTCGGTTTCATTTTAGAATTTTCGATTATGCTCACATCCTGTTCAATCGTTCTTTTTCAGTTGCCCCATCAATTCCTGAAAACTTTCCAGAGCACTCTGCAAATTTTCAATAATATCCGCGGCAAGTTCGTCCGGCGCAGGGAGATTGTCCAAATCGGCAAGCGACTTGTCCTTCAGCCAGAAAATATCCAGACTGGTTTTATCACGTTCCAGAATTTCATCTACCGTGAATCTGCGCCAGCGGCCTTCTGGATTTTCCTGTGACCATGTTTCTGTGCGTTCGTGGCGGTTTTCCGGATGATAGCATTGAATGAAATCCTGCAAGTCAGCGTCCGTCATGGGATGCTGACGAAGCGTAAAGTGAACATTTGTGCGAAAATCGTAGATCCAGACTTCCTTTGTCTGACGCTCTGGAAAGGAACCGGCTATCAAAACATCCAGATTATTTAATTGCTTCTGAACTTCTTGGTCTGCCATCGAACAGGTATACGGACGCACCAAATCATTTTCCCAGCCGAGGTTCTTTCTCTCCGCATCCATCTCTTTATGCGCCACGAAGCAATAGTTGTGATTTGTCAATTCATAGAGGGCATCGGATAGGGGGATCTGATGATGCGTAAAGTAGTTACTGCAAAAAAGAATTCTCATGTAGCCATCACACGCCCTTTTTCAAAGTAGACAAAACATTTTCATAGAGTTCGACATAGCCCTGATACACCATGTCCTTGTCAAAACGCGCCATTTTTTTAGGATCCGCACGCCAGTTGCTGTCTGCCACGTCTCTCACGGCATTTTCCAATGCCTGTATATCGCCCTGCGGAACCAAGCGTCCATTTCCCGGTGCTACCGTTTCAGGACAACCGTCCGTCTCATATACCACCACTGGCGTTCCGCATGCCTGGGCCTCTACCGTAGTCAGGCCAAAGGTTTCCTCATAGGTAGGGTTCACAAACACATCTGCAGCGGAGTACCACTGCGCCAGTTCTGTTTGGTTTGCCGTGCGTAAAAGCCCAAGCACATCGGAGGGGATATCTGGCAGTTGCTTTTCGATTAGGCCAATCAAAACCACCTGATAGTCAGAGTCGAGGCGGCCAGCAAGCGTCAGCAAATCCGGCAGACCCTTGCGTGCATTCCATGCATTGGCTACTCCGAGGACGATCTTCTTATCTTCCAGATGATACTTTTCACGCAAGCTGCTGGACTGTGGGCGGAAGATCGTGCGGTCGATTCCGTTGGGGATAACGGTTCGCGGATAGTTCTGTAGAAACGACTTGGAAACCTGATCCACAAGCCATTGCGAGGGTGTTGTGATGGTCAGATTTTTTACACTGGTAAAGGCATTCTTTTTACGAAGGAAGTTGCGCCTTACATCACCCTTCCAATAGCATTGCGGATACCTGTACAGCAATTTGCAGTCCCGGCACTCGGTCTGCCATTGCATACACTTGACTTGCGAGAAATGTGTGCAATGTCCGGTAAAAGTCCAGCAATCATGCAAAGTCCAAATGACGGGGATATTCGCTTCTTTCAAAAAGCGGAACAGCATCTCGTAATTCGCATAGAAGCCGTGCAGCGTGTGCAGGTGGATAAGATCAGGCTGAAATGCTCTGATCTCTCGAATCATCTTTCTGGTCGCTGCCCAGGAATATAGTCCCGCATGGTCCGTGAATCGTGATACTGCGTTGTGAAAGTAAAAGCCGAAATCCCCGGATACTTTCACTGCGTCCGCATTGTCGGAGCATGCTCCCGTTCCATATAAAGCCTTTACATCATTGCCATACTTTTTCAGCAGGTTCATAATATCAGCGATGATTTTTCCAGTGCTTCCGGTTCCATATACCAAATTGACAAACAGCACTTTCATCCTTCTCATCTCCGATGTTGTGTGATAAAAGAGAACCGCCGAGGTGCCAAGGTGCGCCCCGGCGGTTCCAGTGTATTTACTCGGTTTCGCTGTCCAGAATCATCCGGCCAGCACTGTCAAAGTTGTAATATCCCTCCGGCATCAGGCCGTGCGTCCAGTACACATAGTAGCTGCGGTCATGGACGACCTCACAGGTGGAACGCACATAGTAGTAGTCGCCGTCGATCTGGATCAGACCGGCATAGGTACGTTCACCGTTCCTGTAGAAGTACAGGCTTCCATCTTCCTCGTAGATCCCGTTTTTCAGAGGTGCGACGCTGCCTGTCAGCTTGCCATCTGTGTCGAAGTGATATCTGCCCTGCGGCAGCAGATCATGTGTCCAGGAAATGTAGTAATCGCAATCGCGCACCACTTCACACTTAGAATTCACATAGTAGTAATCATCGCCAATTTTGATGAGGCCCGCATAGGTCAGTGTTCCGTTGACATAGTAATGCAGAACGCCATCTTCCTCGACAATGCCATTCTTCGGAGTGCCGGTCAGCTTTCCGTTTTCATCGAACGTGTAGTAACCGGCTTCCTTCAGGCCATGCGTCCAGGTGATCCAGTACACACAATCGGTCACGACCTCACCGTTGCTGCGGACATAGTAGAAATCACCGTCAATTTCAATCAGGCCAACATAGGTTACCTTTCCGTTGACATAGTAACGAAGCACGCCGTCATCGTCCTTTACGATGCCATTCTTGTCCGTTGCACCCTGAATGAGCTTGCCCTCTGCGTCAAAGGCATAGGTTCCTTCCTCCATCAGGCCGTTCATTCTGGAGCAGTAGTAGGTCTGGTTCACGATTAACTGGCCCTTGCTGTTGGCATAGTAGTAATCATCACCAATCTTGATCATGCCTGCAGGAGCCTTGATACCGTCGACATAGTAGAAGAGGTCTTCGCCATCCTTCAGGATCCCGTTTTTGCTGGTGTCCTCGTCGTGCAGAATGACGCCGTTTTCATCGAAGTAGTAGCCCCACTCCGGAAGCGCAAGGCCATTGGTCTTATGGAGCCAGCAATCCTTGCCATTCAGCACTGTGCTCTTTACTGCAGCCGAGAGGGTAAGTCCGTCACGCTCCTCCAGATTCTTCTGAACCGCGAAGTAATAATAGTTGACCTCGCCGTCCTCTTTGACAACGCGCTTCAAACCGGCTTCTTCTTCGATGATGCCGCTGTTGAGCCAATAGGTGTCCTCTCCGACGCTGTAAACACCGGTAACGTCGCTCTGGAATACGCCTTCCGCATCAAAGACGCAGCGGGCTTCTTCCGTTGCTCCATCGGGGACCATCGTCGTGATTCCGGTAGCCGCGTATCCGGTTTCGGTGTCCAAATAGTAGGTATTGCCGTCAATGACTGTCCAACCAGTCTTCTGCAGTTCGCCGTCCTTGTAGTACTGCTTGCCGTTCACATCCGTAAACCAGCCGTTCCAGAACTGCCACTGTGCATACAGCGTCATATCTCCGGTCAGTTCAAGAATTGCGCCCTCATCGGCATAGGTGGCTCCACTGCCATCTGCGGCAGTGTTCCAGCCGATGAAATTGTAGCTCTCACGGGTAAAGGCGTTGGTATTCAAGGCAGTGTCCACACCGACTTCAAAGCGCTGAGGCTCCATACTGCCTTCGCCGCCGTTGGCATTGAAGGTGATGGTGTAGAACACACGGGCAGTTGCAGAGTACTGTGCCGTATAAGTGGCATCCTCTTCAGCAACCACAACCTCCGGGTTCCAGCCGGTGAAGGTGTAGCGGTAGTTCTCGTCAGGAGCCTTATCTGTGCTGCTCTTGAAGGAAGGCATGGTACCCTTTAGATAATCTTCTTCTGCAACGACCTCGCCATCGATCACCCAGGTGATGTGTGCGCCAGTCTTAGGAATTTCCTTGCCTTGTTTCAGCAGTTCATTGCAGACAGAGCAGTAGGTATCGCCGGTGTAACCGGGTGTCGTAAGCGTCGCTTCGACCGCATTGCGAATCTCCGGCTTGTGACCGGTAGCCGGGATCACTTCCTGTTTAACAATGACTTCGTTGCAAACAGAGCAATGCTTGCCTTCCGTCAGGCCAGGCTCGGTGCAGGTCGGAGCCTTTGCTGCGTCAATGACTTCGGTGTGCCCCTTGGCGGGAATCTCTGTCTGTGCAACGATGATCTCATTGCAGACGGAGCAGTGCTTGCCCTCAGTCTTGCCAGGTTCGGTGCAAGTCGGCTCAACTGCCGGATCAATGACCTCGGTATGTCCCTTGGCGGGGATTTCTTCCTGGGCAACGAGTACAGTATTGCAGACGGAGCAGTGCTTGCCTTCGGTCAGACCAGTCTCAGTGCAGGTTGGAGCCTTTGCTGCATCGATTACTTCTGTGTGGCCGGTCGCAGGGATCTCTTCCATACCGGAGAGAATCGCATCACAAACGGAGCACTTCGTACCGGCTGTATGACCAGCCTCGGTGCAGGTAGCGGGCTGTTCCGCAACTTCAACAGGGGTATGCCCGGTTGCATCGATTGCTTCGGTCTTGGTTGCATTGCAAACTGTGCAGGTGTAGGTCTTGACACCGGCATTCTCACAGGTAGGAGAGGTCGTGATCTCGCCCTCATTCCAGCTGTGGCCCTTGGCGGAAATCACTTCCTGCGCAACAAGGACTTCCTTGCAGACAGAGCAGTGCTTGCCCTCAGTCTTGCCGGACGTGGTGCAGGTTGCCGCAACAGCCGGGTCAGTGACCTCGGTGTGGCCCTTGGCGGGAATATCTTCCTGCGCAACGAGAACCTCGTTACAAACAGAGCAGTGCTTGCCCTCAGTCTTGCCGGGTTCGGTGCAAGTCGGCTCAACAGCCGGGTCAATGACTTCCGTATGACCCGTGGCGGGAATCTCTTCCTGCGCAACAAGGACTTCGTTGCAGACGGAGCAGTGCTTGCCCTCGGTCTTGCCGGGTTCTGTGCAGGTAGCCGCAACAGCCGCGTCAATGACCTCGGTATGGCCCTTAGCCTGAATGGTTTCACCCTTGGTGATTTCCTTGCCGCAGATGGCGCAGACCGTATCACCGGTGTAGCCGGGCTCGGTGCAGGTGGCATCCTTCTTGTTGATCACCTTGGGGAGAGAATGATTGTCCTCCCACTGGGCATAAAGAGTGGTGTTCTCGGTTAGATTAACAGTCGCACCATCCGCATAGGAGTCGCCAGTACCGTCAGCCGCCGTATTCCAGTTCAGGAAGTTGTAGCCTTCACGAGTGAAGGTGTTTGCATTCAGCGCCGTATCCTTCTTTGCGGTTACGCTCTGCGGGGCCATCGTGCCTTCGACCGGATATTCCGCACTTCCGTTGGCTTCAAAGGTAACCGTCAGCTCTGTGGACTCTTCGCCGCCCCAAACGCCATTGACATAGTTGATAACATCGCCAGCGTTTGCGGTCGCGGTTTCCGTATAGGTAGCGTCGGCGTTATGCAACTTGGCGGCGGTGATGGGGATGGTCACCGCACTATTGCCATTTGCATTATACTGATAGGTTGCGGTCGCCGTGCCGGGTGCGCCCTGCTGAATGTACTTGCCGGTGCCGTTGCTGGAGCAGATATCCGCACCACTCCCGGTGGTATAGATAGCACCAATAGCTGTTACACTGCCGTTCACATCCATCTTGGCATCGACCAAATCGTTGTTAGAACGGTTGTATGCCTTACCCGGTGCATAGGCCACGGACTTAAACTTGCAGGGCCCCCAGACGAAGTTGTCGGAGCTCCACTCGTCGCTGTCATAGAAATAGATGTTCTTTCCGTTTGCAACCGTCAGGCCAGCGCCCTCGGCAATATTGACCTCAACGCCCGCCAACAGAGCTGCATCCTGATTGATGGTCACATTGCCGGACTGGATATTGATGGTGATGTTATTGGTGATGGGCAGCACATAGCTTGCAGAGTTGACACTCATGCTCGCAAGCTTTAGCGACAACGTGTTCAATGCCGCCTCGCCGTTTACTGTGAATACAAGACGATCCGTCTTTTCATCGTAATCCTTAGTAAAGCTACCAGATTCCACTTTGAACATACCATTGTTACCAATGAAATTGATGGAGGTGGTATATGTGGTGCTCATTGCATAAACGCCGCTATAAACCTGTTCGTTGGCGCCGGCATTCAACGTCAAGGGAACTTCGATGTTTTGTACGAAGTACTGCGAAAATGGGAATACCTTCTTTCCACCATTGGCTATGGTAGAAGAAGCACTGCCGCCGCGGAAGTCTGCAATCTGATAGAATTCGTACACCGTAGCGCCGGATTCCGCCAGAACAGAGCCGCTGCCGGAGATAAAGCCCCATGCATAGAGATTACCGCCGTTCTTGACTGTAATGGAGCTGTTATCCGCCATTTTGATGTATCCATAATCACCAACGGGACGTCCCTGCTCACTACCGCCAGCAGCATAATATCTGCCGCCCAAGCTGATGGCACCATTGACGGTAATAGAAGCGCCATCGCTCATCGTCAGCGTTCGGAACGGCTTCGAAGCTGGGGCTGTGCGAATTGCCGCAGGAGCATCCGTATACAGCGTTCCTGCCTCATCGAACGGAATCAGAAGTGTAATTCCAGCCGGAATGGTATAGGTACCGCTGATGGAGCCATCAGTAGCCAAGGTGATCTTGGACTGGCTGTTTGCCTGTGCATAGGAAACCGCATCGCCCAGATCGTCAAACCGCTGGCCGCCGGTTTCAAACAGGGCCGCCGTTTTACTTGCAAACCGCGCTGTGATAGTGCAGTCATTTTCAATGTTCAACGCAGCCTTTGCAGACGTGCTGATATATTTCTCGTTAGAAACATCATACCAGCCCATGAACTGATAACCATCCGCCGGAGTCGCCACTACCTGATAAGCAGTCATGGAGCTTTGCGTGTTGCTATATTCCTCGATAATGAGTTTTCCGTCTACTGTATAAGTGCCGTTTTCAGCAGGCACGAAAGTCGCAGTTGCATTGACATCGCTTACCAGAACCACGTTGGTAAGGGTGATCTTGGTGGCAGCACTGGTGTTGCCAGACTGGATGTATACTTTAACGCTCTCGTTTGCCGCCAGTTCCTTGGTAAAACTGGCACCCGAAGAAACCTCTGTACCATCCACCTGAATTTTTCCGCTGTTCTGCTCAATAGAGTAGTCAAAGGAAAGGGTTGCTGTTGTCGACTTCTTATTTGTAATTGTCAGTGTGGATTTATGGGATGTATCGCTGCATGTTCCACCTGTGCTGGTAGTTGCGCCGATAATGCTCGTACCATTGGCCGACCAAGCATCATCTGCGTCGCCTGTAAAACTCAGTCCAATGTTCTCGTCAGCTAAGCCTGTCACAGTTCCACTGGTTGCCGCATATGCTGTCATGGTCACATTGGGTAACAGTGCCATAGCCATGCACATGCAGAGCACAAGCGAAAGGAATCGCTTTAATGTGCTTTTCATTTCTTTATTACCTTCTTTCTTTGATGATTTCTGGCGTTTATTTCTATGTAAATGCTGAGTCCCGCCGCAAATGCGATGGCTGCCCAGACATGAGAGAGATGGAACAGCATCCCCGTAGAGGACGTCCGGAAGAATTCATCAAGAAAGCGGAACGCTCCGTAGGATGCCATATATAGCGGGTAAATGCTGCCGGGGTTCTTGCTCTTTTTCACTCTGGGGATGAGCAGAATCAGCATCACAATATAATAGAGGATCTCGAGTTCCCTTGTGGGGAAGTGAAAATGCGTTCCCGGTATGACTAAGCCAGCGCAGCAGCCAGAGACGATGCAGTTGATCCGAGCGCACATCACCGTGAAGATCATGCAAATCGTAAAAATATCAAAAACGGCTTTGATATTACGTTTTGAAACCTTTGCACTGATGAAATAAAGCACTGGCATAAAGAACACTCCGCCGAATAAGCTCATGTTGCCAGCATCTCCGGTTTCCAGAAACGCAAATGCTTTTACACTCAAAACACCACATACCGTATGCAGCACCGAGAATGCTATCACGGCGTACCATTTCATTTGGAGTTGCCGCCGCATCCTGTACAACCAGAACACATTGAAGATAGTTCCCAGAAGCAGGAGCACGATCAGGGAATGCTCCTTCAGCCAGATAAATACAAGATCAAGCAATGCGTACTCCTTTTCGTATTCGTATCTTCCATGGGGTATGGCGCTAAAATCACCATACCCCATGGCTTATTCGGTCATCTCACCATCTTGCCGTCTGCACCAAAGGTGTAGAATGTGGCAGGCAGCAGGTTGTTGGTTTTAGATACCCAGTAGCGCTGACTGGTAATGACCTTGCAGTAGCTGTTCACATAGTAGTAATCGCCGTCGATCTGAATCAGGCCAGCATAGGTCTTGACGCCGTCCACATAGTAATACAACTCACCGTCCTCACTGACGATACCGTTCTTTACCTCGGGGTCAGGATCAGGGTTCGGTTCGGGGGCGGGCGTCGGAATAGGCGCATTGGTCATTTTGCCTTCCGCATCAAAGTTGTAGAATGCAGCGGGGAGCAGATCGTTGGTCTTGGACACCCAGTAACGCTGATTGGTGATGACCTTGCAGTAGCTGTTCACATAGTAGTAGTTACCGTCGATCTGGATCAAGCCAGCGTAGGTCTTGACACCATTGACATAGTAATACAGCTCGCCGTCCTCGCTGACGATACCATTCTTCACCTCGGGATCAGGATTGGGATCCGGATCGGGGTCAGGCGTCGTAATGGGCGCATCGGTCATTTTGCCGTCTACATCGAAGTTGTAGAAACCAGCAGGCAGCAGGTCATTGGTTTTGGACACCCAGTAGCGCTGGTTGGTGACTACCTTGCAGGAGCTGTTTACATAGTAGTAATTGCCGTCAATCTGAATCAGGCCAGCGTAGAAGCGAACGCCGTTGACATAGTAATACAGTTCGCCGTCTTCATTCACAATGCCATCCTTTGAAGGATCGGGCGTATCAATGATCATGCGGCCATCTTCATCAAAGCTGTAGAATGCCGGTGCAAAGCCAGTATCATTGGGGTAAGAAACCCAATGACGGGTGTTCTTCACTGCCGTGTAGTCTACGCTTCCGAAATAATAGTAGTATCCATCTTCTGCCAGATACAGGCCATTGCAGACCATGCCGTTGATGGTATAATACGTATTTCCGTTAAGATAGAAGAGCCCCGTGTGCTGATATACGCCATGGCAGATACCATCTTCTCCAAAGTCGTACCAATAAAGCGGGTCATCATGGTTATCACGCAGTTTTACATACCGGAGGCCCTCATAGCGATAACCGTCCTGATTGAAGAAATACAGATTGCCTTCAATGGTGTACCACTTGCCCTGAACAAAGCCGGGGCCATAATAGTAGCGCTTACCGTGGTCCGTGGCCAGCCATGCACCCTTCACCAACTTGCCATTTTCAAATTGATAGGTCACATTAGGGAAGAAGCTGCTGTTTTCACCATTCAGCCCCTGGAAAGTCTCGGGGTCAAAGTAGTAGTAGCTGTTGTTGCCATCTGCATCCGTCAGGTTCCACCAACCGGACTTGGCCACACCGTTGATGGCGTAGTACCATGCGCCGTCGACTTCAATCAGTCCAGTGACCTTGCCCTCGCAAGCACCGGTCGTCTCATTGAACTGGTAGAAATACTCGTTGCTCTCATCGTTGAGGCCAGGAACCTTGTGGATTCCCTTCAAGGCGTTGTTCTCGACGAAGTAGTAGGATGTACCGTTGACCGTTTTCCAGCCGGACCAAGAGCCGTTGTCCAGGATGAAACGATCCGTGAATTCCTGATACGATTCGCAGTAGAAATGGCCGCCGCGCGGATGCGTGGTGTTTTCCG
>OGNB01001944.1_pt1 | contig 10739 bp, 10 predicted proteins | sample 1573301 | NCBI WGS metagenome assembly OGNB01 (sample SAMEA2581914, study PRJEB24529) | metagenome | biome: Human gut stool | place: China | collected 2011
AGCGTGCTGTACGCAGGAAAGGAAGGTGATACCTGTGAAGAAAATAGTTCTATCACTATGCCTGATACTGTGTGGTGTCTCTATACTTTCCGGTTGTACAAAAGATGAAGTTCTCGATCAGTATAATAATATTGTGCAGTCTGCTGGTTCCATAGCGCTTACCGGAAATTCGTCCTTACAAGGCACGAAAGAAAAAGGGATTGATGATTATACCGGATGCTATACAGCCGACTATGAGAATTTTTCAGATACAGAGTATTTGTTTGGGGGAACTTCTATAAAGCGAGAAGCTGGTAAGGAGTTGTCTATTGATTGCACTTTGGAGGTTACGGAGGGAACTGCAAAAGTATTTTGGATTTCTGGATCTGATGAAGCAGTCACTTTGATTGAAACAACCGGAACTTATAGTGACACAATTACACTTCCTGATGGTGGAAATTATATCGGAATTGAATGCGAGAGTTTCACAGGAAGCATTGAATTAAATATTGAATAACATTCTGCCGGACGACGGCAAAGGAAAAAAAAGATGGATATGATCCCCCGCAATGACTATGGCGAGCGGTGCCAGTTCGATGCTTACTGCAAGCTGGTACTGTACCATGAGGCAATCGACTACCTCCGGGAAATGCAGAGGCGCCGTGACAGGGAACTGTCATTCAGCGACCTTCCGCAAATGGAGATGGACAAGCTCTGCGTTGTAGATCATTACCCCAGTGACAGATTTACATTCTCGTCCCACGGGTATGACCTACATATTGAAAACGAGCTTGTGGCTGATGCCTTCGCCGGTTTGTCTGTTCAGGAGCAGAGTATTTTGATCCTGCATTTTGTTCTGGACCTGCCGGATCAGGAGGTTGGCCGCCTTGTTGGAATGTCTCGCAGTGCCGTTCAACGGCGAAGGGCAAAATCATTGACCGAGCTGCGGATCAAGTTGGCCGCACTCATGCCGAAGGGAGGTTGAAGGTATGAAGAAACCCACTTACAAGGGCAAGGAGCTTCTTCCTCTTTCGGTGATCGACGCCGCCCGTGACGGGGACTCTCAGGCTGTGGATCAGGTACTCCGGTATTATGAGGGCTATATCAATAAGCTCTGCACCCGGACGCTTTACGATCCTGACGGCCAGCCCCATGTTCGGGTGGACGAGTACATGAAGCGCCGATTGGAGATCAAGCTCATTCATTCCATTGTCAGCATGAGCTGACAAGCCCGGTCTGAAAGCGGAAACAGCTTACCCTTTCCCTGTTTCTCTCTTTCGTGAACGGAGGCAGCACCTTGACAAAGAAAGCCCGTTGGGAGGCCAACGCCGCAGTATAAGGCAAACGGATACATTCCTGTTTGTGCCGAGCCATACGGCCGGTGCGCCATGACCTCGTTTCAAGTCCGCAGGACGGGACCACTGTAACGGGCGAGCGAACAGCACCAGACCGCAAAGCAAGCGTGGCAGCTTGCGGGCGATGACACACGGGCAGGGTTAAAGATACTCGCGCATTGAACGCCCACAAAGCATTGTGCGCCGCACCCATCAGCATGGGCCGGGGTTAGACTCCCGTGGAGCTGTGCCAACAGCCGTCCGTAAGCCTACTTTTCTTTTTTGAAAGTTTATGGATAGATCGTAAACTTTTCAATTAGCAGCAGACAAACACGGAGCAGCACGGTAAAATAATAGTGGAAGTTATATTACCCACACATATTCGTGCTGTTCCTTTTCATAACTGAAAGGGGGTTCTCATGTCTCAAACATGGAACGGCACGAAGAAAGAAACCCCTGAAAGAAGGACATATACGGTTGACGATATTGCTCAAATTCTGGGCATCGGAAGAACTTCTGCATATATCCTTGTAAAAGAAGGGCACTTCAAAATCGTGCGAATTGGTAACGCCATACGCATTTCCAAGCGGTCATTTGACGAGTGGCTTGACTCCCTCGACCTGTGATCCAAGAAAGGAAGAACGATATGGCATCTATAATCAAGCGAAAGAAAAACTATTCCGTTGTTTACAACTATGTGGATGAAAACGGAGAAACCAAACAGAAGTGGGAAACCTGGCATACCCACAAAGAGGCCTTGAAGCGCAAGGCAGAAATCGAAAATCAGCAGCACACGGGAACTTTTCTCCCGCCAAGCAATCAGACGATCACCGAGTTCCTTTATGACTTCGTATCTCTTTACGGAGAAAAGAAATGGGGCGTGTCTATGTATGACGGCCAAACGGCACTGATTGCGAACTATATCAATCCGATCATCGGTGATATGGAGGTACAGGCGGTTACTCCCCGTGCGGTTGACGGTTATATCCAAACCTTGCAGAAAACCAAGTCGGTGTCTACCAAGACCCGAAAGGCCGTTACCACCTATGTCAGCGACAAGACCATTGAAAAGATCATCAAGCTCCTGCGGTGTGCGTTTAAGCAGGCGGTACGATGGGAAATCATTGCAAGAAATCCCTTTGACAATGTGATCCTCCCGAAAACGGAGTATGCGAAACGGGATATCTGGACGGCGGATATGATCCGTCTTGCCCTGGACAAATGCACGGACAGCAAGCTCTATGTAGCAATGAACCTTTCCTTTGCCTGCTCTCTGCGTATGGGTGAAATCCTGGGGTTGACCTGGGAGAACGTCCATATTTCCGATGAAGATATTGCGGCGGATAACGCCTATGTCTACATCGACAAGGAGCTGACACGGGCTTCCAAACGGGCGATTGAAACGCTGGGTGAGAAGGATATCTATTACATCTTCACTCCGCTCATGCCGAACACCAGCACAAGAATTATTCTGAAAAAGCCGAAAACCGATTCCAGTATCCGTAAGGTGTGGCTGCCGAAAACGCTTGCCTACATCCTGCGGGAATGGAAGAAGTCCCAGGACGAGTTGAAAGGCTTCCTGGGCGACGAGTATCAGGACTTCGATCTGGTTGTGGCACTTCCCAATGGACGGCCCTGCGAGGATCGGATCATCCTCAAAGAGTTTGCAAAGCTCCGTGAGGACGCAGGGCTGCCGAAGGTGGTCTTTCATTCTCTCCGTCATTCCAGTACCACCTACAAGCTAAAACTGAACCACGGCGATCTGAAAGCCACCCAGGGCGATACGGGCCATGCCGAGATCGACATGATAACCAGTATCTATGCTCACATTCTGGACGAGGATAGAAAGGTCAATGCTCAGAAATTCGAGACTGCCTTCTATGCCAAGCCTGATCTTCGCAATGTCCGTCCGCCAGAGGAATCGGCAAAATCGGAGCCTGCGACCCTGGACCTTGAAAGCCTTGTGGAGCAGCTTCAGAAGTCGCCGGAGCTGGCAAGTGCGCTCGCAGCCCTGATAGCGGCGCAAGCCCCGGCAAAGTGATCCGAAAAATCGAATTAGCAAAACGCAGAATTTTCTTAGCAAATTTCTGAAAAGCGTTCGAGTCCAATTAGCAAATATACATCATGCGGCGTATAAAAATCTCCCGGTAACGGAAGTGAAATTACCGGGAGAAGGAGGAACAAAAAAACGCTGCAAACCCCGAAAAAAGGCTTGCAGCGGTGCTTTCTGGCGTCCCAGAGAGGATTTGAACCTCCGACCCCACGCTTAGGAGGCGTGTGCTCTATCCAGCTGAGCTACTGAGACATTTATAAGTTTTATGCAATTTTCAAGGCTCGAAGGAATCGAACCATCTGCCGCTTAGGAGGCGGTCGCTCTATCCAACTGAGCTACTGGTGTATACGCCTTTGTATTCTACCCAAATTTTTCTTGTCTGTCAAGAAAATACGTCACTTTTTTTGCTTCGAGAAGCATATACTGTCAGGTAGCGTTTTCGGGCGGCATTGCGCGAGGGCAGACTGCCGCCCCGGAAGGAAGGTGAAACCATGTACAGCTGTGACGACCCCTACGCCGATCTGGACGATCTGATCTTTGAAAAAGGAGACGGCGGCCCCAGCGAGCGCTGACTCCCCATCCATATCGGCCTGCCTCTCCCTTTTCGACGGGGCGAGGCATTTTTCCTTTTCAAACTATACAATACATAATATTGCACAATTCATTGCCGAAAAGGCGCAAATCTTTGGCGGGATTTCGACTTGCGTCGAACTGCGCAGAATGGTATGATACCGAGGTTGGAATTTTGAAAAAGAGGAATATTATTATGGAAATTTATCTGATTGGTCTAGCCGTAGCGCTGGTCGGCGGACTGCTCATGTCCCGCCTTACCCGGCTGCTGCATCTTCCCGCCGTCACCGCCTATCTGGTGGCCGGACTGCTTCTCGGGCCGTTCTTCCTTGGACGGCTGAACGTTCCCGGACTCGGCTTCAACACCCTTGACGAAGTGAACATCCTCAGCATCGTCAGCCAGACTGCTCTGGGTTTCATTGCCTTTGCCATGGGCAACGAGTTCCGTCTGAGCCAGTTGCGCACCATCGGCTCCCGCGCCATCATCATCGGCATCTTGCAGGCCGTGATCACCACCGTGGTCGTGGATGTTGTGCTTCTGCTGCTGCATCTGTTCTTCCCCCACATCATTTCTGTCCCCTGCGCCATCACTCTGGGTGCCATCGCCGCCGCGACAGCCCCTGCCGCCACGCTGATGGTGGTTCGCCAGTACAAGGCGGACGGCCCCATGACCCGGCTGCTGATGCTGGTGGTCGCCCTGGACGACGCCGTGGGTCTGCTGCTGTTCTCCGTGTCCTTCGGCATTGCAACGGCACTCTCCAACGGACAGGTCAGCGTGCTGGCCGTGGTCGTGGAACCCATTGTGGAGATTCTCCTGTCCGTGGGTCTCGGCGGCTTTATGGGGCTGCTGCTCCACTGGGTGGAGCGGTTCTTCCATTCCCGCAGCAAGCGTATGTCCCTGTCCGTCGCCTTCGTCATGCTGACGGTGGGTCTGAGTATGCTGGAATTCCAGATCGGCCCCGTCCACTGCGGATTCTCCCTGCTGCTGGTGTGCATGATGACCGGCACCATCTTCTGCAACGTCTGCCCCACCTCCGAGGAACTGATGGAGCGTGTGGACGGCTGGACGATGCCGCTGAACATCCTGTTCTTCGTCATCTCCGGCGCGGAGCTTGACCTCAACGTGCTGTCCCAGCCCGTGACCCTGATCGTCGGCATCATCTATATCATCGCCCGCTCCGCCGGCAAGTATTGCGGCGCGAACCTGAGCTGTCGCATCACCAAGGAGCCGAAGTCCATTGTGGATCACCTGGGCATCACGCTGCTGCCCCAGGCCGGTGTGGCGCTGGGTATGGCCATCACCGCCGCCTCCCTCTCCGACGGCGCGCTGGCGAGAAACGTCGTGCTGTTCGCCGTGCTGGTTTACGAGCTGGTTGGCCCCACGCTGACGAAGCGCTCCCTGCTGGCCGTGGGGGAGATTCGCCCCGAAGGCCGCACCAACGCCCGGAAGCAGAACGATCCGAAGGAAGCAAAGTAAACTTCCCCAAAAGCATTATAGCCCGGTTCGGTATACGCCGAACCGGGCTGTTTTTACGATTTAATTCTGTACTCCGTGGTGAACGCCGGGGCTGTTTTCCGTCAGGCGTTCAAAGGAATAGCCGTTATTCAGTCCCCAGACGATGATGTCCTCCACCGCGTCCACGCTGAAATCGTGGATGTCATGCTGCAAAACCACAGAGACGCGGTTCTGGCTGACGCCCGTTGTTACATTGTTGAAAACCGTCTGCGCCTTTTTCGCGCCGCCGGCGTCGTTGCTGTCCACGTTCCAGTCGAAATACTGGAACCCCGCGTCCTGCACCGCCCGGGTCAGCAGGCTCATCAGCCCCACGTAGCTGTGGGCGCTGACGGTGTTGGAGCTGCCGCCGGGGAAGCGCATCAGGGTGGTTTTGACGCCGGTATTCCGGTAAATAACGTCCTGCATCCCCAGCAGGTCCGCAAAATACGCCTCCGGACTGGCATAAATGCGCTCATAAACGTGGGACATGGTGTGAATGCCGATGCTGTGTCCCCTGTCCACGATCTCCTTCATCATCTCGCCGTAGCCCCGGTTGGTGACAAAGAAGGTCGCCTTCACGCCGTAGCTATCCAGCACGTCCAGCAGTTGCTCCGTATAGGGGCCGGGGCCGTCGTCGAAGGTCAGGTAAATGACCTTTCCCTCGGGCCATACGACCTCGGGTCGGGGAACTGCCTGCACCTCCACGGTTCTTGTGACGGTGGTCGTGTTTTTATAGCCATCGGTCACGGTGTAGGTCATGCTGTAGGTTCCGGGCGTCAGCCAGTCCACCTCGCCGTCTACCTGCACCTGCTGGGTCAGGTCGCCGTCCACGTTGTCCAGCGCGGAGTACCCAGGCTCCTGATAGAAGGTACCGGTGGTGATGGCCATATCCGCGTCGCCCTCCAGCGTGATCTCCGGCGGGATCGGATCATAATAGGGCACTTCCCGCTCCGCGTAGCCGGGATTTCCGGAGGAATCCGTCACCGCGTAAATGATCTTTCCGTATTCCTCCGACCGAACCACCCGGTCGGTGATGTCGCCGTCATAATTGTCGATGGCCCTGTAGCCCGCCTCCTGATAGGGCGTGCCGGGAAGCAGCGTCCCGCCCGTGTCGGGCGCCAGGATGATTTCCGGGCATACCGTGTCCACGACACGCACGATGCGCTGTGCCTCGGCGTGCATTCCCCGGTAATCCGCCGCGTAGGTAAGGATATATTTCCCCGTTTTTTCATCATCGACCTTGCCCTGAATGCCGACAGAAACATCCTCCGGGGACATGCCGTCCTTCCAGAGCAGCGAGCCGCGGACGCAGAGGTGTGCTCCCGGGTCCTGAAAATGCCCGCCGTATTCCAGCATCATTTCCGGTTCGCCGTCCAGCTCCACGGAAAGAGAAAGCCGGTTTGCGGTGAGAACAAAGGCCACCGCGCTCAGCAGCAGGACAAACACTGCAGCAATGATCAATATCCACTTTTTCCCGCTTCTGCGAGGCTGTCTGTAAATCTGTTCCTCCATATGCGCCCCTCTTCCATTACGCCATTAGTTTACATAATCTTACACCATTCTATGCAAAAATGGAAGAGGTTTTTCAAAAAAATTTTTGAGCACTGACGTTCTTTTTATCGCCCCAACATTTCCATCAGCTCCGGCAGAAGCGGCTCAAATTTGACGCCGTACCAATGGGCGGGGGCATTCACCGTATTCTTAATGCACCGGCAGGTGAAATCCGCGGCGATTTTCGCCGCATCCAGCCGATTTTTCCCCTGCATCAGCGCCCCGGTGAAGACAGCGGCAAAAATATCGCCGGTTCCGTGGCAGCCATTCCCTATCCGTTTGTGGCGGTATTCGTGCTGCACCGTTCCCTCTTGCAGGACAATGCCGGTGCTGTCCTCATCGAAGTCAACGCCGGTGAGCACGGCGCAGGGGTGATTCAGCCCATTCAGCAGTTGGTTAACATAATTTTTGCCAATATTTTCCTGATATGGTAAACCTGACAAAATCGCCGCTTCCGTGACATTGGGCAGAATGATGTCCGCCTTCCCGGCCAGCGAACCGATCGCCCGGACATAATCCTCGTCAAATCCGGAATACAGCTTTCCGTTATCCGCCATGGCCGGGTCAACGATGGCAACGCCGCCGGGGGCAAGCAGCCGGTCGATGATCTCTCCCGCCGCCTTAACCGCCTCCAGACTGCCAAGATAGCCCACGAGGATCGCGTCAAACGTAATGCCATTCTCCTGCCAGTGGTGCCAGATATCCGTCAGCGCCCCGTCGAAATGCACCACGGCGGGCTTGCCGAAGCCGCCGGTGTGGGTGGACAGCAGCGCGGTGGGCAGAATGCAGGCTTCCAGACCGCAGGCGGACAAAATCGGCAGCGCCACCGTGGTGGAGCACTGTCCGACGCAGGAAATGTCCTGCATGGTCAAAACACGGCGGTACATTCCTTCAGTCCTCTACATCCATGTCCAGCCCCAGCTCTCTCGGGCGGAACCGGGGGCAAACGCTTTCGGAGGTCACGATCACGGACGCCGCCAGCATGGCGCCGATCTCACAGGCTTCCTTCAGACCCTTGCCGTAGGTCAGGCCGATGGCCGCACCGGCGCAGAAAGCATCCCCCGCGCCGGTGGTGTCCTTCACCTCCAGCTTTCTCGCGGGGCAGTAGCCGCTCTCCCCGTGAAGATTGGCATACACCGCACCGTCCGCGCCCATGGTCACGATCATGGCCGGAATGCGGGCGGCCTGCACCTTCGCGGAAATAATGGGGATCATTTCCTCCGGGGTCTTGCCGGAATAGTCATCGGAAAACAGGATTCCCGCCTCCTGCTGATTGCAGACAAAGCAATCCGTGGACTGAAGAAAATCCCGTCTTTCCAACGCAATGCTCATATTCGCCACCACGGCATAGACAGGCTTTCCATACTTCTGCGCCAGCCGGAAGGTGCGCTTGACGATCTCCTTGTCCATGTCGATCTCGATGACGACGCTGTCCGCGTTTTGGAAAATCTCGTCGCCGTCCTGCTCCAGCGTGTGGGCAATGGGCAGCAGGTTCGGCCGCTGGGAGATGGACGCTGCCACATCCCCGTCGTCGTTGAAGACCGCCAGCCATGTTCCCATGCCGTTTCTGGTCTTGCGGATATAGTCGGTGTTCACCCTGTGGCTTTTCAGCTTGCGCACAACATCCACGCCGGTTCCGCTGTCGTCCACGAGACTGACAAAGGTGGGGCGAAGCTCGCAGTTTGCGATGTCCTCCGCCACATTCCGCCCGACGCCGCCGTGAATCTGCTCCACGCGCCCAGCGTTCCGCCCGGTGGGGATAAACGCCGACGTGGGATACCCCTTGATATCCACAAACACCGCGCCGATGACAACCATTCCCATGATAAGCCCTCCATTTTTCTCCGGATTTTGCGTTTATTATACCATAGCATTTCCATTTTGCAACAAAGCGCCTTTTCTTTTTCCGGAAAAAGATTGCAAAAAGTCATTTTATCCGGTATAATGAAGCCATTATCTACCCGGCCGCCGCGCCGGTAGGCAGAAAATGGAGGAAACCAAAATGTCAAGCAATGTACGTCCCGAGTCCATGGAACGCATCACGACCCCCGCCCTCGCCAACGCCTTTATCGCCCAGCAGATCGAGGAGATCCGGGCGCAGGTAGGCATCAAAAAGGTTCTTCTGGCGCTGTCCGGCGGCGTGGATTCCAGCGTGGTGGCCGCGCTGCTGATCAAGGCCATCGGCAAGCAGCTGGTCTGCGTCCACGTCAACCACGGTCTTCTGCGCAAGGGTGAGCCGGAGCAGGTCGTCAAGGTCTTCCGGGACGAAATGGACGCGAATCTCATCTATGTGGATGCCGTCGATCGTTTTCTCGACAAGCTGGCGGGCGTCTCCGACCCCGAGACCAAGCGGAAGATCATCGGCAAGGAATTCATCGAGGTATTCAACGACGAAGCGAAGAAGCTGGAAGGCATTGATTTTCTGGCGCAGGGAACCATCTATCCCGACATTCTGGAGTCCCACGGCGTCAAGGCCCACCACAATGTTGGCGGTCTGCCCGAGGGCATGACCTTCGAACTGGTGGAGCCGGTCAAGCTGTTGTTCAAGGATGAGGTGCGTGTCGTAGGCGAAGCGCTGGGTCTGCCCCACAGCATGGTCTACCGCCAGCCCTTCCCCGGCCCCGGTCTGGGCGTGCGCTGCCTCGGTGCCATCACCCGTGACCGTCTGGAAGCTCTGCGGGAAGCCGACGCGATCCTGCGGGAAGAATTTGACAAAAATGGTCTTGCCGGCAAGGTCTGGCAGTACTTCATTGCCGTGCCGGACATGAAGAGTGTCGGCGTAAAGGACGGCAAGCGCTACGAGGGCTGGCCCGCCATCATCCGCGCGGTCAACACCACCGACGCCATGACGGCCACCATCGAAGAGATTCCCTATCCCCTTCTCCACCACATCACCGCCCGCATCACGCATGAGGTTGACGGCATCAACCGCGTAGTGCTTGACCTGACCCCCAAGCCCACTGGGACGATTGAGTGGGAATAAAAAATCCGTGATACTTGTGGCAAAAAAGCCCTAGGGAAATCACAACTTTTTGATTCGCCACGGCTGGTTTGATAGCAAAATGATAGCAGCTCTTTTCAGCCAATTGTTCATTCCCATCAAAAGGGACAGGTGGCTTGCAGGTTGCTTTCCAATCCGATAATGAGCAAAATGCTCTGCTGAGTTTTTGAAACGAACTCGGCAGAGCATTTTTTGTTTGTCTTACAAAATGTCCTTGAACTTGGAAACCAAGTAATCGCTCATACTGAACTCCAATTAAAATCTTTTTTAAAGATTTTAATTGGAGTTCAGTATGAGATTGAAAAGGGACGCTTCTCTTTCCGGCTGACCGCCCCATACAGAGAGGAACGCCGCAGGGCGGCAAGCGAAGCGGCGAAAAACGAATAAAAGGGTTTTAGGGCTTCGTTGATTGTTGCGTTGGCAACCCCACCGCAATGGTAGTGCCCTTCTCCGAACTTTTCTCTACCCAAACGGAGCCGCCGTGGAGGTCGGCGATCTCCCATACCAGTGAGAGCCCCAGTCCTGCGCCACCGTATTCCCGGCTGCGAGACTTGTCCACCCGGAAGAAGGGCTGGAAGATACTGCGCTGATACACCTCCGGGATGCCGCAGCCGGTGTCGGAGACGCGGAGCAGGAGCTTTTCCAACTCCTGAGTGACAGAAACCCGTACCGAGCCGCCCGGCCGGTTGTACTTGACAGCATTTTCCGTCAGGTTGAAGAGCAGCCGGTAGATCAGCGCGTCGCTGCCGGTCATGA
>OGNB01001945.1_pt1 | contig 10734 bp, 10 predicted proteins | sample 1573301 | NCBI WGS metagenome assembly OGNB01 (sample SAMEA2581914, study PRJEB24529) | metagenome | biome: Human gut stool | place: China | collected 2011
CGACCTACTGGTTCGTAGCCAGTCACTCTATCCAACTGAGCTACCGGCGCATACCGCGCTCTCATCAGCGCTCCAGTATAATAGCACACGCGCTTGGAAATTGCAAGCCCTTTTTGCGAAAAATTTCAGATTTCTTTTTCGACGTTCCTGATGGCCGAACAAAGTACTGCCTTTCCGCAAGTTGCTCAAAAATGGCAGCCGAAGTTTGTAGGATTTGGCGGGCAGAATTTTTTTGATGACGCTTGAAAAATTTTTATGAGGCAATTATAATTGAATTACAATCTAAGATTGGTAGCTGTAAGGAAGTGTTTCGCACACGGGCTGCAACTATCACTCGGCTGATCTGGTTGAGTGTTTCAGGTATTTCGCCTGAAGCACTTTTTCATATCCAAAAACCCGGGTGAACGCATCAAAACAAGGAGGAATCAGTATGTATTTACTCGCAAACGGTCGTCTGATTACCAGAGATCCCAACGGCAAGGGCTACTACGAAAAAGGCGGTGTCGTCTTTGAAGGCACGAAGATCGTAGAAGTCGGCGAAGAAGCAGCGCTGCGCGCGAAATATCCGCAGGCCGAGATCATCGACGCAAAGGGCAACGTCATTATGCCCGCGTTCATCAACGCCCACACCCACATCTATTCCGCCCTCGCCCGCGGCCTTTCGATCGTCGGCAACAACCCCACTACCTTCTATGAGGTGCTCGACGGCACGTGGTGGGCGATGGACCGCAAGTTGACGCTTGAGGGCACGAGAGCCTCCGCAGACGCACTCTACATCGACTGCATCAAGCAGGGCGTCACAACGATCTTCGATCATCACGCGTCGTTCTGCGAAATTCCGGGCTCCCTCTTCCAGATCGGCGAGAGCGCCAAAAAGTTTGGTATCCGCTCGTGCCTGTGCTACGAGGTCTCCGACCGCGACGGCGAAGAAAAGAGCATCCAGGCCGTAAAGGAAAACGCCGACTGGATCACCTACTGTCAGGAACACAAAGACCCGATGCTCGCGGCGATGTTCGGCGGACACGCGCTGTTTACCATCTCTGACAAGACCTTTGACCGCATGGTCGAGGCGAACAACGGCCGCACCGGCTATCACATCCACGTCTCCGAGGGCATGAACGACGTTTACGACAGCTTGCAGAACTATGGCCGCCGCCCCGTCCAGCGCCTGCACGACCACGGCATCCTGGGCGACAAGACCATCCTTGGCCACTGCATCCACGTGAACCCGGCGGAAATCGAGCTGATTAAGAATACCGGCACAATGGTTGTCAATAACCCCGAATCCAACATGTCGAACGCGGTCGGCGTCTGCCCGGTGCTACCGCTGACGAAAAACGGTATCCTCGTAGGTCTCGGCACCGACGCATGGACCAACGATATGATCGAGTCTCTCAAGGCTGCGCTCTGCGTACAGCGTCTGAACGCCTGCCTGCCGAACGTCGCATGGTGCGAAGTGACCGACATGCTCTTTAAGAACAACGCAAAGATCGGCGCGAAGTACTTCCCGGACGAGCTCGGCGTTCTCAAGGCCGGTGCTGCCGCCGACATGATCGTCATGGACTACAAGCCCTTCACTCCGTTCTCGGATGAAAACATCGACGGTCACATCCTGTTCGGCATGACCGGCAAACTCTGCCGCACGACGATTGCAAACGGCAAGATCCTCATGAAGGACCGCGAGCTCATCGGCATCGACGAGGAAGCCGAAAACGCGCACATCCTTGAAGCCACCAAGAAGCTCTGGGGCGCGCTGAACCACAGAGAATACTGATTTATCAATATTCGCCGAAGGGGACGATGCCCACATCTTCCCGCGCGGGGTACACCCGCAAAAATGCGGAACTCTGCGGCGAAACCGTACTGCCCTTGGGTCGATGTGGGCATCGACCCCTACGCACTCATAGGGCGGAAAGCCGCGTCCGCCCCTACGAAGCCGCATGAATCCTAATTCTGTCCAAAGGAGGCAATTTCATGTCTGAAAAAATGTATCCGATCCCGTTCAAGTCTCTCATGAACTGGATCGTCACCGAATATGCACGCGAGGGCGAAATCTTCGGTGTGCACACCCCCTACTATGCTACCGGCAAAACGCTCCCCATCTTCGCCGAGCGCATTGAAACCCCGTTCGGCCCCGCGGCCGGCCCCAACAGCCAGCTGGCGCAGAACATCATCGCCGCCTACATGGCGGGCGCGCGCTTCTTTGAAGTGAAAACCGTGCAGAAGATGGACGGTGCGGAGCTTGCCGCGTGTGTGCCGCGCCCCTGCATTCTGGCAGCCGACGAGGGCTACAACCAGGAATGGTCGACTGAGCTCGAGGTTCCGCAGGCCAGAGACGAGTATATCAAGGCATGGTGCGCATTGAAGGTGCTCTCCAAGGTCTACGGCTTCGGCGACCCCGACGGCTTCGTGTTCAACATGTCCGTCGGCTACGATCTCGAGGGCATCAAGGGCGAAAAGGTCAACACCTATATTGACAATATGATGGACGCTTCCGAGACGAAGCAGTTCAAAGAGTGCCTCGCGGTCCTCGCGGAGCTCTTCCCGGCAGAGAAGGACTATATCGCTTCCATCTCCCCCAGAGTCTCCCGCAGCGTCACGGTCTCGACCCTTCACGGATGTCCGCCGCAGGAGATCGAGCGCATCGCGTCTTACCTTCTGACCGAGAAGCACCTGCATACGTTTGTCAAGTGCAACCCCACCATCCTCGGCTACAAGACCGCGCGCACGATTCTCGACTCCATGGGCTATGACTACATCGTCTTCGACGAGCATCACTTCAACGAGGACCTCCAGTGGGTCGACGCAGTCCCGATGTTCGAGCGTCTGCAGGCCCTCGCCGACTCCAAGGGTCTGGAGTTCGGTCTCAAGCTCTCCAACACCTTCCCTGTTGACACGACGAGAAATGAGCTGCCCGGAACGGAAATGTACATGTCCGGCCGGAGTCTGTTCCCGCTGACGATTGAAATGTGTAACCGCATTAGCCGCCAGTTTAACGGCAAGATGCGCATTTCCTTCGCTGGCGGCGCGGAATTCTTCAACTGCGATAAGCTGTTCGCTGCCGGAATCTGGCCGATCACCGTCGCAACCACGATTCTCAAGCCCGGCGGATACAACCGCCTGCACCAGATGGTCGAGAAGACCGAGAAGCTTCCCTACAAGGCCTTCTGCGGCACGGACTCCTCCGCCATCAGCGACATGTCTGCCGCCAGCCATTCGGACTTCCACCATCTCAAGCCCATCAAGCCCGTCGCTTCGAGAAAATCCGAGGAAAAAGTTCCTTGGATCGACTGCTTCACGGCCCCCTGCAAGGGCGGCTGCCCGATCCATCAGGACATCCCCGAATACATCGAGCTCTGCCGCAAGGGCCTCTATGGTCCTGCCCTCAAGCTCATCACCGAAAAGAACGCGCTTCCGTTTATCACCGGCACCATCTGCGCCCACCGCTGTCAGAACAAGTGCTCGCGCAACTTCTATGAAGAATCTGTCCAGATTCGCAACACCAAGCTCACTGCAGCCACGAAGGGCTACGGTGCGCTGATGGCTGACATCAAGGTTCCCGCAAAGGTCGAGGGCAAAAAGGCCGCGATCATCGGCGGCGGCCCGACGGGTATTGCAGCTGCGTACTTCCTGGGTCGTGCCGGTATTGAGACCACGATTTTTGAGCGCGAAGAAAAGCTCGGCGGCGTGCCGCGCTACGTCATCCCCGCGTTCCGTATCTCGAACGAAGCCATCGACAAGGACGTCGCGCTCATGGAGCGCTACGGCGTGGAAGTCAAGTGCGGCGCTCCGGCTCCGTCGGTTGAGGAGCTCAAGAAGCTCGGTTACACCCATATTCTGATCGCAACGGGCGCATGGCAGGCTGGCAAGCTCGACATCCCCGGAAACGTCAGGGGCGTCATCGGCTGGATGAAGGAAATGAAGACGCAGGTCAAGCCCTGCCTTGATGGCCACGTGGTCGTCGTCGGCGCAGGCAACACCGCGATGGACGCAGCAAGAGTCGCCAAGCGCATGGGCGCTGCTTCCTCCACAATTGTTTACCGCCGCACCAAGAAGGAAATGCCCGCCGACGAACATGAGCTCAAGCTCGCGATCGACGAGGGCGTCAATATGGTCGAGCTGGCCGCGCCTGTTGCGCAGGAAAACGGCAAGCTGAAGTTAGAGAAGATGAAGCTCGGCGAGCCCGACGCTTCCGGCAGGCGTTCCCCCCTCGCTACCGGCGAGTTCTTCGAGATTCCGTGCGACCTCGTCATCTCCGCGGTCGGCGAGAAGGTCGACGCCAAGCTCATGGCCGATAACGGAATCGAGATGGAGCGCAAAGGCCCCGCTTTTAAGACCAACGTCGAGAACGTCTGGTGCGCAGGCGACGCACATCGCGGCCCCGCGACAGTTGTCGAGGGTATCGCCGACGCGGCCAGCTTTGCAGAAGCAGTCATCGGCGAAGCGCACAGCTATGATATCCCCGAAGCCGCCTATCCCTCGAAGGCACAGGCGATCGCCAAGAAGGGCATTTTGAAGATGGCGAAGGACGCCTGCTGCGAAGGCTCTCGCTGCCTCGATTGCAACACCGTCTGCGAAAACTGCGCAGATTCCTGCCCGAACCGCGCAAACGTCGTCATCAAGCTCTCCGACGGCCGTCATCAGATCCTGCACATCGACAAAATGTGCAACGAGTGCGGCAACTGCACGCAGTTCTGCCCGTACGCATCTGAGCCCTGCCGCGACAAGTTCACGCTCTTCCAGACAAAGGATGACATGGAAGATAGCCGCAACGCCGGTGTTCTTTTCCTCAGCGGCGACAAGGTGCTCGTCCGTATGGCGGAGGTCAAGGAATACGATCTGTCCCAACCCAACGAGCTGCCGAAAGAGATCGAGAACCTGATCCTCACCGTCCGCTCCAAGTACGCCTATCTCTTTAATTAACCAATCCCTATATCCCTTTCCGCAGCGCCCGCCGCAGGATACAATCCTGCGGCGGGGCAGGTTTTCCAAAAAGCTGCTTCTTCCTTGGGAAATCCCCCTGTCATGGCGTGTTATTCCTGTTATATTCGGCAATTTCCACAATTTTTCCAGCCGTTAGTCTTTTTCCCTTGCATTTTTTGCTGCAATGCGCTAAAATAAAAAAGTGCGACTAGCGCACAGAAATTGTGAAAGACAGGTACTTTAATTATGCAGCGAGAATCATTTCGCTCCCGTCTGGGATTCCTGCTCGTCAGCGCAGGCTGTGCCATCGGCATCGGCAATGTCTGGCGCTTTCCGTACGTCGCCGGTCAGTATGGCGGCGGTCTGTTCGTTCTGATCTATCTCATCTGCCTGCTCGTCATGGGCGTTCCGGTTCTGACCATGGAGCTGGCGGTTGGGCGCGCAAGCAAAAAAAGCGCCGTTCTGGCCTACAAGGCCTTAGAGCCCAAGGGCTCGAAGTGGCACATCCACGGCTGGTTCTGCCTGCTTGGCTGCGTGATGCTGATGATGTATTACACCACCGTCACGGGCTGGATGGTCAGCTACTTTGGAAAATTCCTCATCGGCACGTTCCACGCCGGAATGAGCACCGAAGAAGCCAGTGGCGTATTCGGCACCATGCTCTCTCAGCCCGGTAAGATGGCGTTCTGGACGGAATTTGTCGTCATCGCAGGCTTCCTCGTTTGCAGCTTCGGTCTGCAAAACGGTTTGGAGCGCGTGTCCAAGATCATGATGCTGGCGCTTCTTGGTCTGATTCTCATTCTGGCGGTCCACAGCCTGACGCTCTCCGGCGCGGCAGAGGGCATGAAGTTCTATCTGCTGCCGTCTGCCAAGAGCATCGAGCAGTACGGACTTGGCACGATCATTACGGGCGCCATGAACCAGGCGTTCTTTACGCTGAGCCTTGGCATTGCATCGATGGAGATCTTCGGAAGCTACACGGCAAAGACCCACACCCTGCCCGGCGAGGCCGTGCGCATCTGCGCGCTCGACACCTTCGTCGCCCTCATGGCAGGTACAATCATCTTCCCCGCCTGCTTCTCCTTTGGCATTGAGGCCAATCAGGGCCCGTCGCTTATCTTCCAGACCCTTCCGAACGTCTTTGTCAATATGGCGGGCGGCCGCGTCTGGGGTGCGCTGTTCTTCCTGTTCATGATCTTTGCGAGCTTTTCGACGGTGCTTGCCGTGTTTGAGAACATTCTTGCCATCTGCATGGACACCTTCGGTTGGAACCGGAAAAAGGCAACGCTCATTGGCGGCGTAGCGCTTCTCGTTCTGAGTCTTCCGTGCGTGTTTGGCTACAATATCTGGTCGAATGTCCACGTCATCGGCGCGCGCGATATTCTGGACAGCGAGGACTTCATCGTCTCGAATCTGCTGCTTCCGATTGGTTCGCTGGTCTATCTTCTGTTCTGCGTCTCGAAGTGGGGCTGGGGCTTTGACAAGTATCTGGCCGAGGCCAATGAAGGTCAGGGGCTCAAGTTCTCCCCGAAACTCAAGGTCTACTTCCAGTGGATTCTCCCCATTCTGATCCTCATCATTCTCATTCAAGGTTTACTTTAATCGGTTGGACCTACAAGCGCCCGCGGCTTTGCTGCGGGCGCTTTCGGTGCGCGGAACGTAAACAAAAAAGCTGCAAGCCCTTGAAAACAAAGGTTTGCAGCGAGTTTTCTGGCGTCCCAGAAGAGATTCGAACTCCCGACCCCACGCTTAGGAGTATGGCTTACCATGTGATACACGGTTCGGATGTAACTTCCAATATCATCCCTTACGCAGAATGACTTGTAGTAAACGAACTTTATGGTGCAAAACACCTATTCTGACGCAGTTTTATGTGTCCGTTGAGTGGTCCTATTAGCAAATTCTTAGCAAGAGGACATCCCGCCAAAGCTGATTGCTACTGCCATTCTTCACTCCCTTAGTCAAAATGACAAGGCAAATACATGGAGGTTACTATGGACAAGAAAGAGAAAAAGTCACTGCCGGAACCGCGCACATACACCGTGGAACAGATTGCAGCCATGCTCAACATCGGCCGCACAACCGCATATCAGCTCGTCAAGCAGGAGGAGTTCAGGATCGTCCGCATAGGAAATGCAATCCGCGTTTCCAAGAAATCTTTTGACGAGTGGCTGGAAAGTTTGGAATTGTGAATATCGCAAGAAACGCCGTAGGCTCAAAAAACCTATGGCGTTTTTTTATACCCATTTTGAAGGAGGCTGGAGATGAAACTGACAGAAGCAGAAATGAGGATGGTGTTTCAGATTGAAAGTACCAATCAGAACGCCGCCCTGAATGAAATTTACATGACATGGCGCTACGCGCCGAACCCGGCAACGAAAGAAACGGCGGAAAGCCTTCTGGACAAGCTCCGCCCACTGTCGGATCAGGAGTGCATGGATTTGATCCGCAAGGTGCAGGCCGAATACCGTCTGCCGGAGAAAGCCCGCACCATCGGGGAAATGCTGGCAGAGGCCAGACAGCAATCCGGGGCGAAGAAGTTATCCGGCCATGACATTATGGCTTTGGAGCGTTTCGACCCGGCAACCAGACACATGATTGTCTTTGATGTTCTTACCCATGACTCGCCTGTTGGCTGGAAGGGTGAGAAAATGCGCCTGTTCCTGACTGACACCGGATACAGCAAGGCTTTGGAAAATCAGAAAAAGGGGCACATCAAAATCCGTAGCCATGCGAAGGTACTTTCCGGCGATCTCCACTATGACCATAAAGACCGTGAGAGGTAGCCGACTGAAAACTGTATCAAAATCAGTGGGATATCTTCTGTTTCTTCCTCTTTGGCTTGCGTTCTGAACGGGGCGTGGATGTTTTCCCATGCAGGAGGCTATGGAGGCATACAGACGGGTAAAAGTCGGGAATACCACCTGCGACCGTATCACATACAACGACCTCTGCCGGGGCTGTACCCATAGCTGCAAGCAGAGCTTCCGGGCGGTTATCATACTCTGCCCCCACTACTACTCCAAACGCCGGAAAAAGGAGGACAGGGACAATGGCAGATAACCGCAAGTATTACTACCTCAAGCTGAAAGAGAACTTTTTTGACAGCGACTCCATTGTGCTGCTGGAAGATATGAAAGACGGGATTTTATACTCCAATATCCTCTTGAAGCTGTACTTAAAATCGCTGAAAAACGGCGGGAAATTGCAGCTTGACGAGCATATCCCCTACACAGCGCAGATGATAGCGACACTGACCCGCCACCAGATAGGGACGGTTGAGAGGGCTTTAGAGATTTTCCGGCAGTTGGGGCTTGTGGAGCAGCTTGACAGCGGGGCTTTCTATATGACCGACATTGAGCTGATGATAGGACAGTCCTCTACCGAAGCCGAGAGGAAACGGGCTGCAAGGCTGGAAAACAAGGCACTTTTACCGCCCCGGACAAAAGGCGGACATTTGTCCGACATTCGTCCACCAGAGATAGAGATAGAGTTAGAGAAAGAGATAGAGATAGAAAAAGAGAGAGAGGGAGAAACGGGACACCCCGCCCCCGCCGCTTATGGCAGATACAACAATGTGATACTGACCGATACAGAGCTTTCCGGGCTGAAAACAGAGCTGCCCGACAAGTGGGAGTATTATATTGACCGGCTTTCCTGCCATATCGCTTCCACCGGGAAGCAGTACCACAGCCATGCAGCCACCATTTACAAGTGGGCGCAGGAGGACGCTGCCAAAGGCAAGGCTGCCCCGAAACAGGGCATACCCGATTATTCATGCAAGGAGGGCGAGAGCTTATGAAAAACGGAATTGAAGCTATGATTACGGACATTACAGCCACTACCGCCGAAGCGGAGGACTACACAGGCGAGGACGGGCTTTTATACTGCGGTAAGTGCCATACGCCCAAAGAAGCCTATTTTGCAGAGGGAAAGACTTGTTTCGGGCGTGACCGCCACCCGGCAGAGTGCGACTGCCAGCGGGCAGCCCGTGAAAAGCAGCAAGCCGCCGAAAGCCGACAGAAGCACCTTGAAAAAGTGGAGGACTTGAAACGCCGGGGCTTTACCGACCCTGCTATGCGGAACTGGACATTTGAGCATGACAACGGCAGAAACCCGCAGACCGAAACCGCCCGCTTTTATGTGGAGAGCTGGGAAACCATGCAGGCTGAAAATATCGGCTACCTGTTTTGGGGCGGCGTGGGGACAGGAAAAAGCTACCTTGCCGCCTGTATCGCCAACGCCCTTATGGAAAAAGAGGTTGCCGTCTGCATGACAAACTTTGCAACGATACTGGGTGACCTTGCCGCCAGCTTTGAGGGCAGGAACGAATATATTTCCCGCCTTTGCAGCTACCCTCTGCTGATACTTGATGATTTCGGTATGGAGCGAGGAACAGAATACGGGCTGGAACAGGTTTACAGCGTGATTGACAGCCGTTACCGAAGCGGCAAGCCGCTGATCGCCACGACCAACCTCACGCTGGAGGAATTGCAGCACCCGCAGGACACGCCCCACGCCCGTATCTATGACAGGCTGACTTCCATGTGCGCCCCCGTCCGCTTCACGGGCAGCAACTTCCGAAAGGAAACCGCACAGGAAAAGCTGGAACGCTTAAAGCAACTGATGAAGCAGCGAAAGGAGAGCCTATGACAGAAACGAAACAGACAAGCACCACCAAAACAGACCGCCGCCCGGACTGTGTGACGGAAATCCGCATGGGCAACTCCGTCCTTACCGTTTCCGGCTTCTTCAAGCAGGGCGCAACCGACACCGCAGCCGACAAGATGATGAAAGTGCTGGAAGCGGAAGCTGCTGCCGGACATACGCCACCGTTCAGCGCATAAGTGATGACATGGAAAAGCGGTCACGCCGGGGAGCATGACCGCTGGAATATCAGTAACAACTTTATTTTTTCCGAAGTTTCAACTCAATGCCTTTTGGAGCAGCTATATCCTGCAACAGTTTTGCGATAACAGAAGCCTGTTCTTTCTTCCCCATACTTTGAAAATCCTTATCGGATTTAACTGTTTGCAAGATATTTTCAATTTCTTTAATCGTTAAGAGATTGACTGCAACACAGAATAGATTTTTTCTGCGCCCGTCATTATAGTGTGACAAGAGGAAATCCAATAATTTGCGCTTTTCTTCCTGTTCAGCATTATAGGCGGGAATCCCTATCTGGCTGGCTTTTTCCATGTCATTCATTTGATTATGATGAGTTATAAAAGAATCAAAATCATCTATATGAGCGTATTTGTCACAAGGGAAGCTGGTACACTGAAAGCAATATTCGATTTCCCCATGTTCAATACTGCACCTTGCGATTTTACAGCTTTGATTATCAACGCCGCAACCGGAACAATGCCCTGCCAAATTCATAGGACATAATTTACAATTTAGACCACAAAGAGAAAGGTACTGATTGTTACGGACAAACCCTTTCATTGTCACACCCCCTTGTATTGATTAGCTCCATTTTACCATAAGAACAAGAGTTTTTCTACTATGCAATCCAAATCATCTGCTACACAAAAAACGGCGATTTGACCGACCATAAAGAAGCAGATTTGACGCTTTTGCCGCTATACAGACAGCCGCCCCATGTGGTACAATCAAGGTACGGAATAGTGGGGCTGGCTGTCGGAAACGGAGGATTTTATGTTAAGACAGACCAACCAACAACCAATTACCGCCCTTTACCCAAGACTATCCCATGAGGACGAGCTGCAAGGCGAAAGCAATTCCATTTCCAATCAGAAGCGTATCCTTGAAACCTATGCAAAGCAGAACGGCTTTTCCAATCTGCGC
>OGNB01001951.1_pt1 | contig 10718 bp, 10 predicted proteins | sample 1573301 | NCBI WGS metagenome assembly OGNB01 (sample SAMEA2581914, study PRJEB24529) | metagenome | biome: Human gut stool | place: China | collected 2011
CAGGCGAAAAATCCCTCGCTGTTGGTCATATTTCCGGATTTCAGATAGACCCTAGATATGGTAAGGCTGCCCCGGCAGCCTGTTTTTTTGAGACTGCGGAAGGCGGGGAAATTCCATGGGGAATGTTGTGATCACCGGCGGTTCCCGGGGAATCGGCGCGGCTACGGTCGAGCTGTTCGCCGCGCGGGGCGAACGGGTGACGTTTTTGTACGAGAAAAACCATACCGCCGCGAAAGCTGTGGCGGACAAAACAGGAGCCGCCGCCATTTGCTGCGACGTGGCGGACGGGGAAGCCGTGAACCGGGCGTTTTCTCAAATCGGGGACGTGGACATTCTTGTCTGCAACGCCGGGACGATGTACTTTGGACTTTTGTCCCAGATGGCGGAGGATGAATGGAACCGGCTGTTCGCCGTTAACGTGGGAGGGATTTACCACTGCGTCAACGCCGCCATGCCGTCTTTCCTCAAGACCCATCGTGGCAGCATCGTGACAGTGGCCAGTATGTGGGGGCAGGTGGGCGCATCCTGCGAGGCGGCGTATTCCGCTACAAAAGGCGCGGTGATCGCTCTGACCAAGGCGCTGGCAAAGGAGCTTGGCCCCAGCGGCATCCGGGTCAACTGCGTGGCGCCGGGAGTCATTCTGACGGACATGTGCGCGAACGTCGCCCCGGATATCCTCGCGGGAATGGCGGAGGAAACGCCCTTGGGGCGCAACGGTATGCCCATGGATGTGGCAAAAGCCATCGCGTATCTGGCAGACGCGGAATTTGTCACCGGACAGGTGCTGGGCGTCAGCGGCGGGTATGTGATTTAACTACTGTAATACAAAGGAGATCGTAGTATGAAAATTGCCATTGGCTGTGACCACGGCGCGTTTGCGCTGAAAAATAAAGTCATCGAGCATCTGGAAAAGCAGGGGCATGAGGTCAGGGACTTCGGCACCTATTCCACGGAAAGCTGCGATTACCCCGACTTTGCCGCTGCGGCCGCCCGGGCGGTTGCCAGCGGGGAATGCCAGCGGGGCATTGTGCTGTGTACCACCGGCATCGGCATGTCCATCACCGCCAATAAGATCGACGGCATCCGCTGCGCCCTGCTGTCCGACCCATGGTCGGCAAAAATGACCCGCCTGCACAACGACACCAATATGATGGCGCTGGGTGCGGGAGTTGTGGGCGAAAATCTGGCGCTGGAGATCGTGGACGTCTGGGTCGGCACGGAATTCTCCGGGGAAGCGCGCCATCAGCGCCGGATCGATAAGGTTATGGCGTTGGAGAAGTAAGGTTTTACGAATTATACTGAACTCCAATTAAAATCTTTAAAAAAGATTTTAATTGCCTGAAGGGCATGGAGTTCATATGAGACTTGTTTTGTGATTTCTTTCCTTATAAATCACAAAACAGGCAGCGCCATCAGGCGATGCCTTCCTGATTAAAATTAAGATTTTAATCAGGAAATAGTATTAGACAGCAAAAAGAGGAAGCAAATACGCTTCCTCTTTTTTGTCGTTATCCGCCGTAGTAGCCCGCTTCCAGAAGACGGGTCAGGGCTTCGTTGGCTTCCTCGTCGCTGAACAGCGTCGTGAAGCGTTTGTCCACGGCCAGAGCTTCCAGCGACAGGTCAAGACGGTGCTTTTCCCGAAGGGCGTTGAATCCGTCGCTGAGACGGCTACCGGACAAGGCGCGGTGCGCCGTTTTCATGGCTTCCCCGGCGGGGATGGGGCGCATTCGAACGCCGAGGCTTTCCGCCTTTTCCCGGTTCGCCGCCCAGACGGCAATGAATTTTTCTTCCATGGTGTTCTCCTTAAATCACTGCATAAAGATACATATAAACCAGCCGCATATACAATGGTTTTTGTTCCAGCTGATGCCGGGCGTCGGTCAGATATGCCGTGAACTGTTCCAGTTCCTCCGCTGTCAGCGTGTGCTGGCTGAATTTGGCCTTCTGTGCCAATGCTTCCAGCGTTTCCGGGGGCGGCTGGCGCAGAAGTCTGGACAGAAGCTCCGTCTCCTGCCACATGGCAAGTCCCCGGGCATTGGGGCGGGCGGTTTGCTGTCTGCTGCGGCGCAGGCGGATGCGGATACTCCGCTGGACTGTGACCACCAGAACCAGCATTCCAAGCGCAAGCAGTACGGCCAGAATCTTTCCGACGTTGTGCTGCTTTGGCGCATCCGGCTGAGGCGGCGCGGATTCGGTGGGGGGCTGCGGGTGGGAGGGTGAAGTTGCAGGCGGCGGGGTCGTCGGCTCCGGCAAAGTGGGCTGGGCAGCTTCCTGCGTCGTTCCGGGTACGGTCTCCGGGGTGGGCTGCTGCGCCGCGGCCATATCCGATGGAGTGGCCTCCAATACCAGCCAGACGCCCAGCGTCGGCTCGTAATATTCCGCCCATGCGTGGGCGTTTTTCTCGGTAACGTCGGCGGGCGTGCCGGGGGCGGTTTTCACCAGATAGCCGCTGACATAGCGGGCTTCGATCCCCGCCGCCCGAAGCAGCACCGCCGCCGCCGTGGCGAAGTGGACGCAGTAGCCGGCTTCAGCGTCTTCCAGAAACCACAGGGCAAAATCCGTCTCCCCTTCGCCCATCCGGGAAGGATTCAGGTCGTACCGGGCGGAAGCGCGGACGTAGTCCCCGATCTTCTCTGCCCTCTCCACGGTAGAGGAAGTGTCGCCCAGAATATTTGCAAGAAGGGTTTCCGCCCGGGTGAGGGTCGCGTCGGGGAGAGCAAGATAGGGGGAATTGAGGTCAGGCGGGGTTGCCGTCCCCGAAATCGCCGTTATCCGCCAGTCGTCCGGCAATCCGGCACGGGGAATAACGTATTCGGTGTATGCCCAGGTGTTGCTCATGTTTCCGCCGATGAGCGCCATGCTCCGGGCGGGATAATAAGGCAGGTATAATAGCGCCCGCTCGCCTACGGTGCGGATAGACACTTCGCCGTAGTCCTCCCCGGTGAGGGAAAAGTCCTCCGTCCGATGCTGGGAGACCGTCCATGTCATGCCGTCGTAGCCGTCATAGTCCTGCCCACGGAGGTAAAGGGTACCGCCGATCTCCGCCGTGACCTCCATCACCGTTATGGGCGATTCAGTTCTGCGTCCCGGAGACGCAAGGCGCACATGATCCGGCTCCTGAGCGGGGACGGAAACGGTCACTTCCTGCCGGACGTTTTCCGCCACCTTTTCGGGGATGCTCTGGAACCACGACAGAATGGCATCCCGGGTCGCTTCCGAGCGGTTTACATAACTCTCCTGTGGGAATGCCAGAAACAACGCCGCCAGTGCCAGTGCCGCCGGGATCGCCGCCATGGCGGTCAGGCGATTGCCCTGAGGGGCGCTCTGTCTGCGGACGCGGCTGGTGAGGATCAGAATGATAAGGCCAAACAGCAGGCAGAATAAATACTGCACATCCGGGACGGTATCCGTCACCACCATGCAGGCGGAAAGGGGGATCAGTGACGCCGCCACCGGGAGAACTGCCCCCAGCTTCCGGCACACCGACCATGTCACGGCGGCGCTCAGCAGAACGCCCAGCACGGCCATGGGAATATCCACAGCCGCTGCGCCGTCGGCCAGCTGAACGGGGTCCCAGCCGTAGGCGTTGCTGTAAACGGAGGTCATGCGGTACAGCAGCCCGAACAGCTGCTCTGCTGCCTCTTCCTGCTTCCAGACATAGCCCGCGCCCAGCGCCAGCGCGCACAGCACCGCCGCACCGCCCCATTTCAGGCTGAAGGCCGCAGCACAGAAAACCGACGCCGCCCCACAGATCAGCACCACTTTGGCATAGCTGTCCAGAGGCAGGTCAAACCCGCTGACCACGCATCCCACCGCGCCGAAGGCGATCAGGAAGGCCAGCGCCGCCGCGATTCCGGCGGTGACCCAGATCTTACGCTTCATCCGGCTCACCTCCGATGTGGTACTGCCATGAGGCGGCGAAGCCAAAGTCCCGGATGGAGCCTTCTTTTGCTTCCCCGGCACACAGCAGCGTATCGGTGGCTTTATTCATCTCCTGCTCCGTCTGCACCCACGATGACTGCACACCATCGGCGGTCAGGGTGCGGATCTCAAAACGCACGTCCTTTTCCACAAGATATTTCCCCAGCCACAACAATCGGCCGAATTTCCGGTCCAGTTCCTCCGGGGTGCCCCGGAGAGTCATGGTCAGCATCACCAGCCCCCGCTGGGGTTCCATGGGCTGACGGATCATCCATTTTCCGGTCTTGGCGGTGAGCTTCCAATGCACCTGATTCAGGCTGTCGCCGGGACGGTAGAGCCGAAGCTCATGGTTCTCCGCAAAGCCGCCGGATTTGGGTTTCCACGCCCGGGCAATATACCGGTCAAGGTCTGGGATGGCGGGGATGGGCAGGGGCTTCGGGCGGACGAGAATGGTTTTGGGCGTCACCTTCCCCACCGGGAAGGCAAACAGCCCCAGATAATCGCAGACCCGCGCCCGCGCCACCGTGACGACGATGCCGCCGCAGTGCTGCGTAGGCAGGCCGGTTCCCGGATGATAGCGCCGGACTTGGCCGGTGATGCAGCTGCGCAGGCGTATCTTCCCCTTGAATGGCGGGAGCGGGAACGTGCTGCTGCCCAGCAGCCATGTTTCCGCCTCCGTACCCATTGGGACGGCGTCCGCCCCGTCCGGGGACAGGCGGAAGGAAAGCATGGCGGGGATGCTGATAAGGAGCGACAGCCACGGAAGTCCCCCTACGATCATCAGTGCCAACCATGAAAACCACTCGCCGTAGGCAATATAAAATACCCAGCAGCCGAACAGCGCCGCCAGATACCACAATCTGCGCCCGGTCATGTCAGCGAAGCCGGGGGGCGGGGACGGCGGCAAGGATGTCCTGCAATACCGCCTGCGGCTGCTTTCCCTGTGCTTCCGCTTTGGGGGATAAAATCAGGCGGTGGGCGATGGTGTGGGCGAAGACCTCCTTCACGTCCGCCGGGGTCACGTAATCCCGTCCCCGAAGCCGGGCGACGGATTTCGCCATGGCGGTGACAGCCAGCGTCGCACGGGGGCTTGCGCCCCGAAGGATGTCGGGGCTGCTCCGGGTGGCACCGATGAGGGATACAATATAATTGACCACGCTGTCGCTGAGGTAGGTTTCCTCCACCGTGTCCTGTATGGCGGTCAAGTCCTCCCGGGTCATCAGGGGAATCAGGTCGTGCAGGGGGTTGCCGCCCTGCCGGTTCAGCACCATGGCGGCTTCGTCCTTAGGGCTGGGGTAGCCCATGGACAGCCGCACCATAAACCTGTCCATCTGGCTGTCGGGGAGCAGCTGAGTGCCCGCCGCGCCGGTAGGGTTCTGGGTGGCGATGACCGTAAAGGGCTTTGGCAGGGGGTGGCTCACCCCGTCCACCGTGACCTGTCCTTCCTCCATGGCCTCCAGAAGGGCAGACTGGGTGCGGGAAGTGGCGCGGTTCAGCTCGTCGGCGAGGAACAGATTGCACAGCACCGCGCCGGGCTGATAGCGCATTCCCCCGGCGGAGTCGGGCACGGAATAGCCCGTCACGTCGGAGGGCAGAACGTCCGGGGTAAACTGCACGCGGCTGCAGCTCAGGCTCAGCACACGGGAAAAGGCCAGCGCCATGGTGGTCTTCCCCACGCCGGGGATGTCCTCCAGCAGGATATGTCCCCGGGCAAGAATTGCCGCCAGCACCCACAGCAGCACGGGGTCCTTTCCCACGACCACGGTTTTCACCTGCGTAAGGATCTGCTGGGCGCAGCTCGCAACGGAATTGTCTTTGGATGGCATCCAACCACCTCTTTCATAAGCTAGTTTTTCCCCATTGTACTCGTTTTTTCTTAAAAAAACAAGTCGGAGAGGACCGAAGCGCCTTAAGATTTCCTTGCGGCGGGGCTGATTTGCGGGTTTTTGCGTAAGAAATGCAAATATGGAGGTGCACATAATGATTGCAAACTGGCCAAAATGTGGTATCATAGCGTCAGTTAAAACTACTTTGCTTGGGAGGCTGCCATGTCGATTCAAACCGCTTTAGATGAATACAACCTGGCGCTGAAACAGGGCCAGAAGGAATACCGGGAGCTTGTGATGGAGGGGCGGTCGCCCTACCCCGCCGTGCTGGATGATATTCTGCCGGAAAATAATACGGACTCCGTGGTGGACGTGGGTCTGGTAGAGATCCCCTCGGAACGGATCATCGGCACCAAATCCGCCGGGCGCATTACGGCCTTCACCGCCTCCTTCCGCCCCCTGCTGGACAGCAAATCCGAATTTGCTGTCAAGTGGGTCAACCTCTGCGCTGCCCATCTGGGGGAAACGGGCATCACCGACCCCATCCTGTGCTATGAATACTTAGGCAATTTCTACGTTCAGGAGGGCAACAAGCGGGTCAGTGTCCTGCGGCACTTCGGCTCGCCCCGAATTCCCGGCACCGTCAAGCGCATCGTGCCGCCCCTGACCGATGAGCCGCGAATTCAGGCTTACTACGAATTCATGGATTTTTACAAGGCTTCCCACCTGTACTGCATCCAGTTCCGCCACCCCGGGGACTATGCCCGCCTGCTGTCCCATCTGGGCAAGAAAAGTGACGATATCTGGGAAGAATCGGAACGGCGCACCTTCAACGCCTATTTCCACTATTTCCGGGACGCTTTCAGCGCTTTGCAGGTGCCGCCGGAGGAAGTCCTTCCCGAGGAAGCGCTGCTGCTGTGGCTGGATCTGTACCCGTTTCACGACTTGGGGCAGCTGTCCACCGCAGAGCTGAAAAAGAGCGTCGCCGCCCTGCGGGAGGACATGGTCGCCAACACAAAGAAGCAGGAGGCCGTCAAGGTGCAGACCAAGGCGGAGGATACCTCCAAGGCGTCCCTCTTGGAGCGGTTCATTTCCGCAAGCCCCGATCATCTGAACGTGGCCTTCGTCCACCAGATGAATCCCGGGAGCAGCACATGGGTGCTGGGTCACGAGGAGGGCAAGGAGCATTTGCAGAAGGTGTTCGGCGACCGGGTCACCCTGCGCAGCTACTTCGACGCTGCCAACCCGGAGCTGGCCGAGCCGATCATCGAGCAGGCGGTAGCCGACGGCGCGCAGGTGGTGTTCATCACCGCGCCCCCCTTAAGCCGCGCAACGCTGAAGGCCGCGGTGAAGTATCCCAAGGTGCGATTCCTCAACTGCTCCGTCGATCAGGCGTATTCCAGCATCCGCACCTATTACGGGCGTATCTACGAGGCGAAGTTCATCACCGGCGCCATTGCGGGCGCCATGGCTCAGAACAACCGCATCGGCTATATCGCGTCCTACCCGATCTTCGGCGTTCCCGCATCCATCAATGCCTTTGCGCTGGGGGCGCAGATGACCAACCCACGAGCGCAGATCGAGCTGCGGTGGTCCTGTGTCAAGGGAACGCCTCAGGCCGACCTGCTGGCGGACGGCATCCGGGTGGTATCCAACCGGGACGCGCCCACCCAGGCGAAAATGTATCTGGACTTCTGCAACTACGGCACCTACCTGATGAACGACCGGGGCGACCTGATTCCTCTGGGAACGCCCGTCTGGGTCTGGGGCAAGTTCTACGAATTCGTCATCCGCAGTATTTTCGCCGGAGGCTGGAAGCGGGACAAGGGAGAATCCACCGCCCTGAACTACTGGCTGGGCATGGACAGCGGCGTCATCGGCGTCCGGCTGTCCGAAAAGCTTCCGGAGGGCGTGCATCAGTTTGCGGAGATTCTGAAAAAGGGCTTGGAGGACGGCGTTCTCGACCCCTTCCGGCGGCGCATTACCGCCCAGGACGGTACGGTGAAGTCCGACGGTACCCGGGGGTTTGCCCCGGAGGAGCTGCTGCACATGGACTGGCTGTGCGACAACATTGTGGGCAGCATCCCCACCTTTGACCAGATTCTGCCGGTCTCCCAGCAGATGGTGCGGGAGCTGGGCATTTACCGAGATAAAATTCCCGCAGAGAAGGAGGGGAAGCCCCGTGAAGATTTTGACCGTATCCGATGAGGAATGCGCCGCGCTCTGGGACAATTACGTTCCCGGGCGGCTGAAGGAGTATGACCTGATCCTCTCCTGCGGCGACCTGAGCGCAAGGTATCTGAGCTTTCTTGTCACCATGGCCCGGTGTCCGCTGCTGTACGTCCACGGGAACCACGATACCAACTACAATCAGGTTCCCCCGGAGGGCTGCGACTGCATCGACGACCACATCGTGACCTATAACGGGGTGCGCATTCTGGGTCTGGGGGGGTGCCGCAAGTACCACCCCGGCCCCCACCAGTACACCGACGGGCAGATGCGCCGCCGCATCCAGAAGCTTAAGTGGAAGCTCAAGCGCATGGGGGGCGTGGACATCGTGGTGACCCACGCGCCGCCCTATGGCCTCGGCGACGGGGACGACCCGGCGCACTGGGGCTTTGAATCTCTGGTAGAGCTGCTGGATACATACCACCCCCAGTACCTTGTCCACGGGCATGTCCACATACGCTACGGCGCACGGGAACGGGTGCGGGACTACAACGGCACGACCCTCATCAACGCCACCGAACGCTATACCTTTGAAATTCCCGACCGGCCGGTGGACGGAAAGCAGCTGGGTCAGGTGATCTACAAGACCCGCCAGAAGCGGGAAGATCCTCTGGAACGGCACTGCTGAGACCAGGGTCTATCTGAAAAAACTGACACACGAGGTGATTTCATGTTTACCGGCTTCACCCCGGAGGCCATCGATTTTCTCTGGGGCATCCGCATGAACAACAACCGGGACTGGTTCCTGGAGCATAAAAAGCAATACGTCAGTACCCTGTACGAGCCGATGAAGGCGCTGGGAAAAGACCTGTTCGCGCCCTTTATGGAAATTCCGGGGACGATCCTGAAGGTCAGCCGCATCTACCGGGACGCCCGACTGCACCATCCCGACCCCTACAAGGAAAGTCTGTGGCTCTGCATCCGACAGGACGTGGAGTGGTGGGCGGAAAATCCCTGCCTGTTCTTTGAGATCAACCCGGAGGGCGTGAGCTACGGCTTTACCCTCTGGCACCCCCGCACGGCGGCGATGGAGGAATTCCGGAAGTATATTTCCGCCTATCCCGACGAATTTCTGCATCTGATTGCCCAAACGGAAGCGGCGGTGGGACAACCCGTCACGGCGCAGCTGTACAAGCGTCCCAAGGAAACGGACAATCCCGCGCTTGCGCCCTATTTCGCGTGGAAGGGCGGCATTGAGTGCATCCGCCACAAGGACGTGGGGGACGAAATGTTCGGCGCGGAACTGGAAAACGAAGTGGCGGACTTCTTCGCCAAGCTCACGCCGCTGTACACGTATTTCACCCGGTTTGGGGTGTAAAACGGCGCTTTAGACAAAATTTTGAGGTGGATTTTATGAAGGTTTACTATATGAACGGCGCTGGCAACGACTTTATGGTCATCGATGCCCGTGGGCTGACGCTGGACTATCCGGCGCTGGCACGGAAGTGCTGCGCAATCACGGGGGCGGACGGGTTCATGGCCACGGACATCTCCGATAAGGCGGATTTCCGGCTGCATTTTTACAATTCCGACGGCACCCGGGGAGAGATGTGCGGCAACGGCGCCCGGTGCATCTGCCGGTTCGGCCATGATATCGGTCTGGCGGGAGACGTTATGACCGTGGAGACCGACGCGGGGCTTGTCCCCGGCTGGCGGCTGGACGAAAATCTGTACCGGGTGAAGCTGAACAACCCCTATGTGCTGGACTTACACCGCAAGGGCGACGTGGCCTATCTGGAGCTGGGGCACCCCGGCGTTCCCCACGCGGTGGCGGAGTACAAGGGCGACCTGTGGGCGGATGCGGACAAGCTGCTGGAAACGTTCCGGGCGCTGCGCTTTGACCCCGCGTTCCCCAAGGGCGCGAACGTGAATTTCTATCAACTGCTGGGGGACGGGGAGATCCGCATTCTGACCTTCGAGCGGGGCGTGGAGGGCTACACCCGCGCCTGCGGCACCGGCTGCGGCTCCGTTGCCTCGGTGCTGTGGAAGAAGGGGCTGCTCCCCGGCGGCGTCCTCACCGCCCACAACATGGGCGGCACGCTGAAAATCACCATTGACGGGGAAAACGGGAACGTCACCTCTCTGCTGCTGGAGGGGCCGACGGAAATTACCAAGATTTACGATCTGGACATTTGAGAAAACGCCGTTTTTGCGGCGGCTGATTCGCAAGGAGAATTGGGACTGCGTATAGAAGGGAGTTCTGTAAATATGTTAGGATATCTTATTCTCGCAATTCTCGCCGGATTTATCGCCGTGGACATCATTCGCTCCCGCCCCAAGCCCCAGCCCACAGTCACCAAGAAGGAAACATTTGTGTGCGCAAATTGTAAAAGAGAATTAAGCAAAGAGTATTTGTTTACAAGAGGCTTGTGTATTAATTGCGTTATGGATTCGTATAAGCGCAACAGGCCAGAACCTGCAATTCCTACACCGGAAAAAGCACCGAAAGGAACGTTAAAGTGCGACAAACCGGAATCTGGAATTCCTGCACCGAAAGAAACATTTCTGTGCCCAAACTGTAAAAGAGAATTAAACAAAAAGTATTTATATAAACGAGGCTGGTGTGTTGATTGCTCTATTAACCCACAAAAGTACCACAAACCGGCCCCTACATATTCTACAACGGGAGAAACATTTCTGTGCCCGAGCTGTAAAAGAGAACGAAATAAAAAATATTTATATAAATGGGGCTTATGTGTTGATTGTGTTATTAATCCACAGATGTACCACAAACCAGCCCCT
>OGNB01001955.1_pt1 | contig 10702 bp, 11 predicted proteins | sample 1573301 | NCBI WGS metagenome assembly OGNB01 (sample SAMEA2581914, study PRJEB24529) | metagenome | biome: Human gut stool | place: China | collected 2011
TTGGGAATTATCTGTGTTGCAAGTACATTAGCCTTTAAAGGATCTCTTTTCATAGCCCATGCCTCCCCTGTTACAGTTTCAAATCTGTTCCGCTGGCCTTCTTTTCCAGCATTATCTTGATGACTTCCGCGATGTGGGCTCCCGCCTCGACCGGCGGCGTGCCGTCCTTGTGGATATTTGAAATCACCGTGCGGCGCGCCTCCGGCATGCCGACCGTCCCTTTGTAGGTAATGTATGCCGACATCGACTCGGCGGTTATCAGCCCCGGACGTTCGCCGACAAGGTCGCAGGTGACGGTCGCGCCCGTAAGCTCGGTGATCTCGTCCTCGACGCCGACACGCCCATATTCAACGAAGAACGGCGTGCCCACGTCGATACCATAGCTCTGAAGCCCCTGCATGAGGGCCGGAAGCAGGTCGGGGATGTTCGCCACCACCGCCGCCGAAGAGAGGCCGTCGGAGACGAATATCTGCACGGTGGGATTTTTTTTGCATTTCTCCTTTATCATCGCCACACCCTCAGGATTCAGCTTGCGGCCGAGGTCCGGGCGCGTGAGATATTCGTCCTTGCTGGTGCACATGGTGCGCACGACAAAGAGGTCCAGCTTTTCGACAAACTCAAGGTCCATCTGTGAGAATACAGCGTCCTGGGCCGCGGAGTGCGCGGCGCGGAATTCCAGCACCGGCAGCGTCTTGTAGCGGGCGCCCGCTTTGCCGATGCCGAGGCCGCCCGCAAGGCCGCCTGGGCCAGCCTGGAAAAGGCGCCCAGCCTGGCCGAAGCTCCGGCCAAGGTGGCCGCCCGCTTCGAGGATGTGGAGTTCTGGCAGCAGGAGACCGACCGTTGTCTGTCCTGCGGGGCCTGTACCTACTTCTGCCCCACCTGCTACTGCTTCAACATCACCGACGAAGGCGACGGCCTCAACGGCCGTGAGGGCCGCCGTCTGCGTACCTGGGACAACTGCATGTCGCCCCTGTTCACGCGTGAAGCCAGCGGGCACAATCCCCGTACGGCCAAGGCCCTGCGCATGCGCAACCGCGTGTCGCACAAGTTTGCCACCTATCCCGAGAACTGGGGCGCCTTCTCCTGCAACGGCTGCGGCCGCTGCGTGAGCAACTGCCCCGTGCATCTGGATATCCGCGCCATCGTGCTCGACGCCATCAACAAGTAGGAGTTCGTTCATGGCTACCAAGAAAACTACCACCCGGAGCAAAAGCACGAAGGCTGCCGCCAAGCCTGCCGCCAAGCCCGCAGCCAAGACCAAGAAGGCTGCCGCTGCGGCTGCCCCGGCAGAAGCCGCGGAAGTGGCCGTGCGCGGCACGGACAGCCCCGTGCTGAAGGAAAGCCATGCGCCCGTGGTCAAGGAAAGCCCGGTGCCGGCCGAAGCCGTGAAGGCCGAAGCCCCCGCCGTGGCCGAACCCGCCCAGGCTCCCGCCGTGGCTGAAGAAAAACCCGCCCGTACCCGCAAGAGCAAGGCCGCTGCCAAGCCCGCCGAAGCTCCCGCGGAAGAAGCCCCCAAGGCTGAAGAAAAGCCCGCCGAAGCTCCCGCCCCCGCGGCGGAAGCCAAACCGGCCGCCAAGCCTGCCGTCCTCAAGCCCCGTGCCGACGGCGGCATGCTGCGCGAGATCACGCCCCGTCCCCAGCAGGCGGGCAATCCCTACAAGCCCATGCTGGCCACGGTGGTGGAGACCATCCAGGAGACCGGCAACATCAAGACCCTGCGCGTGGTCCTGGACGATCCCGAGCAGATGGCCAACTTCACCTATGAGCCCGGCCAGGTGGGCCAGCTCTCGGTGTTCGGCGCCGGTGAATCCACCTTCGTCATCAACACCCCGCCCTCGCAGAAGGAGTACCTGCAGTTCTCCGTCATGCAGGCCGGTGAAGTGACCTCCGCCATCCATCGCCTGAGCCCCGGCGACAAGGTGGGCGTGCGCGCCCCCCTGGGCAACTTCTTCCCTTACAATGACTGGAAGGGGAAGAACATCTTCTTCGTGGGCGGCGGTATCGGCATGGCCCCCATCCGTACCATCATGCTGCACGTGCTGGAGCACAAGGCCGACTACGGCAAGGTGAGCCTGCTGTACGGCGCCCGTTCGCCGCGCGACATGGCCTTCAGCTACGAGCTGGAGGGCTGGCTGGCCAACCCCGACCTGGATTGCACGCTCTGCATCGACAATCCCTACGAAGGCTGGCCGCACAAGGTGGGTCTGATCCCCAACGTGCTGACCGAGCTGAACCCCAGCCCGGACAACTGCGTGGCCGTGCTCTGCGGCCCGCCGATCATGATCAAGTTCACCCTGCAGGCTCTGGAAAAACTGGGCTTCCAGCCCGAGAACATCGTGACCACGCTGGAAAAGCGCATGAAGTGCGGTATCGGCATCTGTGGCCGCTGCAACATCGGCAGCCACTATGTCTGCGTGGACGGCCCGGTGTTCACCATGGCCCAGCTCAAGGAACTGCCGCCCGAACTGTAGGCCGGCATCTTTGCTGCGTTTGAAGGAAGGGGTCTTCGGACCCCTTCTTTTTTTTGTGCCCTGACCGGGGAGCGTCCCGGTACGACGGCGGCAAAAACGCCTGTCCGGGAGAGGTGTCCGTCCCCCCTGCCGGGCACGGGGAAGAAATGCCGTGATTCCGCTGGGCAAGATGTACTATGTCACTATTTAATGACTTAAAAATCACTATTTTGTGACAATCAATCGTGATTATCTTTTTTAAACATGATGAAATAATTTATTTTTTCTTAACTGGTAAATTTTCCTGAAAATTGTCTGTCAAAAAGCGTGAATTTTCATCCGGGGACGTTTTCATACCCTTTACAGCCCCTTTCCTTGTGCGTATATCCCCCTTGCGTAAGTACTCAACCTCCCACCGACATAAGGAGAAAAAATATGGAAACCAGCGCTCGCAATACTTTCTGGGGCACCATCAGCTCCGTGCGTCCCGGCGCCGTCAATGACGAGATCGAACTGACCATGCCTTCCGGCACCAAACTGGTGGCCTCCATCACCAAGGCCAGCACCGAACGTCTGGGCCTGGTCGAAGGCAAGGAAGCCTGCGCCCTGGTCAAGGCCAGCATGGTCATCCTGATGAACGATGCCGACCAGTACATCCTCTCCACCCGCAACCAGTTCTGCGGTACCGTGAAGAGCGTGACCCCCGGCGCCGTCAACGGCGAAGTGGTGGTGGACCTGGGTGCTGACGGCGAAATGACCTCCATCATCACCATGGGCAGCATCAGCAAGCTGGGCCTGGCCGAAGGCAGCAAGGTGACCGCCATCGTCAAGGCCACCAACGTGATCATGGCCGTCAAGAAGTAAGTCCTGTCGCTACGCGATATCCGAGGGCCGTCTCCGCAGGGAGACGGCCCTTTTTTCATGCCTGCGGCGTCAGCGGCACTGCTTGCAGGGGAAAGGGCCACGGCGGCCCCGGCCTTGCCCGGCCGGGAAAGGTCGGGAGGCCCGGAAAAGGGAAGGCGCCTGGGCAGGGACGGTAGCGCTGCCCGGGCCACAAAAAAAGGCTGCCCGCGGGCAGCCTTGAAATGTCGAATCCGGGAGGGGATCAGCGGATGGCGCAGTTGCCGTCACGGCAATCCTGCGAGGGGACCACGGGCGTGGCCTGGAAGAGGACGATCTTGGTCTCCTTGCCGACCTTGTTCAGGACCATGGTATAGCGCATCAGGCCCTGGGGCAGGGGGGGCGTGGCCGAGCCCTTGAGCTCGCCGTTGGCCGTGACCAGGGTCACGTCACCCATGACGGTGCTGCGCATGTTGCTGAGGCGGATACGGTCGATGACCAGCTTCCTTTCCTTGAGGCTCGCCAGGAAGTGTTCCTTGTCCTGGATATGCCCGTTGGCGCTGACATGCCAGTAATTGGGGGCCAGGAGCTTGTCCAGGGACTCCACATCACCGGTCATGAGGGCCTCTGCATACAGTTCGGTCACATCAGCCTTGGCCAGGGCAGCACCGGCAAAGATCAGGCTCAGGGCCAGCGATACAAGGAACATACGGAACAGCTTCATGATGCATCCTCCTTTGGAGCTAGGGATGGACGGTACCTGTTATAAAAAACGGTACGGGGCATCATGAAAGCTGTCAAGCTGCGTCCCTTGTCAGGCCCGGTGCCGATTTGCAAAACATGCCCGGCTGGCATATATTGATGTTCTTCTTTTTATTCCCTGACTTTTAGCAAGGATACAGCATGCTCACCAATATTCTGCAAAGCATCGGCAGAACACCTTTGCTGCGTCTGAACGCTCTCGGCGCAGATCTGCCCGGTACGGTCTGGCTCAAGCTCGAAAACCGCAATCCCGGGGGATCCATCAAGGATCGCGTGGCCTTCCATGTGATCGACAAGACCATGGAGTGGGGCGACATCGAAGCCGGCGGCACCATCGTTGAGGCCACCAGCGGCAACCTGGGCATCGGCATCGCCCTGGTGGCTGCCGTGCGGGGCCTGCACTGCGTGCTGACCATGCCCGATTCCATGAGCGTGGAGCGCCGCAACCTGCTGCATGCCCTGGGCGCGGAACTGGTGCTGACCCCGGCCGCCGAAGGCATGAAGGGGGCCATCAAGGTCGCGGAAAAACTGGCGGAAGAGCGCAACGGCCTGCTGTTCGGGCAGTTCTCCAACCCGCTGGCCGTGGAGGCCCATTACCTCACCACCGGCCCCGAGATCCTTGCCGACAGCGTGGGCCATATGGACGTGCTGGTGGCCGGTGTGGGGTCCGGTTCGTCCATCACGGGCACGGGCCGCTTCCTCAAGGAAAACATCCCCGGCTTCAAGGTCATGGCCGTGGAACCGGCGGAATCCCCCGTCCTTTCCGGCGGACAGGCCGGACAGCACGGCATCCAGGGCATCGGGGCCAATTTCGTGCCCTCCATCCTGGACCGCAGCCTGCTGGACGAGATCATCCAGGTGCCCACGGCGGAGGCCATGGCCACGGCACGCCGCCTGATGCGCCTGCAGGGCGTGTGCGCGGGCATCTCCACCGGCGCCAACGTGCTGGCCGCCCTCAGCGTGGCCGCCCGTCCCGAGATGCAGGGCAAGAACATCGTGACCTTCGCCTGCGATACCGGCGAACGTTACATGTCCACGCCCCTGTTCCGTCAGGACTAGTTTTTGCGGGAGGCCCCGGAGCCCCCTGATGACGAGCCGTAAAAAAGCCCCCTCCATGAGGGGGCTTTTTTTGTGGCCTTGGTGACGACCATGCATGGCCGGGTACAACGCGCCGGGGGGCCAGGGAGGGCCCTTGCCTCAGGGCCGTCGCCGGGCAGTCCGCAAGGGTATCTGGAGGGATACGGGGACTTTTGCGGCATCTGCGCCAACGCCGGGGGACCTCACCAGGGCACAGCCGAGGCCTTCCCCCCGTTGGGCGTCACCGGATCCTTCTTAGCCCGCCTGCTGCAGCAGATCGCCCAGGAAGGCGTAGGCAAAGGCAAAGTAGATGAACACGCCCACCAGATCCATGATGGAGGTGATGAGGGGCGAGGACAGGGTGGCGGGGTCCGTGCCGATGCGCCGGGCCACGAAGGGCAGGAGCACCCCGATGATGCCGCCCAGCACGGTGCAGACCAGCATGCTCAGGCCCACCACCAGCAGCACGTCCAGGTCGATGCCCTTGGAGAACCAGGCCAGCACGGTCTCCATGGCGGCCACCACCAGGCCCAGGGCGGCGGCTACGGGCAGTTCGCGCCGGACGACGCGCCAGACGTCCTGCCAGCGCAGGCTCACGTCGCCCAGCGCCATGGCCCGGATGACGAGGGTGGCCGACTGGCTGCCCGCATTGCCGCCCATGTCCACGATGGGCGCGATGAAGGCCGCCAGCACGATGACCTGTGACAGGATCTCTTCCTGCGCGGCCACGAAGGTGCTGGTGACGACGCCGAACAGGGTCAGCAGCACCAGCCAGAACACGCGCACGCTGAACATCTTGCGGAAGGGGGATTCCAGGATGTCCAGGTCGGTGCCGTCGGTGGTCACCGTACCGCCAAAGCGGGCCAGCTGGGTGGCGTCTTCCTGCTTTTCGATGTCCATGGCGTCGTCCACGGTGACGATGCCGACCATCTTTTCCCCGCCGTTGATGACGGGCAGGGCCAGCAGGTCATAGCGGCCGATGAGCTCGGAGGCCTTGCTCCGGGGCCACTGGGCCCGCGCGAACACGGGATCGCGGCGCATGATGTTCCTGATGGTCAGGGAGTCATCGGCCAGCAGCAGCTCGCGCAGGGAAAGGGTACCGCACAGATGCCCTTCCTTGTCCTGCACATAGATGACGTAGATGGTCTCCTTGTCGGCGGCGGTGGCCCGCACATGGGCCAGGGCCTGGGCCACGCTCATGTCCGGCAGCACGGCCACATAGTCCGAGGTGGTCACCGAACCCACGCTGCCTTCGGCATAGGCGGCCAAACGCAGGATGTCTTCACGTTCGCCGTGGGCCAGGGCGGGCAGCAGGCGCTGGCGGGCGGCTTCGTCCAGATCGTGGAACAGGTCCACGCGTTCGTCGGCGGCCATGCCTTCGAACAGGGCCACCACGGTCTCGCGGGGCAGTTCCTGCAACAGGCGGCTCTGGCGCTCTTCGGAAAAATACACGAATACTTCGGCCAGCGCCCCGGCCTTCAGGCAGGGCAGCAGGCGGGCCACGTCACGGCTCTTCAGGGTCTCCAGGGCCTCGGCCATGTCGGAGGGATGGACGCTCTCCACCAGTTCGGCAAAAGCTTTGGTGTCGTGGCGGGCGGACAGGTCGCGCACGGTGCGCAGCAGATCTTCACGGATCATGGTCTTTCTCCTTTTTTCTTCAGCGTGCGGGATGGGGACGGCAGCAGGAGGACGGCAGGGGCCGCCCGAAGGCCGCCTGCGATCCGGGGTCATGCGGCCGGGCACGGAAGAGGAGAAAACCGTTATGCGTCCGGGGGACGGAAGGGATCAGGTTCAGGTCATGGACGGTGACGCCAGAGGCGACCCGGCGGGCCTGCTGTGGTTTTTTGAGGATCATGACAGACCTCCCCAAGGTTGGAATGCTGGGGGCAGGCGCGTGCGAAGGCAGGCGCGGCCACGGACGACGGGAGGGGGGCAGGGTGACTGTCCATACGTCGGCTCCTTTGGTTGGGGGTGTTCTTGATGAAAGCCTTCCTGCGGACGTCAGGGCAGACGCGCGGCATGACGGCAGGTCGTGCCGTTGCGTACCGGTACGGGACGTGCGCGGGCCGTGCCGCAGGCTGGTTGCCTGCAGGCCTGACGCCGCAGGCAAAGATGAACGATGACGGAAGGCCATCCCGCAGGGCAGGGCCCGGCAGGATACGGCAAAGGGGACGTGACGGCCTGTCAGCAGGCAGCGCGCATCACGGACGTCCGGCCCATGACGGGGATGGACGAGCGGGAGGGATGCAGGACATGACGACGTGTCCGGAAGATGATCCGGTCACGGACGGGGCCGTACTGGGAGACAGACGGCGGAAAAAGACGGGAACGGGACATGGAGACCTCCTCGCAGGGCTGGTGCCGCCTGCGGGAAGGTGGACGCAAGGCAGGCGATCAGCGTGACGGGACAGATACCTGGATACTGGGAGGGATGGGACTGTCAGATGACATGGGAACTCCTTGCGTGACATGGCCGTCAGCTCGACGGCCCGTTTCCTATGGCACAGATAGGAATAGAAGTCCAGCAAAAAAGCCGGGATAGCGATGACGTCACAAAAATGTCGTCACGGCGCAGGGCTGCAGGGAGCTTTCCGTCGCATGCGTGTTCTCCGGCCGGAAGCCAGGGCCTGCGGCGTCTGCCCGGACAGGGAGAGGCCTGTTTGTCCGGGCAGGCATCCTGCAAGAGCGGCAGGCGGCAGCCTTAGTCCTGCACGGCATTCCGGCCGCTGCGCCAGAACTCGTGGAGCCGTTCCACCTGGCCGGAGCAGAGCAGGGGCATGGCCGCGTTGATACGCTCCAGCGGCCAGTCCCACCAGCGCATCTCCAGCAGCATGGCTATCCGTTCCTGGCTGAAACGTCGGCGCAGCTGACGGGCGGGCATGCCGGCCACCACGGCATAGGGTTCCACGTCCGCGGTCACTACGGCGCGTGCGGCGATGACAGCGCCGTCTCCGATGCGTACGCCGGGCATGATCATGGCTTCCGTACCGATCCAGACGTCGTTGCCCACCACGGTGTCCCCGGCGCGGACGAAGCCGTCTACGGCCCCCTGGAAGCCCGCCTCTTCCGGCATGTAGAAAAAGGGGAAGGTGGCGATCCAGTCCATGCGATGGCCCTGATTGCCCGCCATGATGAAGCTGGCGCCGCTGCCGATGGAACAGAAGGAACCGATGATGAGCTTGTCCACGTCATCGCGTTCCGGGCTCAGATAGCGGGCGCAGTCGTCGAAGCTGTGGCCGTGGTAATAGCCGGAGTAATAGCTGTAGCGGCCCGCACGGATGTTGGGGTTGCGGATCTGCTGGTCCAGAGGGACGCCCTTGAAGGGACTTTCAAAAAAATTCATGGCGCTTCCTTGCGGGAGGGCAGGCGGGGAGAAGGACCTTTTTGAAGCATTTCGTTCCTTTTCCCGGAGCATCGCCGTTCCTGACGGCCACGGTCTTGCGGCCACCATCCGGTCAGCTCCCCCCTCCCCAATACGTTTATCCGGTTGCGTATGGCGGTCCCGTCTTCGGGCAGCGGGGCTGTCGTCGTGCGTTGCCGCGGGCGGGCCGGGAGTCGGGAGAGCATGGTAGCCGGGGCCTGTGGAGGATGCAATGGCTGTGGCCGGTCGGGCCACGGGAAGGCGGCGTATCCATGCACGCAGAGCGTGCCGCAGGCACGACAGCCTGCCGTATCGGGACAGGACCGCAGCGGACGGGCTCTCTGAGATCGCTCCTCTGTGCGAGGATGGTCGAAGCAAAAAAGCCTGTGCCCCGTTTTGGGGGCACAGGCAGGAAAAGCAGGTTGGTGAAGGGGCGTTTGAGGGAAAAGTCCTCTCGCATCGACAGCAGAGATGCGACCGAATGGCGGCCGCAGGCCGTGCCCGTTGCGACGCAGGAAGCTACGGGCATCGACAGCAGAGATGTGACCGGATGGCGGCCGCAGGCCGTGCCCGTTAGCGGGAAAGACGCCTCACGGGATCACCGGCAACGAGGAGGGGGCCCTAAAACTCAGCGCCGTTGGCGATACGGGCCCGACGGACATCGCCGGCAGGATGCGGGGTAGCCTTTCTTCCTCCAAAGCAGGATGCCCCGGCCGTTATGCCTTGCGGGGCAGACCGGCGCGCTGGGCAAAGCCCATGAGGGCGTGGGTGAGTTTGGCGGCGGTGAAGTCCGCATGATGCAGGCCCGGCAGGGGAGCCAGCTCCACCACGTCCATGCCGACCATGCTGCGGCCCTGCAGGCAGCGCTCGATGAGCAGCAGGGCCTGATGCCAGAACAGGCCGCCGGGCGAAGGCGTGCCCGTGGCGGGCATCAGCGAGGCGTCCAGACCGTCCACGTCGAAGGTGATATAGAGGCGGCGGGGAAAGTCCGCGGGCAGGGGCTGTTCCGGCAGGCCCTGGCGGAAGAGGACGTCGGCGTCATAGTGCAAGACATTGTACTGGCGGCGCACCTCCACTTCTTCGCGGCAGAAGTCGCGCATGGCGAACTGGGCCAGCGGCAGGCCAAGGTCGGCCACGGCCCGGTGCATGACGCTGGCGTGGGAATAGATGGAGCCTTCATACTGGGAACGCAGGTCCGCATGGGCATCGAACTGCACCACGCCAAAGGGCTCGCCCGTACGCGCGGCCTCGGCGGCCAGGGCACGCAGGGCGCCCAGGCTCACGGTATGCTCGCCGCCCAGGATGACGGGCAGGGCCTTGCAGCGCAGGGCGTGGGCCGTGGCGGCTTCGATGCGGTCCAGCACGGTCTCGATGGGGGCATCACAGTCCACGGCAGGGGCGGTGTACAGGCCCGCTTCTCCCGGAGCGCTGATGCCGTCCCAGGCCTCCAGCTGCTGCGAGGCGGAAAGGATGGCGGCCGGGCCGTGGGCGGTGCCGCCCCCGTAGGAGACGCTTTGCTCCAGCGGGACCGGGATGATATGGAAGGCGGCCTGTTCCGGCCGGGCCGGTTCGTATTCCGAGGCCAGGAAATGGCTTTCGTCGAATTCCTGATGACAGACGGTGACGGGGCTGGACATGCTCGTGTCTCCAGACGGAAAAACGGCCTGCTGGGGGGGCAGGCCGTTTAGGTTGAACTGTCAGTAAGAAAGGAAGGTACTTAGCTTACTGCATAAGGCGTGCCAAAATATCCAGCGAGGAATGTTTTTCTATTTTACTGTTTTTATTGTTTTTATTGTTCGCTATGAGCGAAAAGGCCGTTTAATTTTTTTTACATAAGCCCTGCCGAAGCCATACGGGGGGACAAAAATATTGCACACTCCCCTTTCCAGGGGGGGCCGGTCAGGGCTGCGGCGGTCCGGTACGGCCGCCGGCTGCGGTGCTTTCCGGGCATTTTTTTTGCCCTTTCCGGGCAGGTCGGGCCCTGGGGGCACGCCGTCCTGCCTCCCATACTATGGGGAGCGGGGCCGCTGCAAGAAAAAAGCGGGAGCGGTCAAAAAAGCTGGCTTCGGGCGCGGCAGCACCGCCTTGCCGGTTCAGGGATTTTGTCCCTGGACCGGCCATGTTTTGGGAGAGGCGTGCGGGCGGGAAAGACGCTTGCGGAAGCGGTCTGGGCCCTGTCCGGGCAGAGCTGCCATAGCCGCCGGACGGCAGC
>OGNB01001959.1_pt1 | contig 10677 bp, 8 predicted proteins | sample 1573301 | NCBI WGS metagenome assembly OGNB01 (sample SAMEA2581914, study PRJEB24529) | metagenome | biome: Human gut stool | place: China | collected 2011
AGGCGATGCCTTCCTGATTAAAATCAAAGATTTTAATCAGGAAATAGTATTAAAACGCAAAAATTCCCAGGGCTTCAAGCCCTGGGAATTCCGCGTATCAATAGATCACATGCAGCCATTTCCGTTTGTCCACGACAACGTACTTATGCCGGTCGATATACTCAATAATCATCTGAGAAATTTCCGTTGGCTGATCCTTAACCAGCCTGCACTTTGCGTAGAATGGATACCCGCCCGTACCGGTGGCCCGGTAGTTGTTCATGCACAGTGTCAGCGTCCGGCCTTCTTCCAGCTCTTTGCCTTCATACACCATGGATGTGACCCGGTCACCCACCGGCCGACGGACGTCCATCGTCACTTCCAGACCGGACAGATAGTCAAAGTTATAGTGCTGAACAATGGGCTTGAGGAAGCTCTGCCCCACCTGTAATTTCCCGGCTTCATCCAGTTCAAAGTATTCCGCACAGCGTTCCAGTCCGGCCTTCAGCACCCGGCGGTCCACCTGAAGGGTTTGCAGCGTGTTGGGGAACACGTAGGTGGCCACCACGTCACGGATGGTGACCTGCTTATTAAAGCCCTTCACCACATTGGCAAGGCTGGTGACGGAAAGGTCTGCGCCGGAGGCTTCCAGCTGCACCTGATTGAAGAAATTGGCAATCAGGGAGCCGTTTTCCGCCATCTCCATATGATCTCCGGGCAGCAGCGGGATGTCCAGCTCTCCAAGGGGCTGATCCAGAAAAACAGCATTCTGCGCATCCAGCGGCGCCAGAAATGCCGCCAGACGTTCATCGGGCTTTCCGGGTTCAACCAGCCGGGAATGGGCGGTCATGTCCCCATCCGCCGACACTTCCGCATCCATCCGGACGTACTGCCTGCACCGATCCGGGGACTGACAGGCGTAAGTGCCAAAGAGCTGCAAGCCCGCCTTGGCCTGATGCTGGTGTCCCGTCAGCAGAATGTCAAAATCCAGCTCCCGGCAGATCCGGTAAGCCTGATTTTCGCCGGTGTCAGAGAGAAGCTCCCCGGTGGTCAGATCATTTTCAAAACCGCCGTGGTAAATGCAGACCGTAATGTCCACACCCGCCGCCTTCAGCTCTTCCAGCGCGGCCGCCGCAGCGGGGAAAGCCTCGTGAACCTTGATACCCACCAGATTCTCCGGCTTCTCCCACAGATTGACAAAATGAGTGGTGACGCCGGTAATGCCCACGCGCAGACCGTTTTCCAGCGTAACCACAGCAGTCCGCTCCACGCCGGATACCCCCTCCACATTGGCGCTGACACAGCGCGCGTCCAGATGGCTGAGGTAGCTTTCCAGCGTCTCACGGCCAAAGTTAAAATCGTGGTTGCCAATAGTGACAAAATGATAACCCGCCAGATTCATCACCTGTGCGGACACCTTCGCACCCTCCACCGGCTCCCGGCTGAGCCAATAGGCAAAGGGGCTTCCCTGCAAAATGTCGCCGCCATCCAGAATCAGGGTGTTGCCGTCGTGGGGGAAGGAGGAGGCGCAGCGGGAAAGTCCGGTGGTGCCGGGCGTCCCCGTTGCGTAATCCATATCGGAAAAATAGCCGTGAATATCGCTTGTAAAGCAGATCGTCAGATTTCGGTTCATAGAAATACTCCCTTGAAAAAGGCTTCGGCGTTGACGCGCCGAAGCCTTTATGTTAAATTATTGACCGTGCGCCAGCTTCCGGCGGATTCTGGTGGAGAAGAACTCAATGATCAGCGCCAGCACCATCAGCCCCCAGACGAAGGAGCCGACCATCGCCCAGCGGCGGCTGTTCAGGCACTGCACCAGCGACGCGCCGATACCGCCCGCGCCGACGATACCCAGAGTGGTAGCGTCCTTCAGGTTGATATCGAAGCGGTAAATGGTGGTGGAAATGAAGCTCGCCGTCAGCTGCGGGATGACGCCGTAGCGGATTTTCTCAAAGGCGTTGCAGCCCATGGCGTCCAGACTTTCCAGAATGTGGGTGTCCAGATCTTCAATGGCTGTAATGTACATTTTGGAGATCATGCCGATAGAGCAGATGGACTGGGTGATGACACCGCAGGCCGCGCCGGGTCCGGTAACGCGAATCCACATCAGCGCCCACACCAGACTGGGAATGGTGCGGATCAGCAGGATCAGCAGCCGGAACAGGTAGGAAATGGGCTTCGGCATGATGTTGGACGCGGCCAGAAAGGCAAAGGGAATCGCCAGAATCGCGCCGAACAGGGTGCCCAGCACCGCAATGGCCACAGTTTGCAGCAGCAGATAGGGCACATCCGTATCTCCGGTGCCGAACAGCAGCGCGGTATCGGGATTGAAGACGCCGTGGAGGACGCCCTTTGCCACTTCGGAGCCTGTTGTGGTCATGCCGTTGAACTGGATGCTGGAGGACGACCAGCTGACCATTACCGCGATAATCAGCACGATCAGGGTGTAGAGCATCCACTTCCGGGGACGGTTGGCATAGGCCTCGGCAGCGGTAAGCTTCCGGTTGTAGACTTCCTCAAAGGTTTCCAATTTGGTTCTTGCAGACATGTTCATCCTCCTCTCAGCTCAGCTTCTTGCGCAGGTAGGCGCTGAAGAATTCGATGAACGCAACGACCACGAACAGCGTCAGCAGAACCATGCCAAGGCTCTCATAGTCGCGCCAGCCGATCCGCTCGTTGATGGTGATACCGAGGCCGCCCGCGCCGACGTAACCCAGAATGGCGGAGGCGCGGATGTTCATTTCAAAGCAGTACAGGCAGTGGCTCAGATAAACGGGCAGGATCTGGGGAACGCAGGCCGACCAGAATGCCTGAAATTTATTGGCGCCCAGCGCCTCCATGGCCTCAAACGGCCCCATATCGATGGTCTCGATGCTCTCGTACAGCATTTTGGACACGACGCCGAAGGTGAAAATGGCGATGGCAACCGTGCCGGAGAAGGTGCCCAGAGAGAAGATCAACGCGCACACCAGCGCGATGACCAGCGTGGGCAGGGTACGAATCAGCGCCAGAATGAAGCGGAAAATGCTGACGATCACCGCATTGCGGTTGATGTTGGAGGAAGCGAGAATTGCCACCGGCATGGCGATGGCGCAGCCGATGACCGTGCCCAGAATGGACATCTTGATGGTGTCCAGCAGGGGGCTGACGACCTTGGGGAAGAACTCCCAGTTGGGATGGAAAATCTTTTTCAGCAGGTCCAGCATCTTGGAAAACCGGCTGACGATGACCGCGAGATCAAAGCCGGTCATTTTCAGCGCCCACACGATGGCCAGCGCCAGACAGATCACAATGAGCGGGGTGCGGCTTCTGGGGCGGCGGACGGTGTGCCCGTTTTCCAGCGTAATGACCTGCGGCTTGAATATCTTATCGAAGAGTGTCTCCTTGTAGAGAGCGGTATTTTCGTTGTCCATACTCATTCTCCATCGCCCATGGTGGGGACCTTGGTGCCGTTGTAGACCGCGTCGATCTGCTCCTGCGTAATGGTGCTGGCGGGGCCGTCGAAGACGATCTCACCGGCACGGACGCCGATGACCCGGTCACAGTATTTGAGGGCAAGGTCAACATGGTGGATGTTCAGCAGAATGGAAATGTTGTATTCCTTGTTGATGCGGACAAAGTCCTCCATGACCTGCTTGGCCGTGATGGGGTCGAGGGAGGCCACCGGCTCGTCGGCCAGAATGATCTTGGGGTTCTGGTTCAGGGTGCGCGCCAGCGCAACACGCTGCTGCTGGCCGCCGGACAGCTGGTCGCAGCGGGTATAGGCTTTGTCCAGAATGCCCACCTTGTCCAGGCTTTCCAGGGCGCGCATCTTCTGATCCTTGGTGAAAATGCCGAACAAGACCCGGAAGAAGTTCATATCCGGCACATCGGCGGTCAGAACGTTCTTGATGGCGGTGCTGCGGGAGACCAGGTTAAAGCTCTGGAAGATCATGCCCACCTTCCGGCGGTAGCGGCGCAGCGTCTTACCCTTCAGGGCATCCACATCGACGCCGTCCACCGTCAGTTCACCCTTGGTGATATCGTGCATCCGGTTGATGCAGCGCAGAATGGTGGACTTGCCCGCGCCGGACAGGCCGATGATGGCGACAAATTCCCCCTGCTCGATCTGCAGGTTGATGCCTTTCAGTGCAGTGAAGCCGTTGGGATAGGTTTTGTATACATTTTTAAATTCAATCATGTCAGCGTCTTCTCTTTCTTTAAGCTAAGTTGGACACGTGCGAGCCGAAGCTCTGCGGCAAGGCGGCTTGCCGCCAGCGGGCGTTGGGTTGACGGCAACCCGCCCTGCCGCAAAATTCCGCAAAAACAGAGTGTTAAGGGCTTCATTAGGGTGAAAGCGCCCTGTTTTGACGCAGGGCGCTTTCGGAATCACTTCAGAAATCAGGAAACAACTTTCAGAGCATTGCGGGCGCCGTCGTAGTCGGAGTCCTTGGCGATGGCATAGCCGGTGTGGCTGTAGACGCTGAAGATAGCCTGTCCTTCATCGGTGTTGATAATGTTGATGAAGCACTGCTGCAGAGCGTCGATCAGCTCGGGGGTGTAGTAGGGGCTTTCCTTGGAAATGGCAACGGTGTCGTTGTAGATGCCGTCGGTGACGCCGATGACATTCAGCTCATTCCAGATGGATTCGGAACGGCCCATGCCCTGCTTGCCGGTCTCGTCCTTCTGATCGACGGGCAGCATCCAGGAAGCTTCGTAGTCGTTACGGCCGTCGGCGTAGCAGACAATGATGTCCACCTGCTCAGCAGCAGCGTAGGAGAAAGCGGTACCGTAGCCGGAGTCCAGAGGAACGACGTTGGACAGGTCGGAGATCTTCTTGCCGTCGTAGTTCTCCATCAGCCACAGAGTGGGGTAGATGTAACCGGCGGAGGAAGAGGTCTTCTGAACGGCCCAGGTAGCCTTGTCCAGATCTTCCCAAGTCAGCTTCTCACCGGCGTTGACCTTGGCGGCCAGCTCCTGGCCCTTGTCGGACGGGCCGGCGATGAACAGTGCGCGGTAGGAGACCGCCTGCTTGTCGGAAGCCTCGGTGGGCTGGCCGTCGTTCCAGTCCTTGGCGTTGTCGGAGTCCTTGCTCAGACCATCGCGGGTCGCGGTCAGGATGACCTCTGCGCCGTCGTCATACAGGACATAGGTACCGCCGGGGATCAGGCCGACGTCGATGGTGCCGGCTTCCAGACCTTCGCCGACCGCCTCATAGGTGGTGCCGACGGTGATCTCAACTTCGCCGACGTCATAGCCTTCCTTGGCCAGCTCGTCCTTGAGCAGCTGCTTGAGCGGCTCGGTCGCGGTGATGATCTCCTGCGGCTCGCGGGAGGGAACAAAGGCGACCTTCAGCGTTTCGATGGTCTTCGCAGCCGGTTCCGCAGTCTCTTCGGTCTCGGCGGCGGTGGTGTCTGTTTCAGCGGAAGTATCCGCGGGTTCTGCGGTCTCGGCAGCGGTGGTGCTGTCGGCAGTCGTCGTGTCGGTGTTTGCGCTGCAGCCGGCCAGAATGCCGATCAGCATGACGAGCGCAAGCAAAAGTGCAAGACTTTTTTTCATTGATCGTTCCTCCATCATATCTATCGATCTGTTTCATGGTGCTCCGTTGCAGAAAGCGCCGGAGCCGGTTTCCCGCGGCGGAAAAAAACCTTTCTGCCGCATTTTGATTATAGCACATCCAACGGAGAAAAAATTTTCCGCTTTCGTAAAAAAAGTATTTATTGCGCGTCCGGCGCCGGGGAGAAAAACCGGGCCATCAGCTCCTCGAAGATCAAAATGATATGCCCGAAAAACAGATTCGGCAGACTGCCCGCCAGCGTCTGCTTCGCGCCGTCGACGACGAAGACAAGGTCGGAAAGCTGCGCGAGCGTCGAGTCGCTCCGGCGCGTAAAGGAGATGATCTTCTGTCCGTGCTGCCTGGCGTGGCGCACGTCGTTGAGGACCGGCTCGGTCTCGCCGCTCTGGCTGACGGCGAACATAATTGCGCTCTCGTCTGCGTCCGCGCTCTGATGCGCCTCCTGAAAGATCATGTAGTCGTAAAAATGCACGTTGCTGAAGGCCATAAAGCCGCAGATCGACATGCGCTGGACGATATAGGCCCCGATGATGTTGGAAAAGCCCTCGCCGGTCGTAAAGATCTTTCCGCGCCTGCGCTCGTGCAGCAGCGCGCAGAAGCGGCTGATGAGGTCCGCGGAATAGTTGTCGATCAGGCTCCGGAGCGTCTCCTCCGTCGGCTTTTCGGAGGCGGCGAGCTGGCGGCTGAGATGGTAGTAGAGCTCGCTGTAGCCGTCGAAGCCCAGCCGCTTGCACATCTTCACGATGCTCGCCGTGGACAGATAGTTCTCCGCAGCGATCTGCTGGATGCCCACGCGCTTCTCGCCGCGCTCGATATGCGCCGTGATGCTGGTGATCACCTTCCGCTCATCCTCCGACAGCAGATTCGTCAACAGAAAATAATTGTCGCCCATAAAAACTCCTCCTCCACAGCCCCAACCAGATCCAACTCCCTACATTATAAAGTAAGTCGCTCATATGTCAAGAAATCTGTGCGGAGAATCCGCCCCGCCTCAACACGCAGCCCCGCCAGCCCGCACTGACATAAAAAGCACCGGAAAGAGCATCCTCAATCCCCCTCCGGTGCCTCTGAAAGATTTCCCCCCTCAAACATTCTCACAAACTGTGATTGTCACTGCCGCCTCTTTACTTCTCATGCTCCTTCGCTTCTGCGATATTTCTGAAATGGCGGTCTTCCAGGATCTCGTTGGCAGCCGTTTTGTCGATGATCGCCTTTACCAGCAGATCCAGCTCCGAGCGTTCGGTATAGTCGGCCGGGGCATAATACCGGATCCGTTTATCGTGCATCATTTTATATACCTTCTCCTTGTTCTGCGTGGCAGGGTCGTACACGCCGATGGAATGCCCGCCGTACGTGTTGACAAGCTTCATGCAGGGGATATCCGTATCGCTGTCCCCGATATATACCATATTCCGGAACGGGACACGGATCTCCTCCGGTGAAAAATACGCATTCACGCCGGGATCGTTGATGTCCAGGACCCCCTTTTCAATCCGGAACAGGAACTGGGTCTTGCTTGTGTAGTTGATGACCTGCGCAGGCCATTTTGCCACGCCGCGGTCATTAAAGTAGAAGGAACTGGCGTATATTTTTTCAAATGCGCCGGCCCGGGCCATTTTTGTCCCCTCGATCATTTCCTTGAGTCCCGACGAAATGATGTAGTGCTCGACGATCACGTTTCGTGTTTTTCCATACGCCCGGATCCGCTCGAACCAGTCCTCCACGCCGTCAAACAGCTTCACCCTTGCCCCATATTCGGCGAGCTTCTCCTTGTTGAATACCATCCGGCCTTCGGATTCCTGCACCATCTTCCACATGTAGGCAAGATTGTTGTCCATATCGTTCGCCTTTGCCAGATCGTTTGACTCATCCCAAAATTTCTGGACATCATATCCAACCGACTGGATATACCCCTGCGCCTGCATGTCGTCCGGGGAAAGCGTTTTGTCAAAATCATAGCAGATCGCCAAAACCGGCCTGTCTTCCTTCCGCTTCCGGTCATAATTCATAGTCTGTCCCTCCGTTTTAAGACTCTGAACCCTATTATAATCGCCGCAGAACGGGATTCCAAGTTTTTCTTTCAAAAAAGGATCATACCATCTTTCGCCCTGCGATCAAACAATGGAATTCCCGCCGCGAATTGGCATTCATAATGGGCGCGGAGGCGGAAAAACTACGGGTGAAGGAAATCGAGAGATGATTTCCCGAAAACAAACAAGGAGATGCAACAACATGACGAACCGTAATTCTTCCAGCATCAACGTCCCGGAAGCCCGCGACGCAATGGACAAGTTCAAGATGGAAGCCGCCTCTGAAGTCGGCGTCAACCTCAAGAACGGCTACAACGGCGACCTGACCTCCCGCGAAGCCGGCTCCGTCGGCGGCCAGATGGTCAAGAACGTGTGCCCCATACGAACCGCGAGATTTACAAGAAATAACCGGATCATGGAGGGGCATATGCAGGCGGTGCGGTACATAGTGCGGATCAGCGTATAAGAAAAAGCACGAACGCTCGGAAGAAATAACCGGAGTTCGTGCTTTTCTTATGCAGAAATAATTTGCAATCTTTAGAGGTCGCCTGAATAGATAACCACACCGTACTGTCGAATCAATTCATTTTCTCCTTTTATTGGAATCTACGTCAATACTGCATCATTTTTATGCGACCTCTTTATAACGCTTATAGACATATTCATAAATTCGCTGAAGATATACGGAAATACTCGGTTCATCGTAGCAGGCAGGCAATTCGCTCCATAGGTCATCACGAATCAAATTGTATACGATCGAGCGAGTCTCTTGCTTGTCTGTCCAATGGTCGAGTTCGGCAATTTTGCTTTTCACTTTTTGCAGAAGGTCAACCGCCACAGCCTTGATTTTCCGAATATCCTGCTTAGAGAGGTTCTCAGAGAACAGCATATCATAAAGAGACAACTCCTCGTCGCTGGAGAAACCCTCACGGACATACCGTCGTTCTTCCTGATCCATGTCTTTTACAATCTGCATCAGTTCATCAAAGGTTTTCTCAATCGTTGCGCGATCCTGCTGGCTGTTATAGTCCTCAATGATCTGCGGATAGCATTCATGATATATGATGCGATCGGGATTATTCAACAACATGGAATCCAATCGGCTACGGATCAGTTCTGCGAGGTCTTTCATTACCAGATTCTTTTTCTTTGTCTTGGCAAACTCGCGGCGCAGTAAATCAAAGTCGATCTGGCTGATGTCAAACTGTCTGGAAAGAACCATTCCAGAAGCGGCATCTTCCACATGGACGTACTCGCTGATGATATTGTTGATCTCCACCATCAAATCCACATTAGAGGCTGTTTTTCGTTTTTTCTTCAGTTCGCCGTAGATGGCGGTAATTGCCTCATATCGTGTGCGCACTTCTGGTGCAATATCCCCGCGATCGGCATATTTCATCAGCCGAATGAGCTCAGCGGCGTTAGTCTGGAAGGTTTTCTTTTCCTCAATAGTGGAGGATACCGCATTGGCCGCCGTTTGAATCAGCTGTAGCTTTTCAAAATCCTTTGCACCGACCTGCGTTTGCAGAGAGAAGTCACGCTCTGCAAGAAAGTTCTCTGCCGCTGCGATGGTCTCCAGAATACGGGAAATCAGCTGCCCCTTGTCCACCGTAGGATCGGCTCCACCGGTTCCGTTCACATTGGCGGTGTAATCGGCCAGCGCCTTCCGAAGCGCCTTGACGATGCCGATGTAGTCGATGATCAGACCGTTGCTCTTACCCTCGGCCACGCGGTTTGCACGGGCGATGGTCTGCATCAACGTGTGCGCTTTCAGCGGCTTATCCAGATAGAGACAGGACAGACATTTCACATCAAACCCGGTCAGCCACATGGCGCAAACGAACACGACGCGAAGTGGGTTGGCAGGATCCTTGAATTCCTTATCCAGTTCCCGTTTTTCCATCTTTTCACGGTGGGGTTTAATATCCAGTTTCCATTTCTGGAAGGTCTGGATCTCGTTCTGCTCCTGACTGACGACTACAGCCATTTCCGTTTCCTGCATCCATTGCAGCTTGCGTTCCAGCTCCTGTGTCTCCTGCTGCGTGGTGTGTTTGATGCTGGTTTTCAGCGCTTCAATTTCAGCAGCCCAGTATTTCTGCGCCAGATCATACATCCGCACACAGGTCACCTTGTTCAGGCAGACAAACATAGCCTTGCCGCTTGTCCACAGGTCAGAGTAATGACCGACAAAATCTCGGGCAATGGATTCCAGACGCGGAGTCGCCGTCAGTAGGTGGATTTCTTTTGCAAACTCTGCTTCCAGCTTGTCCTGCTGATCTACATCCAAATCTGCCTGCTCAATGGCATCCAGAATGCGGTCTGTAATTTCCGGGTTGTCTTTCACATCCAGAATTTTCTCGCCGCGGTTTTCGTAGTACAGCGGCACAGTTGCACCATCCTCTACAGCTCGCTTGAAGTCATACACAGATATGTAGCCGCCGAAGGTGCGCTCGGTGATGTTATCGCTGGACAGTAGCGGAGTTCCCGTAAAACCGATGCGGGACGCCGTGGGCAGAAGGCGAACCATATTGTCTGCAAAGATGCCGTACTGACTACGGTGGGCTTCGTCCGACATGATGACAATATCGTGGTCGGGATAGATTGGCTCCACATCCGTCTTGTTGAACTTCTGGATCAGCGTAAAGATGAAGCTCGGGTTGCCTTTCAGTTTATCGATCAGGTCGTCGCCGCTGGACGCAATAAACTGGCTTGCTTTTGCTTTTCCAAGAATACCACAGTTTTCGAAGGTGTCGCTGATCTGTGTGTTCAGTTCGTCGCGGTCGGTCAGGATCACGATAGTGGGCGAGCCGGAGAACTTGCGGCGAATCTTCTGCGCCAGAAACACCATGGAATAGCTTTTGCCGCTGCCCTGGGTATGCCAGAACACGCCCAGCTTACCGTTGTTCAGCTTTCGGGCTTCGTAGGCTTTGATTGCCTCGTTCACGCCGAGATACTGGTGGTTCCGGGCCAGTATCTTTGCCGTATGTCCTCCAGAATGGTCAAAGAGGATAAAGTTTTCCAGCAGATCCAGGAAATTTTCCTTTTTGCAAATGCCGCGAAGCATGGTTTCCAGCGCCACGCTGCCCTGCTCCTGCTCGGACAGACGCTTCCACT
>OGNB01001960.1_pt1 | contig 10672 bp, 10 predicted proteins | sample 1573301 | NCBI WGS metagenome assembly OGNB01 (sample SAMEA2581914, study PRJEB24529) | metagenome | biome: Human gut stool | place: China | collected 2011
GGAACCTATTGTGTGGAAGCCGTTATCGGAAGTACTGTTAAGCCGGGTGACAAGCTTCTTATTTTAAGTAACGGAGCCTACGGTGACCGTATGGGAAATATAGCCGAATATCACGGCATCGACTACGATATGCTGGCCTTTGATGAGACGGAGCAGGTATCTGTCGACTATGTGGATGATTATTTGGCGCATAATGCGGAGATTACGCATGTGTCGGTAGTGCATTGTGAAACCACTACCGGGGTGCTGAATCCGTTGAAGGAGATTGCCCATATTGTAAAGATGCACGGCAAGAAACTGATTGTAGATGCCATGAGCAGCTTTGGCGGCGTACCTTTGGATGTGCAGGAGCTGGGTATCGATTTCCTTATCAGCAGCTCCAATAAGTGTATTCAGGGAGTACCGGGCTTCGGCTTTATTATTGCCCGCAAGTCGGAGTTGGCGCACTGTAAAGGCGTTTCCAAATCTCTGTCGCTCGATATTTACGATCAGTGGGAAACAATGGAAAAAGGGCATGGAAAGTGGCGCTTTACATCGCCTACCCATGTGGTGAGAGCTTTTAAACAGGCCATGGATGAATTGCTGGAAGAGGGCGGGATAGAGGCACGCCACGAAAGATATTGTGCGAATCATGACGTACTGGTAAAAGGAATGCGCTCACTCGGCTTCAAGACTTTGCTTCCTGATGAAATACAGTCTCCGGTTATTACCTCTTTCCTCTATCCGAATGCGGACTTCGATTTCACATCGTTTTATGCGCAGCTCAAGGAAAGGGGCTTTGTGATTTATCCGGGCAAGATTTCCCAGGCGGACACGTTCCGTATCGGTAATATCGGCGATGTGTATCCGGAAGACTTCGGCAAGCTGATTGAGGTAATCAAAGAATGTAAGTATTAATGAGCGTTTCGGGTAAACTGCGGTTTCCCGGTCGCATACCGAGATACTCCGGGGCATATCCTCGGGGTATCTCGGTCGTATTCACAGGGTATCTCGGCTGTACCTTCAGGGTACCTCAGTCGTACCCTTAGGGGTATCTCAGTCGTACCTTCAGGGTGTCTCAGCCGTACCTTCAGGGTACCTCGGTCATATACTTAGGTATCCCCCTGCCTGAAATGCGCTGCGGGGCACAACAATTATCGGGGGAAAATCGTTGTAGACGTAAGAAAAAATTATATCTTTGTTCGTAGAGTCAGGTATTCATGAAGATTCTGAACCCGATTACGAACTTAAATTCATCTTTATGAAACGATTCTTCCTCTTTGCCGCTGTGGCTGCATACATGGTGCTTGCAGGATGTAACGGGCGTCAAGACCACGCTTCATCTCCTGTCGCGCGGGTATCGGAACCTGCCGATACCGTTGTGCCTGTGGTGGAAACGCCTTTCAGGGAGAAGTTGCTGACGGCAGCCGATATAACGCTGACCAAAGACTTGCTTTACGATACGTATACGTTGGAAGATACCTATCCGTACAAGGATACCGTGCGTTCGTTCAAATGGGATGTAATCCGTAATTGTCTGGCTTATATAGAGAACATGCAACGGGACGGCGTGAAGTGGGCGGTATTGCAGAATTATAAGAATCTGAATCGGGAAGCCCCTTTAGTCCGCAAGTTTGTGCGTAATGCCTATCGCCGCGTGGCGGACACACTCGGAGTGGAGCGTTATCAGTCCGTTCCCTTGTATCTGCCGGGAGATACGTTGGTTCCCGAACGCTATGGCAGGGATGGGACATTGGCTTATCTGCTGGGTACGGAAGGCGGTTTCGACCGTATTCTTCCTATTACGCTGGAAGATGAGTGGCTGGTTCCCCGCCTGAAAGTAGCCCAAGGAGAATACCTCTTCTTTCTCAATAACGACACACTGATACAGAAGCCAATGCTGGAAGCACTGGTGAGGCGACTTGAAACCGATAAGATGAACGGTGGTGTCTCCCCCATGCTGAAATACAGCTATGCACCCGATACGTTGCAATATGCAGGTTTCACCCCCTTCAGTCCCATCACATTGCGAAACGCCTCCATCGGATTCAATGAAAAAGACCAGCCCCAATACCGGATGGCCCGCGAAACAGCTTCACTACATGGCGCCGCTATGATGGTACCCCGTCATGTGCTGCAGCAAATAGGCCCCATGACGGAAGTCTACTTCCTGTTTTACGAAGAATTCGACTGGTCGGCCCGCATGCACCGCGCCGGATACAAACTGTGGTATGAGCCGGCCGCCGTAGTCTACCACAAAGAAAGTATGACAGCTCGGAAAGGGACCCCACTAAGAGAGTTTTACTTATCGCGCGCTCGTATCCTCTATGCACGCCGAAATATATCGGGAGGAAAGAAAATCCTGTCATGCCTCTATCTCTCCCTCATCGCCGCTCCCAAGAAAGCTGTGATGTATCTGCTTCATGGTAAATGCCGGTTAACAATATCTGTTCTCCACGGTACACTCCAAGGACTTATCACTTCAAAATTGTAGTCTACTAAAAAAACATCTGAAAGTCAAGATATTCTAACCGGCAAACACTATCTTTGCGCCTTTTTATATTATTTTATCATGAACAAAAATGTACTTTAACTCTCTGCATAGAAGGCGGAGAAGAACTTCGCTTTGAATGCGAAGCAAAACACAAGAAGAATCCGTTACTGGACCAGTTGGAAATTATCTCAGAAGTTATTCCTTATCTGTTGGCAGATAAAGACAAGAAGCATCTCTCTGACAGTGAGAAACGAATGTTAGGACACGTTCGCAGAAGTACAAGAGAAATTGGCGGACACCAAACGAGTAAGAAACAGTAAAGTTGTGTAACACAGAAACTTATGTCTCACAACTATATAAATCTACCAGCAAAAAGGGCTCCTCCATTTATTTTTTTTTGAAAAAACACGCAAAAACACCTTTGTAGGGATTACGTTCCATAATGAAATAAAAAGAGCCCCAACAGCTACATTGTAGGTATTTAGTACTTCATTAACCCTACATTTGTACGTTTTTATACATCAATAATAATATGTAATTTCGCACCATATTTAAGAACGATACAACTGCCGAACAGCTTTCCCCCCACACTATGAAGCCCTTCTATCCTTCCTGAATAAAAACTAAAAATTAACCAACTCATTAAACATGAAAAAATTTGCATGGTTTAAACACCCCAATGACCTGTCGAACGACAAAAGGTTATCCGCACTCATTGACCATGAAGGAGGAAGAGGATACGGAACGTATTTGTACATCATCGAAACCCTTCACATCCAACCGGACGGAAAACTCTCTTTCCAGCAACTGAACACCATGAATAGAAAAGGATTCGGAAAAGCGTACATGAGGAAAATCATCCAAAATTACAAGCTCTTCATCATAAAAGGAGAAGAGTTCGAGTCAACCATCAGCTATAACTCACCTGCAAAAGACAGTATGGAAACTGCACCGAATCTGCCGGACAACTCACAAGAAACTGATGAAGAACTACCAGAGAACAAGGAAACTCTTGATAAAAACAAAGAGATGGGAAACCAAGATAACTCGCAGAATTCCAACAACAAAGAAGGAAAACCCGGCTTCACGCGCGTAAGAGGAGATAAGAGTAGAGAAGAGCAGAGAAGAGAAGATGAGAATAGAAACAACGACTTCGTCGTTGAAAAGAACGGCGACGACGACGGAGAATTACAAGCTGCGCAAAATGCCATGCCGCCTTTCCGTCCCTGGCGGGAACTGATAGACAGCCTTGCACAAGACAGCGAATGGAAGGACAGAGTCTGCATGACAAGCGGCTTCAGTTCCCTGTTGAGCAGACGATTCAAAGAGGCACTGGAAATATTCAAGGACCATGTGCTGCTTCACGGAAAGGAGAAAAGCATAGACAGTCCGGAGGAAGCCCGCAATTATTTCAACAACTATACCAAAGAGCAACGCACCTCGCAAGCCCTGCATGCAGCATTGCTTGCCCTCGACGCCAATCAGCCGTCCGCCACCCCACCCGACCCCCACCGCTACGAGCAGCTCGTCAACGGCCGGCGCACCTATCTGGGCTGCCCCATCCCCGATGATGCCCCACCCCGACCGGACGCGACCGCTTTCTGGAACGAGGCAACGCATTCGTGGAGCTCACAAAACACCGCACCCAAGCCCCCAAAACGCCACACCTGAGCGGAGTAAACGCCACACCCGAACGCCTCCAATGCCACACTTCAGCAAGACCGATGCCACACTTCGTGGTCGTCCAAGTGTGGCACCGGCACCCGCGAAATGTGGCATCGCGGGCGTTGAAGTGCGGCATCAGCAAACGATTTTTAAAAGTATAAACTTAAAACAATCCAACGAACAATGAGAAATTTTCACCAGTACGGAATAGACACTAAAGGCCGCAACAGCGGCAAAATCAAAACCATCTGCCCCCAGTGCAACGACACCCGCGGACACAAAGGAGACAAATCGTTCTCCGTCAACCTGAACGAAGGAGTATGCTACTGCCATCACTGCGGCTACAAACTCTACGTGCCCGACGATGCCGAAGAACGCCAACGCCAACAACGCCGGGAACAACGCCGGAAAGCCAGCCAACTGCCCTCACACTTCCGCCGCCCCACCTTCGACCCTGCAAAAGCAAAGTTGAGTGAGAAACTGGAAAAATACTGGACGCAAAAACGCTATCTCGCCCAAAACCTGCTCGCCGAACTGCACATCACTGAAGAATGCATCAAACTACCGGGTAGCAACGAGATAGAGAATTGCCTCTGCTTCAATTACTTCGAGAATGGTGTACTCATCAACACCAAGTACCGCAGCGCACTGAAACACTTCAGAATGGTGACCGGCGCCGAACTCATCCCATACAATATCGACGCCATTGCCGACACTCCGGAGTGCATCATCACCGAAGGCGAATTCGATGCCTGCGCCTTCATGACTGCCGGGCGGAAAGACGTCATCTCCGTGCCCGCCGGTGCGCAGAGTAACCTCACATGGATGGACAGGTTCGTGGAGTCGCACTTCGAACCCAAGAAAGTGATTTACATCGCTGCCGACGAGGACGGAGCCGGACAAGCGCTGCGCCATGAACTCGTCCGCCGCCTGGGAGCGGAGCGTTGCCGCCTGGTACACTTCGGCCCCGGATGCAAGGACGCCAATGAACATTTGATTCTTTACGGCGCTCAAAGTCTTCTCATCACTCTGGCGCAAGCCGAAGAGATCCCGCTGGAAGGCGTATTCACCGCCGAGGACTACCGGGAAGACCTGCGTGCGCTCTTCGAAAACGGGCTGTGCCGTGGTGCCGATACGGGTTGGGAAAACTTTGATGCGAACTGCACTTTTGAGACCGGGCGGAACGTTGTGGTGTCGGGAATGGCTGGACACGGGAAATCCGAATTCGTCGACGAACTTGTCCTGCGCCTCTGCCTGCGCCATGAGTGGAAGATAGCCTACTTCAGCCCCGAAAACTTGCCGGTCAATTACCATCATGCCAAGCTGATTGAAAAGTTGACCGGACTGCAATTCGGCCCCGGCCCGGGCATGACGGAAGAGCTGTACAACCACGCTGTGAACTGGCTGACAGCCAACGTGACGCACATCTTGCCGGGCACCGAGGCCTGTACCATCGACCATATCCTGGAGAAAGCCCGCCAACTGGTATACCGTCGCGGAGTCCGCATCCTCGTCATCGACCCGCTGAACCGCCTGGACCAGCAATTGGAACCGGGGCAGACGGAACTGATGTACATCACCTCGCTGCTGGGCAAGCTGGGACGCTTCGCCGCGCAACATAAATGCCTGGTCATCCTCGTGGCACACCCGCGCAAGATGAACCGCAACACCGCCACCGGAGAACTGCGCCGGGTGGAGATGAACGACATCAACGGTTCGGCCAACTTCGGCAATATGTCCGACTACTGTCTCTGCGTGAACCGCGACGATGCCAAACAACTTGTCACCGTCTACATAGACAAAGTCCGTTTCAAGCACTTGGGTAGCGGCTATACCCATGCCAAGTTTGTCTACAACCGCATCAACGGGCGTTACTGGCCTTGCGAGGAAGACATCGTGCACGGACCGGACGGTGACAAACCGGGACCGGTAAACACTAAATTCGATAATGAAAATTGGTTAAAAAACAATTCCGATCAAGGTTGTTTATTCGATTAATAATCAGTATATTTGTATATATTTTAAAGCAGTAAACAACCTAAACTTTAACGCATGAAAAAAGAAGATGATTCAAACCTTGACGCCCACTTCCCGATACGTACTTACGGGAAAGGCGAACTGGCAATGTGCTACATTCGCGGGGTGTGCCAGCATACCGCCGTCAAGCAATTCAACGAGTGGATACGCACGGCTCCGGGACTGGAAGAACGTTTGCTGGCCACGGGTATGAAGCGCGGTAGCAGACACTATACGCCTGCACAGGTACAACTCATCGTCAATGTTTTCGGGGAACCTTAAGGTTCCCCGTTTTTTTGCACTTCAAAATCGACTCTATCGTCCCTTATTCTCCCATAACGTCCTGTAACGTCCTGTAGCCTCCCTTAACGTCCCTCCTCCCTTGCCTCATGCTGTACCTTTGTTGCATCAACGTTGAAAAATTGATTATTAACTATTAAACATTACTCAACATGTCAAACGCTTTAGTAGTGCGCACACAGCGCCACAAGAAAATCGGAGACGCAGCATCTCCGATGGTTTTCACCCTGAAACGTAAATCGAAAGATGCAAAGATCTTCGACCTCGAACGCATCGCGCAGGACATCGAAGCCTTGGGCGGAATGTCGGCCGAGGACGTGGTACACGTCGGTAAAGCCATTGTGCGCCAGATGCGCCAGGTGATGACCGACGGTAACAGTGTCCGCCTAGACGGTTTCGGAATTTTCCACACCACCTTTAAATGTCGCGCCACCGAAGTGGCCAAGGACTGTACGGTGAAAAATATCGAACGTGTCAACATCCGTTTCAAGGTGGCCAACACCTTGCGTCTGGTGAACGACAGCAATGCCAGTACCAGAGGGGGTGCCAATAACATCACCTTCGAATTAGTGTCCGAAGACGGCAGCTCGTCCGGTGGCAATTCCGGTGGCGGAAATACTGGTGGCGATGGCGGAGACGGCGGTATTGAGGATGATCCGCTGGGATAGGGTCTAAAGCCGGAGGCTTTGGAAATTAAAAATTAAAGGCTGCGCAGCCTGCTTATCATTTATCACTAATCACTAATCACTAAAAAACTCTCTTATGAAAAAAACGACTTGGGACAAGATTTTGAAGGTAATCATCGCGGTGGCTTCGGCTATAATAGGCGCTTTTAGTGCAAATGCGATGAATTTGTAAACACGTATGAGGAAGATCGATTTAATCGTCATCCATTGCAGTGCCACCCGCGAGGACCGCCCCTTTACCGAGCACGACTTGGACACCGCCCACCGCCTCCGTGGTTTTGATGGCATTGGCTATCATTTCTACGTTCGCCGTAACGGTGATATCAAGTCCACACGCGCGGTCGAGAGGGTCGGTGCCCACGCGCGTGGGTACAATGCTCACTCAATCGGTATCTGTTATGAGGGTGGACTGGACAGCCACGGACTGGCAAAGGACACCCGGACGGAGTGGCAGCGACATTCGTTGCGGGTACTGGTGCGGGCGCTGAAAATGGATTATCCGGAGGCACGGGTAGTGGGACACCGGGATCTGAGTCCGGATGTGAATGGAAACGGGGAGGTGGAACCGATGGAGTGGACGAAGGAATGTCCGTGCTTTGAAGTGGAGAAAGAGAGGTGGTGACACCTCTCTTTCTCTATTATTCTTCTATCCCATGTGCCGTATGAATAAACTTCTTGTTCGCCTCTTTCAAACGGAACAAATTGATAAACATCAGCAAAAATGAATAAGGAACAAAACAAATAGCCTTTACCAGACGCCACTTCCAGAAACGACGGGGAATAGCAACAGCCAACGCTAATAATAGCACCCCAAATATCACCCACCATTTATAAGCCAATGCCGGGAACCATATAGAAAAACACACTGAAAAGATAAAGGTAAACCCCAACAATAACACCCGCGAAAACGAGGCTTGTTGAAAAAGTTTATCGCAAAAATCCCATTTTCGATCACGAATAGCCGGAAACAGATGATTCACAAATTCACCAAAACTATAGTACTGGGCAGACAACCAGCGTCGCCTTTGCTGATAGAAGTTCTTGGTTTTCTGTATTTTCTCATCCAGCACATAGGTATCCGGCAAATAATGAAAAAAGATGCGATGATAAAGCAGCTTCATTTCCAAAACCCGATCAAACCCTCCAACTGAAGTGTTACTCATCATAGCTTTATAAAACAAAGAATACTCAAAAGCCATACCGGAACCTATCAAAGCTGCCGACATCCCTAAATTCACATGCCCCAAACGGAATATAGAGTTATTGATTTCCTCACTGATAGCATCCAAATAGGCCATATTAGTATTCAGGTTCTTTGCAATACGATGCGTTTGAACCACCTGTACTTTAGGATAAGCAAAAGCACTATTCAGTTCCACAAGATAGGAGGAATTGATTATATTATCAGCATCTATTATCAAAGCAATATCATAGGAATCCTTACCCAAATATTCAAGGGCAGCTTTCAGAGATTTTGTATTTGTACTCTTCTCGAAATCTACCTGAAGCAGTTTTATAGGTAATGCACGCAGTTTCTCATTTGTAGAAGGTTGCATGTGATCTGAAATCACCACTACATCATATCTGTCACTCGGATAATCTTGTACCAAACAAGCCTGTACCGTATCCATTATTACAGCATCTTCCCGATATGCCGCAATCAATAATGCAATCCGTTTATGTTCCTTAGCCGGAGCCATTTTAGCAGGTTTACGGCGAAGTGATGCTAAGCTATAAACTAATAAATACAATATGTTTATTGCAAACAATACGTATAAAACCCAATCGAGTATAAGCAGTATCTGTTCCAAAATTAATTTTTTATGTAGATGATGCTACAAATATACAAAGAATGACTGAAATAATCATCATTTCTTAAAAAAAGAAAATGTCCCATTTTTCACTTTGGGACATAAAAAAACGAGCAAGCTCTCACGAACCTCTCGCCTCTGTAAGAAAAGCCTTTAAGGCTTTTCTTTTAAACTGCATCATTGTTACCTAAAAATCAATCTTCTTTTTACCAAAAATAAAACTTCTAATTACCTATAAAAACAAACTTTCTCTTTTACCTTTTATACCTAATTACCTATTTTCTTAATCCAAATTTTAGCCTATGAAAAACTATTAACTAAATCTTTTTACCCTAACTAATCCTTTATTGAAAACTAAAAAACTAATTTATTTAAAAGTCAAAATCATGAGCAGTTTCTCAACTGCGATACAAAGGTATGAAAAAATCCCGTGCACGCAAACAGTCGCACGAAAAAACATGTGTTTTATAACATATTTTTAAATTTATCCAACTTTGTTTACGGTTATAATCACTTTCGAATACTCTCATAATCATCTGTTAACGTTTTTATGAATGCAACGAGATCGGCCTCTTCTTCAGGGGTCAGACCAAGGTTTCCCAACTCATCACGATTGACTGTGGCAGGACACTCGGCAGGAGGAAATTCATCACTCACGTCGCGTACATTATAAAAGTGAATGATCTCTTCAAGAGTTTTAAAATAACCATTATGCCCATAAGGAGCGGTCAAAGCAATATTGCGCAATGTAGGAACACGGAATTTGCCATTTTCTTCTTCTTTGCCCACAATGGGACCTAATCCCAAGTCAATACTATCCGGAGTAAGAAGAAAATAGTCGGTCGGCACACGAAAATGTGGATTTTCCGGATTACGCGGAATACCAAGATTGTCATAAGTATGATCGGTAAAAAGAACACGTCCGGCACGCTCATCTTTATCCAGGATATGGCACTCAGCACACATTCCTTTATTTTCAAAGAGATCCATTCCGCGTGCTTCTGTTTCTGTAAAGACATATTCCCCTCTCTCCCATGCATCATATTTGGAGGAAAAAGAATTTACTTCTTCGGATTGCTGATAAATGGAAAGCGCATCCGTGATATGAGCATAGAGGGAATCTACATTGTCGGTTTCACCATAAAGACGTACTAATTCAGGATAATACGATGCACGACGCACCTTGTTTACAACTGATTCTTTATCGGGATTTCCCATCTCTACAGGATTAAGGAATGGTTCGCCTGCCTGGTGCTGCAATGATGGGGAACGTCCATCCCAAAAGAGTCCACCTACATAAGTCTCCTCTTCCTCATCAAAATAGAGCGAAGGAACGTACATAGAGTAGCAAATAGTCATAGAATTACGCTGGGAGTAGAGGCCGCGAACAGCACCTTCGGATACAATGCGGGAATCACGGTCAGCGAAACCTTTATCAGCCGTATGGCAAGTTGCACATGATTGTCCTGCAGGCTCAGAAAGCTGGGTATCTTGAAAAATAAATTTACCTAACGCCTCTTTCCGGCTCTGAAGTGATGAGGAATGATTACAGGAGATAAATCCTCCTATTATTCCGCCACAAAACAAAATAGACAATAGTGCTTGCTGTTTCATACAATAGCGTTTTTTCTGTTATTCATCATTGACTAGACAAAAGTATAAAAAAAAGGGAGATGTGTCAAAACTAAGGCACATCTCCTTTTTTTATATTTAAATGTTTT
>OGNB01001962.1_pt1 | contig 10669 bp, 9 predicted proteins | sample 1573301 | NCBI WGS metagenome assembly OGNB01 (sample SAMEA2581914, study PRJEB24529) | metagenome | biome: Human gut stool | place: China | collected 2011
ATGGATGGTGATGTAGTCGCACAGGGGGAGCATGTCGTTCAGGTTCACGCAGTGGTGTACCTGGCTGGAAAGGTTCCAGGCGGCATCAATGGAGATGTAGGGGTCGTAGCCGTAGACCTCCATGCCCAGCTCAATGGCGCAGTTGGCCACCCGGGAACCGATGGCACCCAGACCGATGACACCCAGCGTCTTGCCCTTGATCTCGTTGCCCACAAACTTTTTCTTGCCCTTTTCCACGGTCTTGGCCATGGCGGGGTCGCCGGTCAGGCCCTGGCACCACTGGGCAGCGGCGGCCACATTGCGGCTGCCTGCGATCAGCATCCCAATGACCAGCTCAGCCACGGCGTTGGCGTTGGCACCGGGGGTATTGAACACCACGATGCCCTGTTCCGAGCAGCGATCCAGCGGGATGTTATTCACACCGGCACCGGCACGGGCAATGGCCAGCAGGTTGTCGTTGAAGGTGGTGTTCAGCAGGTCGGCGCTGCGCACCAGAATGCCGTCGGGGGCATCGGTGTCCACCGAAACATCGAACAGATTCTTGTTCAGCTTTGCCAGGCCCACCGGGCTGATGGCGTTCAGGGTCTTGATCGTAAACATACTTTCCTATCTCCTATACACAAATCAGGCATTTGCCTTGCGGAATTTCTCCATGAAGTCCACCAGCTTCTCTACGCCTTCGGTGGGCATTGCATTATAAATGGAAGCGCGCATACCGCCCACCAGACGGTGGCCCTTCAGGTTGACAAAACCGGCTTCGGCGGCTTCGGCGCAGAACTTCTTGTCCATGTCAGGGTCGGGGCTGGTAAAGGTGACGTTCATCGTGCTGCGGTAGCGGTGCTCCACAGGGTTGTGGAAGAACTCCTGACCGTCCAGATAATCGTACAGGATCTTGGCCTTGGCTTCGTTGATCTTTTGCATATTGGCCAGACCGCCGATGTCGTTTTCCAGATACTTGAGCACCAGACCGGTCATGTAGATGCACCAGCAGGGGGGCGTGTTGTACATGCTGTCCTTGGCCAGCAGGGTGGTGTAGTTCATCATGGTGGGCACGGTGTCGGCGGCGTGGCCCAGCAGGTCATCCCGGACAATGGCAATGGCCATGCCGGCGGGGGCTACGTTCTTCTGCACGCCAAAGTAGATGCAGCCATACTTGTTCACGTCCACAGGTTTGGAGAGGATCATCGAGCTCATGTCCGCCACCAGCGGCACACCCTCCACCTGAGGTACATCAACGTACTGGGTGCCGAAGATGGTGTTGTTCTGGCAGATGTGGATGTAGCTTGCGTCCTTGTCGTAGTCGATGGCGTTGACATCGGGGATGTAGGTGAAGTTCTTGTCCTTGCTGGAAGCAACGATCTTCACCTCGCCGAACTTGGCGGCCTCCTTGGCAGCCAGGTTCGAGAAATTGCCGGTGACCAGATAATCGGCCTTGCCTGTGGTCATAAAGTTCAGGGGCACCATGGCAAACTGCTGGGTGGCACCACCCTGGAAGAAGCCGACCTTGTAGTTGTCAGGGATGTTCATCACCCGGCGCAGGGTGGCTTCGGTCTCGGTGATGATGGCATCGAACCACTTGCTGCGGTGGCTCATCTCCATCACGCTCTGACCGGAATCGCCGTATTCCAGCAGCTCTGCCTGTGCCTGACGGAGCACCTTTTCCGGTAACATGCTGGGGCCTGCGCTGAAGTTATATACTCGTGCCATATGGAACTCTCCCTTTCCTATCCGTACCGCCGCTCTCATCTGCGGCAGGTGTGTGCTTGATTTGTCCGTAGTATACCGGTTCCGGGGGTGCAAAAACAAGAGCATCTTTGCACAAAGATGGGCCTGTTCTGCCTACCCTGAACGCACAAAACACACAACTGCCCATGAAGAAAGAACACTTTTTAAGACAAGTGTAAAAATATGCTGGTTTTACCGCATGGCTCCTCACTTTCACTGCTTGCCTGTTTGTGCTGGGTGTGGTATAATCGTGTTGAAATGAGACAAATGTAAAAGCAAAAAATCGGAGGTGAAACCGGTGTACGGACTTTCGGACAGACTGAAACCGCTCTCTGCCGCCGAGGAGCAGGTGCTGCTGGCGCTCTGGGACTGCCCCGCCCCGGCCACCCGGCGGGACATCAGCGAAAAGCTGACCGCCACCGGCTGGGCTCCGGCCACGGTGCTCAACTTTTTGTACCGTCTGGAGGAAAAGGGCTGGGTCAAGGGCGGCAAGGCGGGGAGCCAGAACACCTATCTGCCCACGGTCACCCGCCGGGCCTACTGCGTTGCGGCCATGCGCCAGCGGATGGACACTCTGTTCGGCGGCAGCCTGCCCGAAGCGGTCCGCGCCCTTGCCAGCGAGAGCGGCGCTTCTCAAAGCCAGCTGGAACAGGCCATCCGGGTGCTGGAGGAGCAGCATCAGGAGGCCGAGGAATATGACCTGTACGATCCCTATGGGTGACGGAAAACGAAAAAGCTCCCATTACGGGAGCTTTTTCGTTGCATTCGGTCGAAAGATGTGTTAAAATCAAATGCGAAAAGGTACTGCACATAACGGCAGGCGGTTCGGCCCCACTTCCGAAAGGAGGTGAAGCTTATGCCAATTACTTTGACGTTCCATATCTTCGGATTGGTATTTACCATCAAGGTAAAAAGCGAGAACCGCCACCCTGGCCGGTGACGGTTCTTAGTCTTTAAGAACTTACATCAAAAGGGCTGACCGCTTGTCGCAGTGCCTTTTCTATTTACAGTATACCCGCTTTTGAGGTTTCTGTCAAGAGCACGCCGTTTCGTTTCTGCGTGCTTTTTTCTTACCGGTCAAAGGTGGTGCTGAGGGTGGTCTGCCAGCTTTCGCCGGGGGCAAGGCAGGCGGCTGCGGCGCGCTGCTCCCAGTCCTGCGGGTCGGTGGCAGCGGCGGGCAGGCTGTGCCACGGCTCAATGCACACAAAGCGCACCGGCTTTGCGGGAGCTGACCAGATGAGCGAATAGGGGTAGCCCTCCACCCGGCAGGTGATATTGCGTCCGGTGTCCTTCTCGCAGATGCCGATGGTGCCAGTGCGCAGGCCTGCCATGCAGAAGCTGTCGTTGGCAAACAGGTCATCGGTCAGCGGGATGGCCTGCTGGTTCTTCCACTGGTAATAGCTCTTGCCGCTCAGCAAGCCGTTGGGGCTGGCATCGAGGATGACCGGGCTTTCCGGCCGGTCAAAACGGAACTCGTAGTCGGTGGTGGTGTGCTTTTCATCGAACGGCACATTGAACGCCGGGTGGAAGCCGATACCGAAACGCAGCTCCTCCGTGCCGGGGTTCGTTACCTGCAAAGTATGGTGCACGGTCTTGCCCTCCAGACGGAAGGTGCTGGTAAGCACAAAATCATAAGGAAAACGCTCTGCCTTGATGGCATCGTCTGCCCGCAGCTCCAGCTGGATGGTGTCTCCCTCCGCCCGCAGCAGAGTGTGCTCCAGATCCCGGGCAAAGCCGTGCTGACCGCCCTTCCATGTTTTGCCCTTGGCAGTAAAGGTGCCGTCCACCAGCTTGCCCGTCCACGGGAACAGGATGGGTGCGTGGCGCTTCCAGATGGCGGGGTCGGCCTGCCAGAGCATCTCTTCGCCTGCGGCATTCTTCAGGCTGACGGCCTCTGCACCGTGGGTGTCCACGGTCAGGGTCAGAAATTCGTTGTGAATGGTTGCCTGCATTTTCAGTATCTCCTTTGTCCTTCTTATTTTCCGGGGTCTGCTGTTTCCAGTATACTCCCCCGTGTGCCAAAAATAAAGTCCCTTCCCATGCTTGCACAAATCGTCACTGGGCAAAAGGCTTCCCCGACCGGGGGAAGCCTTTATTCGGAAGCACGATTTCCATGCTCTGCTTGCTTCAACAGGGCTGTGCCAGCGGCAGGGTGACGATAAAGGTAGTGCCGTTTTCGCTGCTGCTCTCCACGGTCACGCTGCCGCCGTGCAGTACGGCGATCTCCCGCACAAGGGCAAGCCCAAGCCCCACGCCGCCCATCTCCCGGCTGCGGGACTTATCCACCCGGAAAAAGGGCTGGAAAATGCTCTCCCGGCAGTCTGCGGGGATGCCCGGGCCGGTATCTGCAACGCGCAGCACAGCGGCCTGCTTTTCCTGCCGCAGGGTGACGCGCACTGCCCCGCCGGGACGGTTATACTTGATGCCGTTTTCCACCAGATTGAACACCAGCCGGTAGATCAGCGCATCACTGCCCACCATGCCCAGTTCCGCGCAGTCCTGCTGCAAGGAGATATTGTTTTTCTGGGCAAGGGAGGTCAGGTCGGTCAAGATTTCCTCTACCAGCGGTGCAAGGGCGATCTGGTCGGTGCGGGAGACCGATTGCAGATTGCTCATTTCCAGCAAAGTGTGCACAAGGGCGGTCAGGCGGTCCAGCTGCTCCCGCAGGGAGCTGACCAGCCCGGCGGTCTCAGCGTCCATGGCCGGGTGCTCCTCTGCAAACAGTTCCAGCTTTGTCTGCAAAATAGCCAGCGGAGTGCGCAGCTCGTGGGCGGCGTTACCCGCAAACTGCCGCTGCAATTCAAAAGACTGTGCCAGACCATCCAGCATCCGGTTCACCGACCGGCTCAGCTGCCCGAATTCCTGCACGGTATCTTCGTCCAGACGGACGGTGGCGATGCTGTCCTGATCGACCCGCTGCGCCTGCTGCGCAAGCTGCTGCAAAGGCTTCAGCGCTCTGCCGCTGACAAAATAAGCGATGGCTGCGCTGAGGATGGTGACCACGGCAGTGATACACCAGCCCTTGCGGCCAAAAACCACCTTTGCATCGTAGACTTCCTGTGAAAAATGCGCCAGCAGGCTGGACATTTCCTCCTGCGGGATCTCGATGGTCAACGAATCCGCACTGCCGGGCTGGTACTGCATCATAAAGCCGTTGAGGGCATCCATGCCGGTAACGCCGGTGCGGTATAAAAGCAGGTTCATGCACACGCAGGCGCAGGCGATGAGCAGCGCCGTCAGCAGGGTGATGCGCCATTGCAGGGATAAATGCTTCATTGCGCCTCGCCTCCGATCTCGTAACCTTCCCCGATGCGGTTGCGGATGGGGTCGTAGCCCAGCGCCGCCCGCAGCTTTTTGCGCAGGGCAGAGATATGTACCCGGATGGAGTTGCTGAAGCTGTCCACGCTGCCGTCCCAGACGTGCTCAATCAGCTCTTCCTGACTGACCGGGCGTCCCTGATGCAGCAGCAAATATTCCAGTACGCCGCTCTCCTTCCGCGTCAGCGCAAGGGTCTGGCTATCCACCGTGGCAACGCGGCTGCGGGTGTTGAAGCTCAGCCGCCCGCAGCACAGGCAGACATCCTGCTGGATGAACTTGCGCCGGGTCAGGCTGCGCACCCGGGCCTCCAGCTCTGCAAGATGGAAGGGCTTGGAAAGATAATCGTTTGCCCCGGCATCCAGCCCCTCCACCTTATCCGCGATCTCGCTGCGCGCCGATAAGATCAGCACACAGGTCTCAAGGTCGTGCTGCCGTAAGCTGCGCAGCACCTGCATCCCGTCCACCTTGGGCAGGTTGAGGTCCAGCAGTACAAGGTCGTACCGCTCTGCCGCCAGTGCTTCCAGCGCGGCTTCGCCATCTGCACAGGCATCCACCTCGTACCCGGACAGCCGCAGCTTCCGGGCAATGTCCTCCCGCAGGGAGTGCTCGTCCTCTACCACCAAAAGACGCATTTTGTTTTCCACCCTTCCCGTAAAAATCCATTTCTTGCGTTTTTCTTCATTATAACAGATTATAGCAGACGGTGTTAAGATTCGTGTTAAGATTTTCTTAGCAGAAATTTTATCCCGCATGGTGTATACTGGTGCCATCAAACAACAGGAGGCTATGATGTTCATGACAAAAAAACAGGCGCAGCTGCTTTTGCTTGCCGCCGGGGTGCTGATGCTGCTGTTCGGCGTGTGGCGGGGCGAGGCAGACACCGTATTTTCAAAGGCCATCCGGCTGTGTATGGAGTGTGTAGGCATTGGATAAGAAAAAACTAAATCCCCTTGCCCGGTTCCGGGGCTTTATACAGGCCGGGGCGACCCTTTTGACCAACATTCATCTGCCCAACTTTGCCAAAGGGACGCTGTATCAGGGCAGCGGAAAATACGTCTGCGTGCCGGGGCTGAACTGCTATTCCTGCCCGGGCGCTGCCGGTGCCTGCCCGGTGGGAGCATTTCAGGCGGTGATAGGCTCTTCCAAATTCCGCTTTTCCTACTACATCACCGGCATCCTGATCCTTTTCGGGGTGCTGCTGGGTCGGTTCATCTGCGGCTTTCTCTGCCCGTTCGGGTGGTTTCAAGAGCTTTTGCACAAGATTCCCTCCCCCAAGCTTTCCACCAAAAAGTTAAAGCCGCTGCGCTATTTAAAGTATGCGGTGCTGCTGGTCATGGTGGTGCTGCTGCCATTGCTGGCGGTCAACGAGCTGGGCATGGGCGACCCGTTCTTCTGCAAGTATCTCTGCCCGCAGGGCGTGCTGGAAGGTGCCATTCCCCTCTCCCTGACAAATGCGGGTATCCGCGCCGCGCTGGGCAAGCTGTTTACATGGAAGGCCTGCATTCTGTTGGCAGTCATTGTGGGCAGCGTGGTGTTCTACCGCCCCTTCTGCAAGTGGCTGTGCCCGCTGGGCGCGTTCTATGCACTGCTGAATAAAGTCTCGCTGTTCCAGATGCGTGTAGACACCCACAAATGCGTCTCCTGCGGCGCCTGTGCAAAGGCTTGCAAGATGGACGTAGACATTACCAAGACCCCCAACCACGCCGAATGTATCCGCTGCGGGATGTGCATGAAAGCCTGCCCTACGGACGCCATCCAGTATAAATTCGGGCTGGGAGACAAATCAAACACTGAAACGACAAAGGAGTAAAACCATGAAGCTTAACCGTGTAACCGCACTTTTTCTTGGCCTTGTGCTGGCCTTCAGCCTTGCCGCCTGCGGGCAGGGCGCGTCCTCTGACTCTACTGCATCTTCTTCCGCTTCCTCTGCGGCAGCGGAAACCAAGACCGAGGAGCAGCTGCTGGCCGAGGAAAACGAGATCCTTTCCGCAAACGATGCCCTGTGGGAGAAGGTGTTCTCCTCCATGGACAAAAACGTGACTGAGACCACCCTCAGTACGAACTACGGCGATTTTCTGCTGAGTGCCGTGGAAAAGGCAAAAGATCAGTTCTCGGATGAGGAGTACAAGACCCTGACCGCCGATGCAGAAAAAATCCGTGCCATCGAGGAGCAGATTGCCACCCTTGCCCTCGCGGACGCGGCCGCTTCCGGCGCTGCCGCACAGGGCACTGCCTTCCCCCAGTTTGAGGGCAGCGATTTAGAGGGCAACCCGGTGGACAACAGCCTGTTTGCGGGCAACGCCTTTACGGTGGTGAACTTCTGGTTCAACGGCTGCAAGCCCTGCGTGGAGGAACTGGACGACCTGAACGCCCTGAACGAGAAGGTCAAGGCACAGGGCGGCGAGGTAGTCGGCATCAACACCGAGACGCTGGACGGCAACCAGCAGGGCATTGAAGCCGCCAAAAAGCTGCTGGCCACAAAGGGCGCAAGCTACCGCAACATCTACTTTGCCTCCGGCAGCGAGGCCGGCAAGTTTGCACTGAACATCATGGCCTTCCCCACCACCTACGTTTTTGACCGGGACGGCAATGTTGTAGGCCAGCCCCTGCTGGGAGGCATTGACAAGGAAGAAAACCTTGCCGCCCTGCAAAAAAATATTGACGCCGCCCTTGCCAAGGACAGCGCCAAATAAGCTATTCTCCCCTGCCGCCTACGGGCGGCTTTTTTTGTTTGCTGCGGGCATTGCCATGCACGCCCGGGCACCGGACGGAATACGCTGGGGCAGAAGCATACTTTTACCAGCAAAGGAGCGTATCTCCATGAAAAACACCGGAACTCTCCGCATCCAGACCTTTGCGGCACGCCAGTCTGCCCCCGTGGAGGGGGTGACCGTTGCAGTGCAGGGGGACGGCTTTACCCTGCACCGCATCACTGATGCCACCGGCAGCGCCGCCGATATTCCCGTTGAAGCCCCAGCCTGCACCCTCTCGCTGGACGAGGACAACACCACCCGCCCCTACGCCATTGTCAGCCTGACCGCCGCAAAGCCTGGCTACCGCACCGTGCGCATTGAAGGCATCCAGATCTTTGCCGGACAGGTAACGCTTGCACAGCCCCAGATGCTGCCCGACACGGAGGAAGGCAAGGACATCCCGAACGCGCCCATCGTCATCCCGCCGCACGCTTTGTTCGCGGGCAGCGGCGGCAGCGGCCCGCAGCCGCGGGAAAACTGCACACCCCGGGTACTGGATCAGGTCATCATCCCCAAAAATATCACGGTGCATCTGGGCAAACCGGCAGCTGCCGCCCGCAATGTGACGGTCTCCTTCCGGGATTATATCGCCAACGTAGCCTCCAGCGAGGTGTATCCCACCTGGCCGGAGCAGGCACTGCGGGCGAATATCCACTGCCAGATCTCGTTGGCGCTGAACCGCATCTACACCGAGTGGTACCCCAGCAAGGGCTACACCTTCAACATCACCAACTCCACCAGCTACGACCAGTACTACGTCCACGGACGCACGGTGTTTGAGGTGATGGTGCGCATTACGGACGATATCTTTAACACCTATCTGCGCAAGCGTGGCACGGTGAACCCCTATTATTCCGAGTACTGCGATGGCAAGTCAGTCACCTGCCCGGGGCTCAAGCAGTGGGGCACGGTCACGCTGGCAAATCAGGGCCGCAATGCCCTGAGCATCCTCAAGTACTACTACGGCAGCGATATCGAGATCGTCCGCACCAGCAACATCCAGTCCATCCCCAGAAGCTATCCGGGCTCTCCTCTCCGGCGGGGAGACCGGGGCACGGCGGTGTTCACCCTGCAGCGGCAGCTGAACCGCATCACCAAGGACTATCCCTTCCTTGGCAAGCTGACGGTGGACGGCGTATTCGGCAGCCGGATGGCCGCAACGGTGCGGGCGTTCCAGAAGCAGTTCAACCTGACCGCCGACGGCGTAGTGGGGCGGCAGACATGGTACAAGATCAGCTACATCTATGTATCGGTAAAGGACCTCGCCGAGCTGACCAGCGAGGGCGAGACTTCCACCGGCACCCTGTCCGACGGCACATGGAACGGCACGGTGCTGAGCACCGGTGCTTCCGGCAGCGCGGTGGAGCAGGTACAGTTCTGGCTGAACACGCTGGCGCAGTACGACAGCGCCATTCCATCCGTAAAAGTGGACGGCGTATTCGGCACCGCCACCGCCAATGCGGTACGCGCCTTCCAACGCAAATACGGCCTTACAGTGGACGGCATAGTGGGCCAGACCACTTGGAAAGAACTGTACGACGAGTTTTTGAGCATCCAGTCCGACAACGGCACACCCAACGCCTACCCCGGCACGCCGCTGCGGGAGGGTTCCTCCGGGCAGAATGTGCGGCTGGTGCAGTTCTGGCTGAAAATCGCCCGCACCGTGTACCCAAGCCTTGAAAATGTGACCGTGGACGGAAAATTCGGCGCAGGCACGGCGGCGGCAGTGCGGAGATTCCAAAGCTACTTCGGCCTGACCAGTGACGGCGTGGTGGGCCGCACGACCTGGAACAAGCTGTATGAGGTCTACAACGATATCGCCAACCGGCTGCTCACAGCCAGCCTGCGCCCCGGTGAGTATCCGGGCATTCTGCGCCGGGGCAGCACCGGAACGGCAGTGCGGGAGCTGCAGTTCTACCTCTACCTGATGAGCGCTTACGAGAGCAGCATCCCCGCTGTTTCCATCGACGGAAGCTTCGGTGCGGCGACCGAGAATTCCGTGCGGGCCTACCAGCGCTTTGCGAAGCTGACGGTGGACGGTGTAGTAGGGCGCACGACCTGGAATTCTCTCTACGGCAAAGCCAGCATCCTGCGGGTGTCCGGCCCGGTGGTCACGCTGAAGCGCCTGCCTTACCCGGGCACACCGCTGGCAGTGGGGGCCACGGGGGATGCGGTGCTCTACTACAACCTCCTTTTGCAGCGCATTGCCTACTATTTCGACAGCGTGGAAAGCCCGCCCCTGTCTGACCGGTATACCGACGAGACGGCAGCCTCTACCCGCAGTGCACAGGCCCTGCTGGATCTGCCTGAGACCGGAGTCGCGGATGCAGAGACCTGGACGGCGGTGGAGGCCCTGAGCCTGCAGCTGGCCGCCGTTTCCCCCAACCCTGACCGGGATGCCGGGCAGGCCGATGCTTACCCGGGCCGCGCCATGAAAGAGGGGAGCGTTGGCCCGGATGTGGGGCAGATCGAACAGTGGCTCAATGGACGCTATATGCGGATCTGCGGCGAGGACTATGTGACCGAGAACTTCCGCTTCGGCCCGAAGGAAACAGAAGGGGTCCGGGCTGCACAGGAGCGGGCGGACCTGCTGGTGACGGGCACGGTGAACGAGGAGACCTGGGCTGCGCTCCGTGCCCAGAGCTGCGAATGCGAGGAGGGATGACGGATGGCACGGCTGCTGATCTACGATGCCTATGAGAACAAGGTGTACACCTACAACAGCCTGAACGAAAACGACCCGATGCCTTACAGCACCGAGCGCACCCTGACATTGCGGGAGTTCCGGGGAAAATCGGGGAGCCCGGTGCTCTGGACGACTATCGCCGCCATGGAGGCATGGAACCTGACCCGCCGCAAGTACGGCAAGGGCA
>OGNB01001970.1_pt1 | contig 10652 bp, 9 predicted proteins | sample 1573301 | NCBI WGS metagenome assembly OGNB01 (sample SAMEA2581914, study PRJEB24529) | metagenome | biome: Human gut stool | place: China | collected 2011
AGAATACCGCTTGTTCCGATGCGTCCAGCTGCGCACCGGCTACCTGCTGTGCAGCATCCGCCCGCACGGCTGATTCTGCCGCAGTCTGCAAGGACACTGCCATTCTGGCAGTGTCCTTTTCTATTTCCATTCTGGTGCTTGTATCTATTTGCATTCGCGTTTTCCCCATTATCGGCCTGTTGGTACTTCTGGTACTGGCATGGGGCCTTGTAAACGGAATGCTTCTTATTATGATGTACAAGCTTAAAAACGCAAAAAGCGACAGGATTTGGATCCCTGAAGCGGCCTGAGGGCCGGACTTATCCGGGCATTCGAAGCGGTTCTGCTTTTTGCAGAGCCGCTTTTTGAATAGCAAAACAGCAAAAAGAACAAAGTGAGGTAAATGAAAATGAAAAAAGCAATGAAACTCGTAAGCCTCGTTCTGGCAGTCGTGATGCTGCTGGGCTGCCTGACAGCCTGCGGCTCCAAATCCGCCACCACGGATGCAACAGCTTCTACTGACACAGCGTCCAATGACACTGCCGCTGCCTCCGACGGCGGCGAGATCGTCATCGCTCTCATCAGCAACACGACCGGCGACTATGCCCAGTACGGCCAGCCCGTCCGTGACGGCGCAATGCTCTATATCAATCAGCTGAACGCCAACGGCGGCATCAACGGCAAGCAGGTCAAGGTTCTGGAATACGATGACAAGGGCGACGGCGTTGAGGCTGTCAACGCGTACAACCTCGCCTGCGACAACGGCATCACCGCTGTCTTCGGCGCTACGCTGACCGGCACGACCATTGCGCTGGCTGATGCGACCTATGAGGACAATATGCCGCAGGTCACCGCTTCCGCAACCGCTACCGGCGTCACCGTCATCGACCCGGCTGACCCCGAAAGCGAGATCCGTCCCAACGTCTTCCGCGCCTGCTTCATCGACCCGTATCAGGGCGAAAAGATGGCAAACTACGCCGTTGAAAAGCTGAGCGCCAAGACCGCTGCTGTCTTCTATCAGACCGGCAACGACTACTCCGAGGGCCTGATGAACGCGTTCGTGGAAAAGGCTGACGAGCTTGGCCTGGAGATCGTCGACACCGAGGCATTTGCCGAGGGCGATAAGGACTTCAAGGCCCAGATGACCAACATCGCCGCTGCCGATCCCGACGTTGTCTTCGCTCCCATTTACTACGCTGAGGCTGGTCTTGCCATCACGGCAGCCCGCGCAGCTGGCTGCGACGCAGTCTTCATGGGCGGCGACGGCTTCGGTTCCGTCAAGAACTACGCTTCCGCGGAAGACCTCGAAGGCTCCGTCTACTGCTCTGGCTACGCGCCCGGCACGGATTCCGTCAAGCAGTTCGAAGAGGACTACAAGGCTGCTTATAATGTCGACGAAATCCCCAACATGTTTGCGCCTCTGGCATACGACGCTGCCATGCTGCTCTGCGAGGGTCTGAAGGCTGCCGAAGAGCAGGGCCTGACCGCTGGCACTGACGAATACAAGCAGGCTGTCATCGACGCCATCAAGAACATGAACGGTACCGAGGGTATCACCGGTTCCTACTCCTTCGACGAGTACAACAACCCCATCAAGCCCGTTGCCATCATCGAGCTGACCGGCGGCGACGAGGTCTATCAGGAAATGTACTAAAACTTCCAATTCGCATTGCATCATGCGAAGAAACGCGTTATAATCAGTAAGAATTTGTCGGTTCCTGACGGATAAAGCAAGAACCAGCTGGACAGGTACGGAGTGCTTCTCCGTACCTGTCCACGGCGGACATCGGATGGACGATTCCAACTCGGTTTGGCGTCGGCCATCGGATGTCCGCAAAGAGAAGGGAAAGTGAGGTATCAACATGAACCTGTCGTTGCTGCTCTCGCAGCTGTTCAACGGCCTGCAGACAGGCTCGATCTACGCGCTGGTGGCCCTTGGCTACAGCATGGTCTACGGGATTATCCTGCTTCTGAACTTCGCACACGGCGATATCATCATGGTCGGCGCCTACGCCGCCTTCTACGCTATGACGACGTTCCACATGCACCCCATCGTATCCGTTGTCATCGCCGTCATTACCAGTACGCTGCTTGGTGTCGTGATCGAAAAGGTCGCCTATACGCCGCTGCGCAAAGCGCCGCGTCTGAGCCTGCTGATCACCGCCATCGGTATCTCCTTCCTGCTGGAAAACGGCGCGCAGCTGCTCTTCGGCTCCGATACGAAGAGTATGGACCCCATTGTCCCGGGCAATATCTCGCTCGGCTCGGTCACCATCAGCAACGCCGCACTGCTGACTATCCTTGTGACGATCGTTGCCATGGCGGCCCTGACGCTCATCGTCCAGAAGACCAAGCTCGGCAAGGCCATGCGCGCGGTCTCTGAGGATATGGGTGCGGCCCAGCTCATGGGCATCAACCTGAACCGGACGATCTCCTTTACCTTTGCCATCGGCTCCGCGCTGGCCGGCATCGGCTCCGTCCTGTATCTGTGCGCCTACCAGCAGGCATCGCCCACCATGGGCTCGATGCTCGGCCTGAAAGCGTTCGTCGCAGCTGTTCTCGGCGGCATCGGCTCGATCCCCGGCGCGATGATCGGCGGCTTCGCCATCGGTCTTCTCGAGGCGCTGGTCTCCGCGGTCGGCCTGTCCGTGTGGAAAGACGGCGTTGTGTTCGCCATCCTGATCGTCGTGCTGCTCGTCAAGCCGACCGGCATTCTCGGCCGTCCGCAGACGGAAAAAGTGTAAGGGAGGGGAGTCGGACTATGAAAAAGAATCGATCTGCCATCCGCATTCCCATGCCGCTGCGCTATGTGATCAACCTGATCCTCATCGTCGCGGTCTGGTTCGTCCTCAATTCGCTGATCCAGAGCGGCGTCATCACCAACTACTGGAGCGGCATTCTCATCACCGTCGGCATCAACATCATCCTTGCGACCTCTCTGAACGTCGCGACCGGCTATCTCGGCCAGCTCCCGCTGGGCCATGCAGGCTTCATGGCGGTCGGCGCTTACGCCGGCGGCATCTTCATGAAGGCCATGCCGGTGCAGGAGCTGCTCAAGTCCGGCAACACGGGCGCTGCGATCCCGTACATCCTGCTGGCACTGCTCATCAGCGCGATCGTGGCCGGGATCTTCGGCATCATCATCGGCATCCCGGCGCTGCGTCTGCGCGGCGACTATCTGGCCATCATCACCCTGGGCTTCGGTGAGATCATCCGTGTCATCCTGACGAATATCGACTCCGTCATCGGCACGGACTTCACCTACGGCGCAGCCGGTCTGAAGCGCATCCCGAAGTATTCCTCGTTCACGCTGGTCTTTATCTGCGTGGTCGTCTGCTGCTACATCATCCACACCGTCATGAAATCCCGCCACGGCCGCGCGATCCTCTCCATCCGCGAAGATGAGATCGCGTCGGAGAGCGTGGGCGTTCAGACGACGTACTACAAAACGTTTGCTTTCGTCCTGTCCGCCATGATGGCCGGTATCGCCGGCTGCCTGTACGCGGGCTATCTCGGCTCTTTGTATCCGTCGACCTTCAAGTTCATGAAGTCCATCGAGATCCTCGTCATGGTCGTGCTCGGCGGCATGGGCTCGATGCTCGGCTCGATCCTCTCGGCCACAGTCCTGACCATCCTGCCGGAGCTGCTGCGTTCGTTCTCTGACTACCGCATGGTCGTCTACTCGCTGGCGCTGGTCGTGATGATGATCTTCCGTCCGAAGGGTCTGCTTGGCAGCTACGACTTCTCGCTGTCCCGCAGCCTGGAGAAGTTCCTGAACCGTTTGACCGGACGCACCACAAAAACGCAGAAGGAGGCGGCAGAAAATGAGTAACAAATGGGTCAACCCGCAGCCGAAGCTCGTCCCGCAGCCGTACACCAACCTGCTGACCGAGCGCGATATCGGTCGGCCTCCCATCCTGGAGACCCGGCACCTCGGCATTGATTTCGGCGGTCTGACCGCTGTCGCTGATTTTAACCTCGCCATTGGCCGCACGGAGATCACCGGCCTCATCGGCCCGAACGGTGCCGGCAAGACCACGATCTTCAACCTGCTCACCAATGTCTATAAGCCCACGCGCGGCTCCATCCTGCTCGACGGCGTTTCGACAGCAGGGAAGAGCACGATCGAGGTCAGCCACATGGGCATCGCCCGTACCTTCCAGAATATCCGTCTGTTCCGGAATCTGACCGTGCTGGACAACGTGCTCATCGGCCTCAATAACGAGATGAAATACTCCGCCGCTTCCGCCATCCTGCGTCTGCCGGAATACTGGAAGCGCGAGCGCATTGCCAAAGAGCGCGCGCTGGAGCTACTGAGCATCTTTAACATGGAAAACGTCGCCGATCATCTGGCCGGCAGTCTTCCGTACGGTGCGCAGCGCCGGCTGGAGATCGTCCGTGCGCTGGCAACGAATCCGTGCCTGCTGCTGCTCGACGAGCCGGCCGCCGGCATGAACCCCTCCGAGACCAGCGAGCTCATGGAGAACATCGTCAAGATCCGCGACACCTTCGGCATCGCCATCATGCTCATCGAGCACGACATGAATCTCGTCATGGGCATCTGCGAAGGTATCTGCGTTCTGAACTTCGGTAAGATCATCGCAAAGGGCACGCCCGATGATATCCAGGCCAACCCGGCCGTCATCGAAGCGTACCTCGGCAAAAAGAAGGAGGGCTGAGACATGCTGCTTTCCGTCAATGATATTCACGTCTACTATGGTGCGATCCACGCCGTCAAGGGTGTTTCCCTTGAGGTCAACGAAGGCGAGGTCGTTACGCTGATCGGCGCGAACGGCGCCGGCAAGAGCACCGTCCTGAATACGATCTCCGGTCTTCTGCGCGCAAAATCCGGCACGATCGACTTCATGGGCACGCCGATCAATACCATGGCCCCCAACAAGATCGTGCAGCTGGGCCTGGCGCAGTGCCCGGAAGGCCGCCGTGTGTTCGCGCACATGACCGTCGAGGAAAACCTCGAAATGGGCGCTTATACCCGCCCCAACAGCACCATTGAGGGCAATCTGGAGCACGTCTACGAGCTGTTCCCGCGTCTGAAGGAACGCCGGAAGCAGGTCGGCGGTACGCTCTCCGGCGGCGAGCAGCAGATGCTTGCCATGGGCCGCGCAATGATGTCCGAGCCGAAGCTGCTGATGCTGGACGAGCCGTCCATGGGCCTTGCTCCGATCCTGGTCGAGCAGATCTTCGATATCATCCGCGAGCTGCACAAGTCCGGCGCCACGATCCTGCTCGTCGAGCAGAACGCGCAGATGGCGCTGCAGGTCGCAAACCGCGCCTACGTCCTTGAGACCGGCAAGATCACCCTCGCCGGCTCCGGCAAAGAGCTTCTGGAAAGCGACTCCATCAAAAAAGCCTATCTGGGCGGTTGATTTTCAAAGCATACAAACAGACAGTACGCAGTTTCCGCTGTGTACTGTCTGTTTTTCGATATCCATTGTGTTTCCAGGAATCTATGCTATAATAAAGCAGGGTCAAAAACGATCCAAATGCAAAACAGAAAGGGTGGTTTTTTATGAAAATGAAACGTGTATGGAGGGTTCACGTTTCCTAACCCTCCGAATCATTTTTTGGAGGAAACAACATGAAAAACCAGATCACCATCCGTGAAGCGATCACCGAGGCCGACATCGCAGTCTTTTGGGGGCAGCTTCACACCTATCACATGCGGGACATTTTTCCCGATCCGAAAGACGAAAATCGCAAACATTTTCTGGACGATAGCGAATATCGTGCGCAGATCCAGCGCGTGCATGACCGGCCGCAGGACCGCTGCTATTACCTGTTCTTTCATCGGAACGGGCAGGACATCGGCTTTGCGCTGCCGGCGATCTTCACCTCGGAGGACGGGAAATGCTTCATTTTGGAGTTCTGCGTTTTCCCGGCGTTCCGGGGTAGCGGAACAGGCCAAACCTGCGCCGATGCACTTCTAAGCTGGGCAAAGATGCGCGGCGCGCGCTATGCGGAGCTGAACTACGGCGGGGATGAACGCCGCCTCCGGTTCTGGAAACGCGTCGGTTTCGTTGAAAACGGCGCTGACGAGTGGGGAGAACCGCTGATGCTCCTGCCGCCCGCAGATCCGGTGCCGTTTACCGTTGAGGTTTTGGAGGACCCGGATGATTGGCAGCTGCGGAAGCTGGAAAATGGCTTCAAGCGTGAGACCGGCGAAGACGTGCTTACAAGTTCCCAGCAGAAACGGCTCCAGCAAGCCGTCAAAGAGGGGAGCATCACGTTTTTTATCGCCAAACGCGGCTATCGCGCCGTAGGCATGTGCAGTGTTGCCACATATTATTCAACATTCTCCTACTCGAATGTAGGTGTATATGAGGATTTTTATGTCGAACCCGCCTTCCGGGGCAAGGGCATTGCGCGTAAATTGGCAGAAGCGGCGCAGCGCTGGTGCCAGGAACATGGGATCGCGAGCTTAACGGTATGCTGTGCTCCGTGTGACGAGGCAATGTATCGGGCACTCGGCTTTGATACTGACCTTGGAAAGACCCTCGCACATATCGAATAACTAAAATAATAACAAAAATGGACAGCATGCATTCCATTGCATGCTGTCCATTTTTATATTTTCAGCTTGGAGAGGGGATTGGCCTCTGCGGCGATCTTCTTGTCCGTGTTTTCGATGTGGGTGTAGATCTGCGTCGTGTTCAGGTTTTCGTGTCCCAGAACTTCCTGCAGCGTTTTCAGATCGACGCCGTTGGCCAGCATCAGTGTTGCCGCTGTGTGGCGGAGCTTGTGCGCGGAAAACTGCGACGCGTCCAGTCCGGATTCCAGCAGGTGCTTCTTGACCAGCCGGTGGACCGCGGAGACGCTGATGCGGTTTTTGTCCCGGGAGCCGAACAGCGCCTTATTGTCCGTGAGGACGATGTTGTTCCGTTCTTCCAGATAGCGGTCGATCGCCCTGCGGCAGGACGAGCCCATGTAGACGATCCGTTCCTTGTTGCCCTTGCCGACGACACGGATACGGTCTTCATAGACGTCTGTCAGATTCAGCCCGACCAGCTCCGAGCGTCGGATCCCGCAGTTGAGAAACAGCATCAGGATGGCAAAATCCCGGTTTTTGTTCGGGCCGTCGACAGCTTTCAGCAGCGCGGTAGATTCTTCCAGCGTCAGGTATTTCGGCAGGCTGCGGCGGATCTTGGGGAACTCGATGTCCTTGACCGGGTTGTTTGAGATCTGCTTGGTGCTGACGGTCAAATATTTGTAGAGCGCTTTGATCGCCGAAAGCTTGCGCGCGCGGGAAGCGGCCGCGATCCCGGCGTCATTCGGGCCTTCACGGTTCTGGCGGTCGTTCGTCAGGTAGGACAGGAAATCAAAGATCTCCGACGAGGTAACGGTGTTCAAAACCGCCGCGTCGATCCATTTGATATCGATGGAATCCAGCGGCGTATTGTACGGCAGCTCCCGGCGCATCAGCGTCAGGAAGCGAAGGAACATCCGCAGATCCAGATGATATTCCTCGACGGTACGTCTGGACTGGCCCTTGATTGATTCATGATACGACAGAAAATCCCGCAGCACCTGTGGGCACTCAGCATAGCTCTGCATCCCAAAAACTCCTTTCGCCGCCATCCAGCGGCCCGGTTGTCTTCATTATAGCACATCTCCACTTCAAACGCAACAAAATCTTTATTTTGTTGCGTTCATCGTGCGGGTCTCTCATGCATCGGTCTGACAAGCATCCGCGGCTAGGGGTCTCCCCTCTGGGCTTTGGTCTTTCTGGTGGCTGGATTTGGAGGTGCTTTCTCTATTGGGTCTGGGCTTCATTAAACCTTAAGGTTTCCTTCATTGGATGTTTCCGTCCGGTTGCTGGCGAGCGTGATATACTGAAAGCGCAAGAAATCACAAAGGAGAAAGATTTATGAACGCGGCAGTTACTGTGTTTTTTCTGATCCTCAGGGTGTTTTCCCTGTACTTTCTGGCAGTGTCGCTTTTTGGCCTGTGCAGACGGCGCACGCCGGAGCCTGCTGCCAGACTCCGGCGGTTTGCGGTCCTGATCGCGGCCAGAAACGAGGAAAGCTGCATCGCCGGGTTGATCGAGAGCCTGCGGGCGCAGCACTATCCCCCGGAGCTCGTTGATATCTGGGTGCTTCCCAACAACTGCACCGACCGCACCGCGGAAGCTGCGCGTCGCGCAGGGGCCCAGGTACTGGAAATGCCTGCCTCCGTCCGCTCCAAGGGAGCCGCGCTGCACACTGCGGCAAAAGCGCTGCTGCGCAGCGCGCGGAATTATGACGCTTTTTGCGTGTTTGACGCGGATAATGAGGCGGATCCTGCGTTCTTGTCGGAAATGAACCGCGCGCTGGACCGTACTGCGATCGTCAAGAGCCGCATTCTCGCCAAAAACCGGACACAGGCCGGGATCAGTGCCTGCTATGAGATCTACTTCTGCAGTGCCAATCATTTTCTGAACCGCGCCAGAGAGGCCGTGGGCCTGTCGGCCCGCGTGATCGGCACCGGTTTTGCGATCCGGCGAGATCTGCTGGAGGCGCTGGGCGGGTTCCCCTGCCGCACGCTGACGGAGGACGCCGAGCTGTACGCGGCCTGTCTCTGCCGCGGCGCACGGATCGGCTACTGCGAAACGGCCGTTACATACGATGAAGAACCAGTCACATGGCGTGCGTCTCTCGTGCAGCGCAGACGTTGGATGAGCGGTATTCTGCAGGTCGCGCGCCTGACGCTGCCGGAGCTGCTCGCGAATTTCCTGCGGCAGCCAAGCCTCACCTGTCTGGACGGGCTCCTGCAGCTCAGCTTCCCCTTTCTGCAGGCGCTGACGCCGTTTTTCGCGCTCGAGGCGCTGCTTGCCGGAAGCATGTCCCTGCAGGGGCTGCCGGTCAGTTTGCTGACAGCTTATGCCGGCTGTCTGGCCGCGGCTGTCGCCGCGCTGGCACTGGAACGGCGGCTGGATCGGAAGCTGGTGGGCGGGATGCTCCTCTACCCTGTTTTCATGGCCTGCTTCCTGCCGCTGCAGACGCTGGCTCTGTTCAAAACGCAGACCATCTGGCATGAGATCCGGCATTCCGGCGTGCGGCTTGCCGCAGAGGTCGATCTGCGCCGGGGAAAGATCGCCTGAAGCGGCGATCATCCCAGCGCGTAGATCACGCGGTATAAGAACTGCCGCCAGAAGCGCTTGTCGGCCAGCAGCTGTCTGGTCAGCTGGTCCGCATGGTCCTGCAGCGGCTGCAGCTCTTCCCTGCTCAGCTTATGGTGGCTGAAGCGTGCCTTTTCGGCGACCTCCAGAAATTCTGCTGGGACCTCCGTTTTGGTCCGCCTGGCCAGCCAGCAGATATGGTGATACAGCGTGACCGCGCGGTGATTGCCGGAGCCCCGCCCGATCGCAGCCCTGCGGATGCTGAACAGCAGCGCCCGCCAAATCAGCAGCGCCGCGGCGGCGGCCAGAATTGGCCAGAGATAACGGAAGAAATGGAATGTTTTTGAACTCTCCTGGTTTGTTCCGGTCGGTTTATCAGACGTTTCCGGAGAAACTTCCGGCGCATCCGACGTTGTTTCTGTAGTCGGTGTCTCCGAAGGATGAACTTGGTCTTCCTCCTGCGTCTGGGCCGGATCGGTTTCCGACGAATTATCTGGCTGCAGGGTAAGAATGAGAGAGTCCTGCATAGCGGGCGTCGGGTCGAGCACGTACCAGCCTAGGCCGTCGACATAGTATTCGACCCAGGCATGCGCGTCGTCAGTCGTCACGGTGGTCCAGTTCCCGGCAGTCACATTTGTGAAGAAGCCGGTCACATAGCGAGCCGGGACGTCCATGCACCGCAGCAGGATCGCCGCCGCAGTCGCAAAATGGACACAGTAGCCCGTTTCACTCTCGTGCAGGAACCAGGAGACAAAGTCCTCCCCATCCGGCACGGCGGGCGTATTCAGATCATACCGCGCGCTGGACGATACATAGCTCTGCACCGCGGCAAGGATCCGATGTGGATCGTCGCCCGGCTGTACGCCGAGCTGCAGCAGGATATCGGCAAGCGCCTGCCGCGTCTGGTCCGGCACTTGCGTATAGGTTTCGTGAACAAAGGCCTCATAGGTCTCATCCGGAACATCGGTATGTGCGTCGGTATAAAGGACCGCGTAGCTCGTCCGCTGCGAAGAATTCCTGATGTATGCATCGTGATACGGGGCGGCTCCCTCCGGAAGGGTCAGCGGATAGTACGGCGTATAATAGACACCGGATTTCATCTCTGTCTCGATCGACATGCTGTAGGCGGCGGAGACAGCAGAGAACCCCGCCTCCTCTTCCTCACTGGCTGCGATACGGACCGCCCCTGCCGTCAGGGCGGACACCGCGTCTCCGGCTTCTGCATAGTCCCGTTCAGACAGGGCCTTCCAGCGGTTCTCTTCGTAGACAGCCAGAGAATCCCCCCGCAGATGACACAGGCCGCTTGTCTGCCCCTGCACGCGCATGACTGTGCGGCCATACTGTCGCTGCGGACCGACGCGGTTGAGATTCACACCCGTGACGCTCGAATCCCAGAGGTAGCTGCCGAGCGTGCTGGGGCTGACGGCGGTGGTGCTGTCGGTTCGGGGAGCGCTGGTCCGGTCTTCGGAGCAGCAGCTTTATGCCGCACTGGAGAAAAGCGTGTTTGAACTGGTGCAGCCGGGAGAAAGCGGCAGCACCCCCTGCTTTGTGGCAACGG
>OGNB01001971.1_pt1 | contig 10633 bp, 7 predicted proteins | sample 1573301 | NCBI WGS metagenome assembly OGNB01 (sample SAMEA2581914, study PRJEB24529) | metagenome | biome: Human gut stool | place: China | collected 2011
ACTGTTTCATGGATGGTCGTGACACAGACCCGAAGAGTGGTAAAGGTTTTATCGAACAACTGACTGCACATTGCGAACAGTCAGCCGGAAAGATTGCCTCTATCGTAGGTCGTTTCTATGCTATGGACCGTGACAAGCGTTGGGAACGTGTGAAAGAAGCATACGATTTATTGGTTGAAGGTAAAGGAAAGCAAGCAGCCGACATGGTGCAGGCTATGCAGGAATCATACGATGAAGGTGTTACCGATGAATTTATCAAACCCATCAACAACTCTACGGTAGATGGTACCATCAAGGAAGGTGATGTGGTTATCTTCTTCAATTATCGTAATGACCGTGCTAAAGAATTAACAGTTGTACTGACTCAGCAGGATATGCCTGAACAGGGTATGCATACTATTCCGGGCTTGCAGTTCTATTGCATGACTCCGTATGATGCATCATTTAAGGGCGTTCACATTTTGTTTGATAAAGAAAATGTTCAGAACACATTGGGCGAATACTTGGCTGCCAACGGCAAAACTCAGCTTCATATCGCAGAAACAGAGAAGTATGCCCATGTAACTTTCTTCTTCAATGGTGGTCGTGAAACTCCGTATGATGCTGAAGAGCGTATTCTGGTTCCGTCTCCGAAGGTGGCTACTTACGACTTGAAACCCGAAATGAGCGCTTACGAAGTGAAAGATAAGTTGGTGGAAGCTATCAATACTCAAAAGTTCGATTTCATTGTAGTTAACTATGCTAACGGTGATATGGTAGGTCATACCGGTATTTACGGAGCTATTGAAAAGGCTGTAAAGGCTATTGACGAATGTGTGAAAGATACAGTGGAAGCTGCTAAGGCTAATGGCTATGAAGTGATTATCATTGCTGACCACGGTAATGCCGATCATGCACTGAATGAAGATGGTACACCTAATACTGCTCACTCTTTGAATCCTGTTCCGTTTGTATATGTGACAGAGAACAAGAATGCCAAAGTGGAAAATGGTGTATTGGCAGATGTTGCTCCTTCTATTTTGCATATTCTGGGTATGGCTCAGCCGGCCGACATGACTGGAAAAGATTTGATTAAGTAATATAATAAACCCGATAAACGAAGCGGGAGAACTTTTGCGTCTCCCGCTTTTTTAGTTGTAATAAGATGATTCAGATAGATGATGTTGTAATATCTTTGGACGTGTTTCGTGAAAAGTTTCTATGCAATGGGATTAAACAGATAACAGCGGTTAGTATGGTAGGCGATGCCGGCGCTCCGGTAGAACTGGATGAAGTGGAGAAGTTGGAAGAAGTACTTCCGGTTATTTGGGAGGAATTGTCTCCCGAGGCACGTGCCGTGATAGATAAACAGGGAGTCGTTTATACCGATGAAGAGGGCGACTTGGTGACTTCCATTGTCAATCACAAGGACTGCGTCTTTACCTGTTATGATGAAAAGGGATATTGCTATTGTGCTATTGAGAAAGCCTATCGAGCCGGAAAGACTGATTTCTATAAACCGGTTTCCTGCCATCTTTATCCCATACGTATCGGCGATTATGGCCCTTACAAAGCTGTGAACTATCACCGTTGGGATGTCTGCAAGGCTGCTGTTTTGTTGGGAAAGAAAGAAAACCTGCCTGTTTATAAGTTTTTGAAAGAACCATTGATTCGTAAGTTTGGCGAAGAATGGTATAAAGAAATGGAAATAGCAGCCGAAGAGCTTGAAAGGAGAGGGCTGATTTAATTCAGTCCGCCTTACTATTTGCCGGGAGGGAGGTCGGCAATCGTTTTTGTTAAATCTAATACTAAGAAATATATTATGAAAAGAACATTCTTGTCATGCTGTATCCTGTTGTGCACTTTATGTTCTGTTTGCGCACAAGAGCAGCCTTTAATCAGTCCGGATGATTCCATCCGAAGTTTGTTAGGGCGTATATTCCCTAATACTAATCCCAATCTTTCGGCACATATGAATTTGGAGTTTTACACTTCGGGAGCCGCTTATTTTACAGATGGCAATCTGGATGAGGCTGCTTTTAAGCTGAACCGTGTGCGTTTGGAAATATTGGGTTCTTTTACAAAGGACTTTTCTTATCATTTTCGTCAGTCTTTTAATAAATACAGTAATCCGCACTCGCTGGATAATCTGTCCTCTTCTATCGAATATGCGTATATGAACTGGAAAATGTCTGATAGGTTCAACCTGACAGTGGGTAAGCAGTTTCTCTCTTTGGGCGGTTATGAATATTATGTAAATGCCATCAAAGTGAGGGAATTCAGTGAGTTTAATGATAATGTACCTGCTTATCAGGCAGGAGTAACAGGCACATTCAATTTCTCACCGACTCAAGAGTTGGTGTTGCAAGTGCTTAATAATCGTAACGGTGAAGATAATGATACTTACGTCTATGGGCTTCCTGCCGGAGTCAACAAGACAAAGATTCCTATTATAACCACTTTGAATTGGAATGGTCTTTTTGTAGATAAAGCACTTCAACTGCGGTATGCCGCTGCATGGGGACAACTGGCCGAGGGCAAGAATATTTATTACCTGACTGCGGGAAATGTGTATGAGAAAGGTCCGGTTATTGCCTATATTGATGTGATGTATTCTCGCGAAGGGCTGGATAGTAAAGGCATAATCAGTGATTTGCAAGGTCCGGCCGTGGTTACTCCTGCTACAGCCGAGAATGCAGAATACTTCAGCACCATTGCCAATTTTGATTATCGTATTCATCCCAATTGGAATGTGTATGTCAAAGGAGCATACGAAACAGCAAGTGTTTACAAGGCAAACGGCATCTTTGAGAAAGGTCTTTACCGTACTACCTGGAATGCCCAAGCTTGTGTGGAGTATTTCCCGATGCGTAATCGTGAATTGCTGATCTTTGCTCACATGCTTTATAAAGGTCATCATTTGACAGACCGTGCCAAGGCGTTGGGAGCAGTGAGCCCCGATACTCAGCGCTTTTCCATCGGCTTGGTGTATACGATTCCGGTCTTTTAGCCCCCTTCTTTCTGCTACAAGCGGTTGGTGATAATTGCTGTTACTTCCGCTTCCTTGCTTACTTCCGATAGTGGCTCCGAATGTATAGGAAGCTCCTATCGTGACAGAAGTAGGGCTGTACGAGTTGCTGATATTCATTCTTTCACGCTACATGATAGAAAGAAAAAAAGCGAACAGTAAACCTACCAACCATTCTATTTTAAGGATTGTCGAACCATTCAAAAATAATCCGACAATCCATCTAAATTATTTAAATCGTACCACTGCATGCAGGCCCACCTCCCCACTGAGATGAGCTTTTTACACAATACTCTCTATTACCGTTTACATCTCCACTACAAACGCCTGTATTTTTGGAAGGGTCTGAACTAACCTCGCAACCCGCCAACGCTTCCACATCAGCCAAAGCTCAATCAGACATTATATCCGATTTCTGAACGTTATACATCTCTTCGCTTCATAATAATTAAAGAAAAACTGTTCCAAGACTGATTGTTCAACATTAAAAGCATATACAGAACCTGACAGTTTGCGGAAAATGCATTCAAACTGATTCATCTTGTTGATTGACAGCTTGTCGCAATACCTTCTCTTTTTCATCATTCAACCAATAGCGTTCGTTCTTATAAAGCAGCTGCATGGCTTGTACATAGAGTTGGCGGTCATCTATGTGTGTCTATTCCCCTGTCCTTCAGTCGTTTCCCAGCTTTTTCCAGGTTCATGATTGCTTAGCCACCTAGGTGGTTAAGTCTAACCACGAGGGTGGTTAAAGTTAACCACCCTCGTGACTATACTTAACCACGGACGTGGTTAAGCAATCGCAATATGCTTTTCTCCAAACCATAAGAGTAGGGAAGAGCATACTTAAAGGTAAGTAAATGGGAATTACCCCTTTGGGGAAATGCTGATATGACGTGGAAAATATAAAAACAAACGTGCGAAGATACTGAAAAGTATCTCCGCACGTTTGATATATGGAGTGAGGAATCTACAGATTAATATCTGTTTCTTCCGCCACCGTAATTGTTGTCTCTATTACCACCGCCGTAGTTGTTGTCTCTGTTGCCATATCCACCACCACGGTTTCCGCCATGGTATCCACCGCCACCGTTGTTGTTATAGCTTCGACGCGGTCCTTCTGTCTTGGGACGTGCTACTGATACTGATAATGTTTTTCCGTCAACTTCTGCGCCGTTTAGTGCTTCGATTGCTTTGTTTCCGGCTTCATCTTCTGCCATTTCAACAAATCCATATCCTTTGGAACGGCCTGTTTCTCTGTCCATGATGACTTTGGCTGAAACTACTTCTCCATACTCTGCAAATAATTCTTCTAATTCGGCTTCGCTCAAATTATAGCTCAGTCCTGCAATAAAAATGTTCATTTTAAAATAAATGTTTTAATAATAAAATAGGGAAATTATGCGATAAGGAATCTTATGAAGATAAACATTTCTACATTAGTCACCATGCGAATAAAGTTGGAAAAGTAATATTGTTCTTCTATGAGAATACTTAATGCTCGGCAAATGTACATAATAAGATTTGAATGAGAAACTATTCGGATATTTATTTTGATAATAAATGGCTTTTCTTCATTTATATTTCGTTCTGTGCCCGAATCGGTTAGAAACGGGTATACAGAATGAAATGATTGGCGGGAACAGTGACTTTTTCCGTTACAGTTTCGTTTTGTCCGGTGAAGTAGTTTCTCCACTCTCCTATGGGGCCCGGGAAGGTAACATCCGCATCGGTATTGCTGAAGTTGCCGACAACAGCAATAGCTTCTCCGGTAATTCCGCTAAGATAGAGGGAGCGTCCTTGGTCCCAATCAGATGCGCCTGCTCTCCATGTCAGGGTGGCGTTTCCTTCGAACAAGGATGGCTTTTCATTGCGCAAGTCAATTAATTGGCTATATATCTCAAAGAGTTCTTTGCGTGTGGCATTTTCGTAATAATCCCAACGGATGGGTTTGCGTGATGTACGGTATTCTTCGCTGACGGCTGTTCCCGTTTCGTTACTGTTGATGCTGAAATCATATCCCAGTTCGCCGAACTGCCATATCATCTTGGGGCCCGGAACGGTGAAAAAGAAAGCTGCGTTGGCAGCCAGTTGGCGGATGCGGGTCGGGAGGTCGGTTTGGAGGACTCCGTTTCCCCATTGGGTTTGTTTGTAGCCCATGCGCTCTTCGTCATGGCTTTCCATGAAGCCCACCCATGAAGGGGTGCTCTCATACAGTCCGTCGAAACCGCTGTTTTCTTTCCAACCCATGGCAGACTGGCAATAGGCATTGTTCATGTTGCGCCACAGGTATATCCCTTCTGCCGCCAATTCTTGTTCTTCTTTCTTTTCGCAGAAGTGCTCGAATATGACGAGGGCATCGCTCTTTGCTGCCTTCACTGCCGAGTGGTAGTCCTTCAGGATAGCTATGCGGGCGGCATCGTAGTTGGAGGCGGTGGCTTCGGTAGATGCGGTTTGGGTGAAGCCTTTGGTGAGGTCGAAACGGAAACCGTCTATCTTGTATTCGTCTAGCAGGAACTTCAGGTTGCGCTTCACGAACTTGCGCACCAAGGGACTTTCATGGTTGAAGTCTTGGAAGACGCTGTAAGGATGCGGGGCGTCTGTGTTGAAGTAGGGATTGTTTCGCGCGGTCTTGTTCTTTGCGCTGTCCCAATACAGGCGGGCAAAAGGCATGTTGCCGGTGGCATGGTTGTATACTACATCGAGAATGACGGCCATGCCTTTGCGGTGGCAGGCGTCAATGAAGTCTTTATACATTTTTGGGGTGCCATACGCCTTATCGAGGGCGAAGAAGAAACACGGGTTGTATCCCCAGCTGTCGTTCCCGTCAAACTCCTGAACAGGCATCAACTCGATGGCGTCGACGCCCATGTTTTTCAGGTAATCCAATTTCTGCAGGGCGCCACTGATACTATGGTCGGCAGTGAAATCGCGCAGGTGCATTTCGTAAATGACCGGTTGTTTGGGATGTTGCATCTTGAAATCGGGTACACTCCAGGCATAGTTGTCTCGTTGTATCTTGAATACCGAAACAATTCCTTTTCCGCCTTTTGGGTATCTTTTGTTGTCGGGATAGGTGGATGCCGGGATGTCATCGTCATGCCCCGGGTCGAGAATCTTTTCGCAGTAGGCATCTGCCAAACGGATGACTTCACCGCCTTTGGTCCCTACATAGTATTGAAATGCATATTCTTTTGTCGGGTTGAGGTTGTTCAGGGTTATCCACCAACATCCGGCGGCATCGTCGCGACACATCTGGCAGTCCTCCTTATTGGTCAGTTCCCAGTTGTTGAAGTCGCCGAGGACGTGTGCAAAGTCTTTGTGGTTGCCTTCGGTGTCTTTGTCATAGAGTACAAGAGTCACGGTGGTGTTGTTGATGACGTTGATGCCTTCTTCCACATTCCCGGGCAGGGCTGCATGCTTAATTTCGGCCGGCGAGAAGCCTTGGTACTTATGGTCTGTGACCTTCACAAAGGAATCGATGTCAATCCCCTTCTTGCTGCCGTCTGAACTACGGATAACGATGCCCAGTTTTTCTATCGGTGTCTTGCCTGACTGAAACCATTGGCGTATGTCGGGTTCCAGCGTGATGCTCCATATATTTTCTTCCAGCTTTGTCATCTTGCATTTATCTATGTTCTGGTTCCATTCGGCTGGGACATACTGCCAGTCGCCTTCGCCCACTACGCCGGTGTGGATATATACTTCCCCCTTGTATCCGAACAGGGCGGAAGAGGTCGGTGCTTTGAAGGTGATGGTCAGCGGTTGGTCGGCATCCGGTGTTTTGGGAGAGTAGTTCATGCCCTCGCCCGGCTGCAGGTCGGGCAAATCTTCTTTATTGTCATTCGAGCAGGCGATGAATAAGCAGGATAGCAATAACCCCGGTAAAAGGGGAAATTTATATTTTTTCATGATGGACTTGATTAAAAAAAGCCGCCCTTTTGGACGAAGGACGGCTTTCAGGGTTTTTAAAATCTGTATACTGGTTATTCTACTTTTCCGGTGTTGTCCGAGAAGTTCAGATATGCCTTTTGTCCGGCTTTTCCTTGTATTCTTTCTTGGTCTCCATCATTGCCGCGGTATTCGATTTTACCATTCAGGATAATAAATTCTGTTCTCCACCAATCGGTAGCGGCGGCTTCGGGGTGTACGCATATACGGAGCTCTCCGTTCTTGGCGAATGCCGGTGAGACGAATGAGCCGTCTGCATCTGTCGGGATGGTGAATAAATCTTGTTCTGCCAACTGGTCGTTCCAACCGTCATGAGAGGTATCTCCTATCAGATATACATTGGGTGTTTCAAACTCTACCACCCGGTTATCACCGATGACTGATACATAGACCAGATACCAGCCTGCTTTACCCACTTTGATGTTTTCGTCAGAATCCGACAATCCGGCACGGTCGACAGATGCTTGCGAAATAGTGGCGGCAAAACCGAAGTCATTGCCCCAGTCGGCTTGCGGAGCAAATTTCACTTGGTCATCGGCAGCGAAATAGTAAATGCCCCAGAAGGCACCTTTTGTGTCGTTGACGGGAACAAACTGTTTCCATATCTTGCCCCAGTTATATGCGCTTCCGGTCATATAGAGTTCTGTGGGAGCACTGTTGTCTTTTACTGAATAGCGGAAATCGGTCATATTGATTGTAATCTTGATTTTACCGGCTTCTTCCACCATGATGGCTCCTGCTTCCTTATCACCTACTTTCCAAGTCAGGAAGTTTTCGGCGGCGGTGTCGCCATCTTTTTGAGCGCCTAAAGCCTGTGCCCAGTCAATATCTTTGCCGTTGATGGCGGAAGCCGGGAAAATCTTAAAGTTCTGATTGGCTTCTGTCGTTTCGGTTTCCAATGTATAGACATTCTTATTGTTGGGATCGAGTGTCATGGGCAAGGCGCCTTCTGCATTCCAGCCGGTAAATGCACCTACTACATAGTAACCTTTCGGGTCTACTGCCGGTGTTGCTCCCGGCTTTAGCGTGATATTTACTTCATTGCCCGAAAGTTGGATACCGTCTCCGGCCGGAGTGGTGGCTGCTGCTTTGATTATAACACGCAAATTGCGTGCTACACTGGCACGGCTTTTATATATTTCCTGGGTAATACTGTCCAGTTGCGTCAAGGCTACTTTTACAGTACCGTCTTTGGTCGTGAAGGGTAAAGAGTAATCATCGTTGAATAGTAAAGAACTGAGAGTTATGGTACTGCCTTCCACAGCGGTAGTTGAAGTTAATTTTACAATTTCTACCGAGTCGGCAGTGGCTTCATCCATGCTAATATTGGCATCTTGACCGGTTGTGAAAGTTGCTGTCATTTGTTCTGCACTATCCTCTTGGGGATTGGACTGGGGGGCAGCCCAGTCCTTGAAGTCTTCATTACAAGCAGAGAATCCTATGGTAAATAGAAACATTCCTGCGTATATAAATTGCTTTTTCATGATGAATCTTTCGTTTTAAGGTTATTATTTTAGTTCTCCTGTTCCGGCTGTGAAGTTGAGTCGGATGGTCTTGCCTGCTGCTCCTTGAATAGAATACTCAGGACCAACATCTTTACCCCAACTGTCATTGACCGGATTGTTTTCGCGATAGAAGATTTCACCGTTACAGAGTGTAAATTCTGTTCTCCACCAGTCGACATCTGTCTTAACACAGATACGGGCTTCACCGCTTGCTGTCATGGCAGGAGACACGAATGAACCGTCTTTATTGTCGGGAGCAGTAAATTTCCAAGTGTCGTTATAGTCCCATGTTCCTCCATTGGTTGCTCCGAACAGATATACTTCGCCCGGATAGAATGTCATGGTAAATGTATAATCACTGCCTTTTACTGCCGCTTTGATAAATACTACATACCAACCGGCGTTTTTGACAGTTATATTACCGCTGTTGGTGCCGATAACACCGGACTCGGCTTTGTCTGTGATTGTTAAACGGGTATCGTCCGAACCGATGTATTCTTTTTCTTTGGTTCCGAACTTGAATTCATCACCGGCTGTGAAATAAATGAGTCTCCAGAATTGTCCGTCCAATCCGCTGACTTGTACCATTGGTTTCCAGATAGTCCATTCTGTGTCGAGCATAGAACCAACGAGGAACATGGTTTGGGGGGCTTCTAACTTGTCGGTGGATGCGTTGCCCAGTACTTTCGGCAATTCTATCACATTAGAAATGCACACTCCCCGGTCACTATCTGTAATGGTAGCCTTCAGGCGGATAAAGACGCTGATTGGTGTAGTCGGGAAATCGGCTCCTTCATTCTGGGCAGTCCATAATTCTATGATAGCCGTATTCAGTTCAGATGCCACTACATCCATTTTGGCTGTAGAATAAGTTGTAGTCAATTCGGTATAGTTTGCTTCACTTTCTTCTGTCTTTTCTGTAAATTCAGAATTAAGCGCCACCTGAACACTGTATGTTGTAGCAGCCGGAAAACCATAATCTGGCTGTGAACAAGTCAATTCCACTGTCTTCGCATTTTTCAAGTCGTAGATATTGTTGGCTGCATATGGCGGCAGGTTGAGTGAAAAGGTGGTAGGCTCTTTTAGAACGGGATTGCTATCGTCGTCCTTTTCGCATGCTGTAAACACGGACAGGGTGAATACAGCAAGAAGCAATATGTTGAATATCTTTTTCATAATATACATATTTTAATTGTTAAACGGAAACTACTGATTAATATCCTGTGTTTTGTGACATATTCGGATTGTTATTCATATCCGATGCCGGGATAGGATAAACATTGTAGAAAGAAGAAACAGAAGTTCCGGTTGCTGCTCCACCTTTCCAGTCCCATAAATATTTATTGCTAGTGAACATATCGAAACGGATCAAGTCCGAACGACGGCGTCCTTCCAGATAGAACTCACGTGCCCATTCGTCAATAATCTCTTTTTCGGTCACTGTCTGAACAAGTCTGGTACAGTTGGCGCGTCTGCGGAGGATATTGATATCTTCGGTTGCATCTTCTCCCAGGCGGAATTTAGCTTCAGCTCGGGTCAAATAGGCTTCAGACAAACGCATCAAAGGAATATCGGTATCGGGATATTCGGTATGATGTGTCGGCTGTCCGTCTGAGCGGATATTTTGCCATTTTACGATAGATAATCCATCTTTAAAACCGGATATGACATCAGTTTCGATTTTGCGGATACCGCCACCGATTCCTGAATAGAACATGGCGCGGTCATCGCCTGCCGCTTTGATCATATCTATTGTTCTTGTGCCATATTGGGCATCGAAAGCATCTATTTTTTCATCCGTGTTAATTTCTCCTGCTGCAGGCACTTCAATGTCGCCGGGTAACATCGGCACTTGAGAAAGATCAGGGAAGAATTTTTTAACTAATGCAGCGCGTGAAAAGATACAAGACCATCCATTGGTAGTTCCCATACGTGGCATGCCGGCAGTGCGGGTACCATTAACCAAATAAGTGGACCCTCCATAATTACGTGTTTTGATACCATCCTGGCGGATAGGCAGGATAATTTCTTGCATCGCCTGTGCGTTTTCATCGTTATCCGCCATGAACAATAAACGATATTCGGGACATAGCTTATAAGATGAATTGATTACTTTGTCTGCATAATCTGTTGCGGCATGATTCTGAGAATAAGAAGTGAAACAAACTGC
>OGNB01001979.1_pt1 | contig 10590 bp, 9 predicted proteins | sample 1573301 | NCBI WGS metagenome assembly OGNB01 (sample SAMEA2581914, study PRJEB24529) | metagenome | biome: Human gut stool | place: China | collected 2011
GTGGAGGCGGGGTTCGTTTGCCTAATAACGGGAATCAGGCCTTGTCCTTTTCGCTGCCGGACTCGCTCTTAGCGTAGCTCTTGAGCGCGTTGACGACGATCGTCAGGCCCAGTACGATGAGCAGCACCGCGATGATCAGCTGCAGGCCGTTCGCGATGAACACCGCACCCCAGGTCGTCTCGCCGGCCGGGATGGTGGTGGAAGCTGCTGCCTGAATGGCCTTGACCATCGCAAGAAGCCGCTGCACGAGCGCCGTAAACGTCACGCAGAGCATGATGATGAGCGGCGGGAAGAGCATCTTGTTGCTGCGTCCCGTGACCTTCAGGAAGACGCACAGCGTGATGAGCACAAGCGCGGAGAGAAGCTGGTTGGCAGAGCCGAAGAGCGGCCAGATATTCGCGTAGCCGATCTGGGTGAGCAGGAAGCCGAACGCCAGCGTGAGAGCTGTCGAGAAATACGTGTTGCAAAGGAGCTTGCGCCACGGCTCGGCATGCGCCATATCGTCCACGGAGAAGAGCTCCTGGAAGCTCATGCGGCCGATTCTTGCAACAGCATCCAGACTCGTCAGCGCCAGCGCGGAAACGCACATGGTCATGAAAACCGTCGCCGCGTAGCTCGGAACGCCAAACATCTCAAAGAAGCCCGCAACGCCGCGGCTGAAGATCTGGAACGGGGTGCCCGCTGCGGGCATGCCGTCTGCTGCTGCCGCTGCACCGGCCACGCAAAGCGCCAGAACTGCAAGCAGGCTCTCGAGCACCATTGCGCCGTAACCGACTTTGAGCATGTCCTTTTCGTTTTCAACCGTCTTCGAAGACGTACCGGAGGAGACGAGGCTGTGGAAGCCGGAGACTGCGCCGCAGGCCACCGTGACGAACAGAATCGGGAACATCGAGCCAAGAGACGTGTTGAAGCTCGTAAACGCCGGAAGGTTCATCGTGGGGTGCGCGACCAGAAGGCCGACGGCTGCGCCCGCGATCATACCGATGAACATGAACGTCGTCATGTAGTCGCGCGGCTGCTTGAGAAGCCACATCGGAAGCACGGCCGCGAAGAAGATGTAGACGAAGGTGATGTAGCTCCAGGTCGACTTGCCGTAGATGAGCGGACAGTTCATGCCGACGGCAAAGGAGGCGGCGATGAACAGAACGCCGAGCACTGCTTCCTTCCAACCCGAGAGGTTCCACTTTTTCTGTACAAGGCCAAATACCACGGCAAAGACCATGAACATGATTGAGACCATACCGGCCGCGCCGTTCGTCTGCGCCGCCTCCGCCAGCTGCGTCACGCCGTCAACAACCGTATACGCATTGAATGTGCCCGCCACCATGTCCGCGAACGCCGCGATGACAATTCCGCAGAAGAGCCAGCAGAAAAGAAGAAACAGCTTTCTTCCGAGCTTGCCGATGTACTTTTCGATCAGCATGCCCATGGACTTGCCTTCGTTCTTGACCGAGGCGTAGAGCGCGCCGAAGTCTGTGACCGCGCCGAAGAAGATGCCGCCGATGAGCACCCACAACAAAACCGGCACCCAGCCGAAAGCCGCCGCCTGAATCGCGCCCGTGACAGGGCCCGCGCCCGCAATGGACGAGAACTGATGGCTGAAAACCGTCCAGCCGTTTGTCGGTACATAGTCTTTGCCGTCGTTTTTCCGCACGGCAGGGGTCTTGGCTGCCGGGTCAATGCCCCACTTCTTTGCCAGCCAGCGCCCATAGAGCACATAGGCCGCAAACAGCACGACGGCTGCCAGCAATACGATGACGAGTGTGTTCATAAAAGTTCCTTCTTTCACAGGAAATTGCTCTCACCCGGTTTTGCCACGAAAAAAGCCTCCGCCCTTGCAAGCGCGCCCAAAGACGCGCCGATGCAAAGACGAAGGCATAAACAGCACGGCTGTCAATACTTCCGCGTTACCACTTTGCTTGCAGGAAAACCTGCCGCTCATTCGCCGCTGACACGGCGCTCCCTTTTAACGGTGGGAAACCGGCTCCGACTACTCGCGGCTTAGAGAAATCCGCTTTTGCCAAAGCTGCTCGCAGGGGATAACCGTCCCGCTCCTTGCTGCCGTCTCGCACAACCGACGGCTTTCTGGAAACGGTGCTGCGGGGAAGTCGTGTCCTGTTCATAGCAGTTGCCAGATGATGATGGCACTAAGATACGCACTTTTTTGCCGTTTGTCAATTCCCTTTTGCGCGAAAGAAAAAACTTCGGCGTGGCTGACGAATTTCACAAAACAGAACGTGAACTTTTGGTCAAAACAACAATGCAGCGTGTCGCTGCACGCAAAAACGCCCCAGGTTCCCCTGAGGCGCTTGCTGTTTGAAGCTCAATCCTGATCCCAGTTGTGCCACACATTCTGCACGTCGTTGTATTCGGGCATTCCATTATAAAGATTTTTCTCCATGGTAACCTTGTTTAGATGATCGGCAATTACATGAATTCTCCTTTTTATCTCGTCCAAGCAGTTGTAATAAAGCCCCAATTCAATATTACTCTCTTGCACCGTATGTCCCTCACCGTTCTTATTATTTCAATACTATTTCAAGACCTTCATATTCTACAAAGAAATATTAACGTCGCCAAAATGTCACCGCGTACTTTTTCAATTAAATTCCCCATTTTCTGTCATTCTATCTCACTATAAGCAACACACCCACCAAAGTCAATTCTCTCCTCTTATAGAGATTGATTATTTATCCTGAAAATAGTTCAGCAAAGAATACAGAATACGCTTCTCTTCATTTGACAGATTTCCAATATAAACAGATTCTGTTTTATCAAGGCCAAGTATATAATCCGACGATACATGAAAAAATTGTGCAAGTTCTGCAACATACTGCGTCGTTGGTATGGAAAGTCCTATTTCCCATGCATTCACTGCAGACCGGGTCACGCCAACCTTTTTTGCCAACGCAGCTTGAGACAGCCCCGCCCGTTCCCTGAGTTCTTTAATCGTATCGCAAATCATAGCATCACCTCTTAATGCTAGTATAATTTGCGTTTTTAGATATTTAATTATCGTTGAATGTATAGTTTAATTGACATTTCGACACAGCTGTGCTACTCTGTAAATATTAGTAAAACCATAGAGGAGGAATCAATAAAATGTTAAAAAAATTCTTTGCTATTTGTCTTTCCAGCGCTATTCTCATTGTTTCCATTTGTGGCTGCACAAATTCTTCCGCCAGTGTTACTACAACCAGTGTAGCACAGAGCACTTCATCAGGTAAAAGCAGCAATGCTGCAACGTCCTCAAAAAATGATTCAAATTCACGCACAACGTCCTCATTTTCAAGCAGCAGTATATCCACTGGGGAAAAGAATGCGTTAAAATCTGCCGAACAATACCTCAGCTTTATGGCCTTTTCTTATTCCGGACTAATTGACCAGCTGGAATATGAAGGTTACTCAAGTGAAGAGGCCGAGTATGCCGCTAAAAACTGCGGAGCAGATTGGAACGAGCAAGCAGTTTTGTCTGCAAAGCAATATCTAAAAACAATGTCTTTTTCAGAGGATGGCTTAATAGAGCAATTAGAGTATGAAGGCTTTACGCATGAGCAGGCTGCACACGGAGCGGAGCAGGCTTATAAATCAACTGCCACAACCTCAACTTCTGCAAATTCCGGTGCTGTAACTACTGGCGAACAAAATGCTTTACAGTCCGCAAAGCAGTATCTGAACGTCATGGCGTTTTCTTACTCCGGTTTAATTGACCAATTAACTTATGAAGGATACTCTGATTCTGAAGCAAAATATGCAGCAGATAAGTGTGGGGCAAATTGGAAGGAGCAAGCCGTGAAATCAGCAAAACAATATCTAGATATTATGTCCTTTTCCCGGCAGGACTTAATTGACCAGCTCGAATATGATGGCTATACATATGAACAAGCCACATATGCTGCAACACAAAATGGATACTAACAGTAGGCATTTTAGTCGCTTAGCTTGCTTCTTTGAAAAAGTTTCTATCGTATGACGAAAGGCAGAGGATTACATTCCTCTGCCTTCCATTTATATTCTCTTTTTGTAAATCGCAATTCTTTTTTTATTACAAACTATGTTGAAAATTAGAGAAGCGAGCATACAGAAATTTAATTATTCCTGATCCCAGTTGTGCCAGACGTTCTGGACATCGTCGTCCTCTTCGAACAGGTCGAGCATTTTTTCCATGTTGTCGCGGTCTTCCTGCTTTTCGAGCTTCTGGTAGGTCTGGGGGACCATCTCGATCTGGGCGGAGTCGAATTTATAGCCCTTGTCCTCGAGCGCCTTGGCGACGTCGTTGATGGAGTCGGGGTCGGTATAGACGGTGAAGCAGCCCTCTTCCGGCTGGAAATCGGCGGCGCCGGCGTCGAGCGCGTCCATCATGACGGTATCCTCGTCGAGCTCTTCGTCTTCATTGTCGATGACGATGACGCCCTTGCGGTCGAACGACCAGCTGACGCAGCCGTTGGTGCCGAGACTGCCGCCGTACTTATCGAAATGATGGCGGACGCTGCCCGCGGTACGGTTGCGGTTGTCGGTCATGGTCTCGACGATGACGGCGACGCCGCAGGGGCCATGGCCCTCGTAGGTGATGGTCTCGTAGTTGTCGCCGCTGCCGGACGCGGCTGCTTTTTCGAGCACGCGCTTGATGTTGTCGTTCGGCATGTTGGCGGCCTTGGCCTTGGTGATGACGGTGGCAAGGCGGGAGTTGTACGCCGGGTCGGCGATGCCGCCGCCCTCTTTGACGGCCACGATCATTTCCTTGGAGATCTTCGTGAAGGCAGCCGCGCGCTTGGCGTCCTGCGCGCCCTTGGTTTTCTGAATGTTATGCCACTTGGAATGTCCGGACATGTGGTGTTCTTCCCTTCGTTACAAATATATCTTTTGCTATTTTATCACAGCCATACGGCGCAGGTCAACCACTTCAGAGAAATTGCGTTTCATCTTTGTGGTCCTGCGCGCGCAGGACGGTCAGCTCCGGCAGCGCTTCGCGCAGGATGCGCTCGAGAACCGCGCAGACAGGGTTTTCCGTCTCAAAATGTCCCGCGTCGAGGAGGTTCAGGCCGCGGTACTTCGCTTCCTCAAAGTGATTGTATTTGAGATCCGCGGTCACGAGCGTGTCGCAGCCCGCGGCGAGGACTTCGTCGATCGCGCCGCCGCAGCTGCCGCCGCCGACGGCGACACGGCGCACGGGCCTGCCTGCGTCGGCGAACCGGAGGCCGGGGCAGCCGAGCGCCGATCTTACGAACGCGGCGAACGCCGCGAGGCTCTGCGCCTGTACCATCCCGGTGCGGATGAGGCCGTAGGGGCGGCCCTGCGCGTCCTGCCCGATGGGGTCCAGGACGGAGACGTCCGCGAGGCCGAGCGTTTCGGCCAGCACGTCGTTGACGCCGCCGGGGCAGACGTCGAGATTCGTATGTAAATTGATCGCGGCGATGTGCGCTTCCGCCAGCGCGAGGATGCAGCGGCCGGTATAGCTTTCGTCGTTGATGGCGCGCGGCGCGTCAAAAATGAGCGGGTGGTGCGTCACGATGCACTGCGCGCCGACTTTTTTTGCCTCGTCGATGACGTCGGGCATCGGGTCGAGCGCGACGAGGGCGGTATCGACCGGCGCGTCAAAATGCCCGCAGAGCAGACCGACGTTGTCCCAGTCGTATTTCATGGACGCGGGGGCGAAGGCGAACAGGGCGTTGTAAAGATCACGGACAGTCGTCATGTTGTTTCCTCATTTCCTGAATTTCCGCAAGCGCGGTCTGGTAATAGCGGAGCTTTTCGGGCTCGCTGGCCTTCTGCAGGCCGCGGACAGTGCCTGCAAGGGCAGCCTCGATGCGGGCAAGGTACGCGCCCAGCAGCGGCCCGCCCTCGGCAAGCAGCCGCGGCGAGGCGTATTGCTGCCCCGGCGTGAGGGGCGGCATGGTCCCCTTCTTCGCGCGCAGGACCGTATAGAGAAAATGCCCGTCCTGCGCCAGCGCCTCGCGCTCGATCAAAAAGCCGTGCCCGGCCAGATACTGCCGCAGCGCCTGCCCGGCGCTCTGCGGCTGCAGAATGAGCGTATAGCGCGCGTCGCAGACCCACGGAGCAGCCTCTAAAATGCGCACCATCAGATCGCCGCCCATCCCGGCCATGACGATGGTCCCGGCCGCGTCCGGCGGGATGCTCTGCAGGCCGTCGGAGAGCAGGAACTGCATCCGGTCCGCCACGCCGAAGCGGGCGGCGTTCTCCCGCGCCTTCTGCAGCGGCTGCTCGCGCAGGTCCGCCGCGGTGACGAAGGGGCAGACGCCCTCGCGCAGCAGGTGTACGGCCAGATATCCGTGGTCCGTGCCGATGTCGGCCGCGCGCGAGCCGGGCGGCACCAGGGCCGCGCACAGGAGCAGCCGGTTGGAGATCGGTACTTTCATAGCCATCACGCAAAAGGGCGGCCAGCGGCCGCCCTTCCTTTCGGAGCAGAATGTTACTTGGCCTTTTCAGCCTCTTCGTTCGCCTCGATGAAGCGGTTGACCTGCGCGAGGAAGGCGTCGGCGTCGACGCCGTGGACCATGCAGGCTTCCTCCACGGTCTCGCCGCGGGAGGACGGGCAGCCCAGGCAGTGCATGCCGATGGCCATGAACAGCGGAGCAGTCTCCGGGGCGATATCCAGAACGTCACCGATGATGGTGGTTTTTTCGATCTTTGCAGCCATAAAAAATGACCTCCTGTGTATTTTATGCCTGTATTATACCCAACCCTGCCGGACTTTGCAACAGGAAAAATCGGCTCCGGGACCAACAGGCGTTCCCGGAGCCGATGAGGGGGTCAAAAATGTTACTTGAGACCTGCAAACCGCTGCAGCAGGACGGCCAGCTGCGCGCGGGTCGCGCCGCTGCGCGGGGCGAGGCGGCCGTCGCCCAACCCGGTCAGGAGCCCGGTCTGCAGCGCCCAGCGGACGGACGCTTCCGCGTAGGCGGAGACCTGCGCGCGGTCGGTAAAGGCGTCCAAAGACGCGGAGGCAGCGGTATTTTTGCCGGTCAGGGCCGCGTAGCGGCACAGGATGGCGCACAGCTGCTCGCGCGTGACGGGCGCGCCGGGCTGGAAGCTCGTCGCGGTCACGCCGGTGACGATGCCCTTGTCATAGGCCCAGCTGACCGCCTGCGCGTACCAGCTGCCCGGCAGCACGTCTTCAAACGGGCTGACGCGGCCATAGGGCTCGCCCGCGAGCCGCCAGAGGATGGTCACGAGCATGGCGCGGGTCACGGGCCGGTCGGGCGCGAAGGTCCGCGCGGCCGTGCCGGTCATGAGGCCGTTTTCCAGCGCGTAGCGCACGCCGTCATAGTACCAGCTGCCACTCGTCAGGTCGGCAAACTGCGAGGCGGACGCGCCGGGCTGCAGCGCGCCGGAGGCCACGATGCCGGAAATGATGCCGGTAACGGCGTCGTCGGGCTTCGGCTGGACGGGCGTTTTGCTCTCGATGACGTAGGTGCCTGCTCTGTCCGTCTGGAAGGAGACGGTCTGGCCGTCAAACTTCGCATCCGGGATCTCGGTCTCGCCGAGCTTGACCGTGCCGTCCGTGAACTCGCAGGGCAGCGAGACAGTGACCTGCTTGCAGGGATCTTCCATGTGGAAGACGATCTTCGACGCGTCGGAGCGGTCGACGCTGACCGTCGCGTCAAACGAAGGCTCGACCGCCCTGCGCAGCATCCGTGCGCGCAGCACGGGTCGGACCGGTTCCTCCTCCGCCTGTTCCGCAGCCGTATCGTCAAAGGAGAAGGTCGCAAGAATGGTATCGGCTTCGGCGCTTGCGACCTTGAAGGTCTTGCCGTCCAGCGCGCTTTCTGGCGTCTGGTACGTGCGGGTATTCGCATTGGAGACGGTGTCGCCGTCTGCATCCAACTGCCTGTAATCCATGGTCCCGCCCGAAGCCATGGGGTAGCAATAGGTATTGCCGCTGCCGCCGCCGATCTCATTCACCGGGCCCGGGTTTCCGTTATGCGTAAAGTAGTTGCCGGGGATGAACCACCAGCGGTCGCTGTTGCGCACGTCACATCCGTTGTCTGTAAACGTGCAGCCGGTCGGCGCGTAAAAGCTGGGCATAAAATGGAAGCTTTCCACCCAGATCGCGTATTCATTGTCTTCAAATACGCAGTTCAGCGCGTCGGGATTGCCGCCGTTCTTGTTCTCTGTGCTGATCCTCCACGCGATGTGGTTATTCCTAAAAGTATTGTTTCGCCCGCACATGCGCAGGCCTTCTTCGCACGAGATGGCGACGTAGTAGCCGGTGAACGTACAGTCGCTCGCGTTGGCCCGGCTGTTGCCATAGAACGCCATGTTGGGCGCGCTGCCATTCGGGTTGTCTTCCGATACCTTCCAGGTCTCCTTGTCTTTGCCGTTCCCGATAAAGTTGACATTGCTGACGCTGAAGGCCGCCGTCTCCGACTGGATACCGCCGATCAGCGTGGTACCGCCCCTCGCGCCCCGGAACTCCACCGACACATCGACATTGTTCTGCTTGATGTCCGGGATCACGATCTGGCCGCGATAGGCGCTGCTGTCCGGTTTCTCCGCATGATATTCTTCCCCTGTGCTCCGCAGGTCGACGGTGATCACGTGCTCGCCGGACTCGATGTCCTGAATGACGTTTTTCAGTCCCTCGTTGATCGCTTCGACTGTTTCGCACTGCTCCGGCTTCAGTGCATGCGCTGTCGCAACCGTGCGGGTGATGGTGCCGGAGGCCGTCATGGTCTCGCCGTCCACCGTGCAGCTGGCCTCGAAGCGCCATTTGCCCTTGTCCGCGCCCGTCAGCGTGTAGATCCGCTGGCAGGGCATCCCGGCGGTGACGGTCGTATCTTCTGTATAGTTCAGTGTTCCGGTCTGTTCGCCTTCCGCAGTCGCGGTGAGGTCAAATTTGTCGACCTGCGCAATGACCGCCTGTACCTCATCCGCGCTCAGCGCGGTCAGATCGTACGTACCGTCGCCCGAGCTGGTCTGCCACCAGAGGCCGACCGCGAGCTGCGCCCGCATGTCTGCGCTTTCCAGGCCGCCCATGGAGCTCGTCGTCAGCACGCCGTATTTTCCGTTGTTGTATTCGCCGACACCCATGTAGCAGGTCCTTTTCCGGCCGTTGATCGTCACCGGGATGGCCGCGAGCTGACCGATGACGGACGGCGCCTGTGCATCCTTCCCGCGCGGCTCGTTCCCATCTGCACTGAAGGTGACGGTGTAGTCCGTGCCAAGGTCATAGATCGACGTCCAGGCTTTGTCCATGTACAGCGTGAGCTTCTTCTCATCGCCATCCCAGTTCTCGTCCGCCTTGCAGGTCACGCGCCAGCAGTACTGCGTCAGCTGCCTGACCGTGAAGCCCTCCGGCGCCTCAAAAGTATCCGGGAGGACCGCACCGGCAGTCGTATGCGTCGCCATGAGGTACACGCTGACGTCCTCGCTGCCGTCATACTTTGCCGTGACCGCCCGGCCGCCCGGGAGCGCCGAGGCGACAGACGGACTGCGCGACCAGAACCAGCCGATATCCTCGATCATGACAATGATAAAGAAAAAATAGTCCTTGTTGTCGCTGTCATGCAAATGGAGCTCGACCCAACTGCCGCCAAATTTCGATGTATCCAGGATATACTCCCCTGCGCGTTCTCCCTGCGAGACCGCGCCGTTGCCATTGACAGGATACGTCGTTTTTCCATCGACCACATAGAAGGTCTCCTGCAGCCCCGTCAGCGGGCTTTGCGCAGCAGCATCTTCATAAAGATGAAAGCGGATCTGATTGCCGTACATCACGCGCAGCTCCTGTGCGCGGCTCTGTCCGCTCTCCGCTCCGCTGCTGTTAACTTCAATGACCCAGTTGGGGCTGTCCCCGCCCTCCGCCAGCGCGGTGGGCAGAAGGCCCAGCAGCAAAATGACGCTCAGCAGCAAACAAATGACTCGCTTCATGATCCATTCTCCTTTGTATTCTTTGAGAACAGCGTATCACAAAGCGAGCCGTTTTTGTTATGCAGGCTGCTTAATATAGCCTCTTTATTCTTCCCGCAGATAAATTTCCTTCTGCATGGCGGCCTCGACCGGCTGCCCGGCGACCGTCGCGCGGGCCAGCACAATCCACCCGCCCGCGCACGCGGACGTTGCCTGCGCCTCCACCTCGCCTGCCCAGACGCCGAAGCGCCTGCCCGGCAGCTGCACGGCTGAGATCAGCGCCTCCGGCTGTTCGCCGAGATAATAGAGCGTGATCACCGGGTCCTCCAGCAGGTCCGCCAGCTCCGGCACGGCCTCATACGTCCCGTCCGCCCTCTCGCGGCAGATCAGGGGCAGATAATACTCTGTGATCTGCTCATCCCGGGCATAGCCGCGCCTGCCGCGCTGCGAGACCCGGATCCCTTCCTCGCCCGGCCAGGTGTCGGCCACGGCGAAGCAGTACTGCTCCTCCTCCCCGTCGCCGTCCAGATCGCAGAAGAAGGGGGCCGTAAACGGGATGTCCCCGCCCGGCCAGGCCGCGACCTCCACCGGCGTCGACTGCCGGAACGTCACCTCCGCGGCGAGGGCCAGTTCGGCTTCCTGCTGCCCCTGCTGCTGCGCCTGCGCGGGGCGCGCCATCGCGGCGGTCGGGTTCTGCAGGCCGATCGCGTAGCCGCCCAC
>OGNB01001981.1_pt1 | contig 10576 bp, 9 predicted proteins | sample 1573301 | NCBI WGS metagenome assembly OGNB01 (sample SAMEA2581914, study PRJEB24529) | metagenome | biome: Human gut stool | place: China | collected 2011
ATACCCGCCTGCCTGAAAGCCGACGGCCTGGGCCTCCGGGGACAGCAGCAGCCGAGCTGCGTCGATTTGGGCCATGATCCCTCCGTGGCCTGCCGTGGATACGCTATACACACCGGGACACAAAGTGTCGCAGCGTACAACAAGGCCCCAAGGGGAATCACTCGGTTCTCGATACATCATCGCTCACGCTCCTTCTGCAAGGATGAAATAGAAAGCTGCTGCGCTTCTGCCGCAAATCGCTGCTCCAATCGTTCCACGCTCCAATCCTTCTTGAATTGCCCCAGCGGGCCGGGACCGAACTGTGCCAACGCACGTTTGTCCATTTCCCGCAGCCGCTCCCATAACTCCGGGTGATACTGCCGGAGCTTTCGCAGCTCCCCAATGCCCTGCAACGGGCAGCACCAGCAGGAACAGCGGCGGTAGATCTGATACAGTCCGCCAAAATCGTAGCCACGGTCATAGCAGATTCGCAGGGCTTCTTTCTCCGTGATTCCCCAATCCACCAGCGGATAGCGCTCGCTTTTGATGCGCTTCGGCTCATCTGCGGCGATACCCACATAACTCACGGCCCGGTATTGTCCTTTCAGCCGGTTGATCTCCTTATGGATGAGATGTGTTTTCAGCTGCCCCGTATACCAGCGCACACGGGGACCGGGCCAGCCGTTTCCGTATAGAGAAACACCCAGCCGCTGCCGGTTTTCAATGCTGGCCGGTCGCTGCTTCTTTTCCTCAAACATCAGCCACTCAAAGCCCTTTGGGTGGCGCAGCCACGTCAGATGCAGCCCTCGCTCTGCAAACAGATAGTCGTCCAGCTTTTGCAGATGCTCATACATTTCCGGAAATTCCATGCCCGTATCTGCCGTCATGACCGCATGGATCGGCAGCCCTCGCTCAACCATGAGCAACAGCATAGCGGTGCTGTCCTTACCGCCGGACAGGGATACCGCATGGAACAGATCCTTTTCTTCCGTTTGATTGCTCATACCCATTCCGTCTCCTTTCAATTCGGTATGTAAAAGAGGGGCGGCCAATCCGGCCGACCCCTTGGGATTCGTTCTTTGAAAATGCAGGAGTGCAAACACAAGACCGACACTGCGACGATTTGTTCCACTCCATGAAACTGCCCCCACACTGAATGTTCAGCATGGGGGCGGCGCTTTTATTCTGTAATGTACATTTGACTATAAATATCCAGAATAGAGTCTTTCGAGCGGCGAATACCTATATCCGTTAAACGAATGTCCTCCTGCCGCATTTGTGCTATAAACCGAGTAATATCCTCCATTATAGACTGCGGGACAGGTATTCTCTGATTTTCCCGTACAAGTTGGAACAGGCGAAACACATCCAGACGGTGTTTCTTGATGTCACGTGCGTTTACATGGATTCCTTCTGCTTTCTTGCTTTTCAAATCCAGCCAAGCTCTCATTTTCAGCGGAATAATATGTTCAGCATCTAATATGGAGATACCATCTGTAACTGTTCGTCCATCCAGAAGAAAGTGGTAATAATCATCATTGAGCAAAATCGCTGACAAGCTGGAAACTTCATCATCAATATGCAGCGGCATCAAGTGTGTATCTGGCTGCAAGACCACATTGCTTTGTGGCCTTGAAAATAATTCAATCATCTTGGGGTAAGCAGGGTTCGTTGGGTCCACAAAACGATAGAACTCCGGTTGACCGTTACTGCGTTGCCTGGCCTGATAGCCACCAGCTTCAATAAAAGCCCAAAAGGCTTTTGCAAAGTCTGTCGTTAAAGCCTCGACGATCAGCACCATGTCGATGTCAACGGTTTGCCTGAAATCAAGTCCTGCATCGTTCATCAGAAGATCACAGGCAAAGCCTCCAATTACAGTATATTGCTCCTTAAAATGATTGAAGTGCTCTCGGAATATATCTATGCCATTTACCATTTCGTTCTCCTTTATTCTTCCTCTTTGATTGGTAGTCCGTGCTTTTGCCGAATTTCATCCAAGCACGTCTGAACTCGTTCGTTTGGGTCGTTGTCCATGCTGAGCAGCAATGAAATGTCATCTACACAGCCGTCTCTCTCCAAAATGATCGGGTCATAGGACCACACTTCAATAACAGCACCGCCAAAGTCTTCAAAATACTGTTTTGTGCAGATATCTTCTGCTGGGATTTTTGCCGCCTCCTTTTTGGAAATCGCAATAGCACCATCCTGATCGTTTACCCCAATCATGGATTGCCGTGCCAGCGCCCGTATTCCACTTGCAATTGGATGCTCGATTTGGGCGGTTCCTTTTACGTAAAGAATTCGATCAACCGGCGTTTTCAGTCGCCCGTATGCTTTTTCCAAAAGTTCTGATTTGGTGTATGCCGTTGTGATCCATTTATTCGTGCCTTCTGCTGTTTGCGAGATCAGACCCGAAGCAGAGAGGTCATTGATTGCCCTTGTACAGGTCGCCTTTGAGAGCGAAAGTGCCTTTGCAATCTGTGTCAGATTTACGGACCCAGTATTCTCTGCATAGTATAAATATAGAAATACAAGCTGTGTACCGGGTGCCATTTTTGCCATAATGGCAGCGTCCGCCTTGAATTGCTCATGAAAAGCGCACCCCCAAAACGGAAGGTACACCTGCTGCGAAAGAGACACAAACGGGATGTGTTCTTCCAGCATACTCCGTCGTTGTAACGCAGACAGGTTGTCTAAGCACAGTGCACAGGGAAGAGAACAAAGTTCCTGAAACTTCTTCAACTGCTTTTTTAATGTAGGCAATCGCCAAGAAGAGCCATTTGGCTTCAAAAGAACACACGCATGGTCTCCCCAACTTAACAATTGGGGGGTATATCCGTCCTTGATATAGTAGGGCGTGTCATCCGTGTAGTCGAATCCCTTCACTGTAATATCGGGGCCGAATACTAATTTAAGGAAAGATAGCATATCAGAAAGACTCCTTCGCTTCCGCCTTTTGTTTCACTTTTTCTTAATTGTACCGTTAAAACTGAAACTTGTCAAGTGAATACGAAACAATTGAGTAGATGGCACACAAACAGTATAGCCATTTATTCACAAATACCATCCTGTTATTGTTGGTTCACGCCGAAAAACTTTTCTTTCCCATAGAAAAAAGGGCGGCCGATCTGGCCGCCCCTTGGCGCTTATTTTTTACGCTTGCGCATCAGCAGTATAGCCGCAGCGCCGATGCCGGAAATGCCCAGCAGACCCAGCCACAGTGCCATGTGGCTGTTGTCTCCGGTCTGCGGCACCTCCAGTGCGGGCTTCTTTTCATTGTGCATCTCCACCTCCGTTACGGCTCCCTCAAAAACGGAGGCCGTCTTGTCAGCGGGGAGGAGATACCCGTCCGAACTGCCGTCCCGCACCTCGGATACGGTGTAGTCCCCGATACGCAGGCCCTCGATGAGAATGACACCTTCCGCATCGGTCTGGAACACCTGGTCATAGCCGTTGGCCCCGGTAACACGGAAGGAAAAGCCCGCCAGCTTCCCATCCGAGGAGGTCTTGACGATCCGGAGAGACCCCACCTGCGCCGCATTGACAAAGCCCTTTCCGGCTTCATTTTCCACGGTCACGGTTTCGCCGTCCGTGGTGATGGCAAAATAGTAGGCGTTTTCATCCAGATAAAAGCCCTCCGGGGCCTGGGCTTCCTTTGCAAAATAGCCGCCGTAGCAAAGACCGGTCAGGGCGTACTCGCCGCCGCCCAGTTCCTCCATCGTGCCCAACAGTTCGTCCTCAGCATCCAGTTCCTGATTGCGGTTGCTGTCACGGTAGACCTCAAACACGGCTCCCTCCAGCTTGTTTTCCGGGTAGTCCTTGTCCACCTTTGTGAGGTTCACGCCGCCCCGGATGACCTGTTCGGTCACATCCAGCGCAATGGGATTATATTCTGTCGTATAGCGCTGAGGCTCTGCACCGACCGGGTACACGGTATCATCCAGCAGATAGCCCTCGCTGGGGGAGAGTTCCCGGATGGTCCAATCCTCGCCGCAAACATAATCCGTGGTGGTGAACTGGCCGCTTTCGTCGGTGGTGTAGGTGTCCACCAACTTCTCACCTCTGTAAACGCCATAGACGGCACCGGCAAGGGTTGCGTCTCCCTGCGGCAGACCCGTTTCGGCGTCCCGCTTGGTGACGGTGGCGCTCCACTTTTTCAGCACATTGCGGACCTCCGCCTGCGTGACCGTGTCCCACTCCACCGCTGTTGTCTGGTCCTCCGGGACAACATAACGGATGTCCGTATCCACCTCGGAGAGGATGTAGTCCGTGCCAATGAGCACGTCGGAGAACACAGCTTTTCCGTTGCTGCCGGTCACGGCGTATTCGTCCACCGAAAGCCCTGCAAGGGAGGTGCCGGTCAGATGGAACTTCACGCCCTCGTTCAGGCCGTCCTCGGCGGTCTTGACTACCTCCAGACTGCCCCGTTTCAGCATGTTGTGGAAGGCCACGGTGGCGACCTGACCGGAGATCACGGTCACTTGGCGCACCTCTTGGGGTTCATACCGGTCATTGCTCTGCTCTGTTACGGTGTAAACGCCGGGGCGGAGATCATCGAGCTGCATTTCGCCGTCTGCATTGGTCGTCACAGTCTGCTCCGTACCGTTGCCGGAAACGGTGAAGGAGATGCCGGACACCTCGCCGTCCTCGCTGGTTTTGATGATCTTGACGCTGCCATAGCCGACCTTCAGGTGCAGGTAGGCGTACATGGGGTCGCTGACGGTATCCCGGAAGGTGACGACATCCTGCATGGTGCCGTCTGGGCCATAGTGGCCGTCGCTCCAGACCAGCACGCCCTGCCGGGTGTTGTTTCTGACGGCAGTAATGGTCACACCATCTGCGGAAGCCGTCTCGGCAGAGATAGTCAGGTCGTTCCCATCGACTGCAAAGGTCATATCCGACTGGGCCGAAGAGAAGGCATATTCGCCCAGAACGCCGTTGGTGTCCGTCAGGGTAGCTGTGTAGCGGCCGCCGTCCCAACTCAGTTCAACCGTCTGTGCAGCTTCCTCACTGCGGTCCATGAAGCTGGGGACGACGGTGTGCTTTTTCACGCTGGCCTCGATGCTGTCGTAGTAGGCAGAGAACCGACTATAGAGCGGATGGGAGGTGCGGTAGACGGACTTCACGGCATCGGCGCTGCCGGGGTCAACGTGATTGAAGTCCGCATCCCGCTCCCCGACCACCGTTTCCCACACCAGCACCTGCGTGGCCATCATGTGGGCCAGCTTGTCGGCGTCGGCCTTGTTCTGAGAGCGCCAGTCGAGGGAGAGATTTCCCTGATAGCCGTACTGCATGATGCGGCCAAGGAGCGTTTTCATGGTTCGGCCATCAATGGTGCGGTTATATTCGGCGGGGAAGGTGTCCCAATAGTCCTCCCCATAGCTTTCGTAGGAACGGTACAGGTTTCGGGGAACGCCTGGCTCGATGCAGTAGCAGGCCGGGCCGTCGAAGGAGCCGATGGTGTGCAGCGTGGTCATCCATGTTGCCTCGCCGGATGTCCAGCCGTTCATGTAGTGCAGCTCGTCGTGGCCCCAAGTGCCGCTGTAATCCAGATTGGCGTCGCCGTCTCTGGGGAATGCCACCGAGTACGAATCCGCAGTTTCTCCGGTGAATGCGGCGGCATAGGCCGTCATGCCGCTGCCGAGGATGGCGGTGAAGCAGATCAGCAGAGCCAACAGCCCGGAAATGCTTCTGCGATAGAGTTTTTTCATTTGTTAGACCTCCTAAGAGTAAAAATAAAAAGCACCATCCGGAAAAGGATGCTGCTTTCTGTACGATATGGACTTGTGAGATAATCTCTTTTTCAGCCGGTACAGCCGGTAGGAAGGGGGTGAGGTGTGGAGAGGGGGGAGCGGAAAAACCGGCCCTGGCACACAGCTTGTCCGATGGGCAGACTTTCCCCTGGGCGGAAGATTCAGCGTTCCATTTCCCGCTGCCGCTTTCTGTAATAGTCCAGTGCCTTGATGATCGTATCCTCCATAGTCCGTGCGGGCGTCCCCGGCTTGAAATATTTGCTGATACGCTCCTTGGGTATCCGAAATTGTTCCTTCTGGTTGGGCTTTTCCTCCTCCATGATGGACAGGATCACCGCATCGGTCAGCTTTCCGTCTCGGCTGAACGCCTTCATCTTAATGGCCTGTGCAAGCGACGGCGTGCAGTCCTCGCGTCCCATGGTGTCATAAAGCGCGCTCTGCTCCTGTTCGGTAAGGTAAGAAAGCTCCACCGCGGGGCGAAAGGCGATCCGACCGTCATCCACCATGTCCAGAATTTCCGGGATGAGGTTGGTGAGGCGGATATAGCGCTGGATTTGTGTATTACTGTCCGGTGAATTGTCTGCCAAAATCTCTCTTGACTTTCCTTGCTGAAAATGGTGTCCCAGTGGGACACCATTTTCTTTACTCGGTCTACCCGCCTGCCTTCGCATGGCATCCAGCTTCATTTTGTACGCAAAAGCCTTTTCCGACGGCAATACGCGCTCGCGCTGGAGATTGCTGTCCACCATGATAATAACGGCTTCATCGTCTGTGAGGTCGCGCACGATGCAGGGGATCGTGTCCCGCCCTGCCAGTTCGCTGGCCAGCTTGCGCCGGTGTCCCGACACCATCTGATAGCTGCCGTCCTCCAGCTGCCGCACAAGCCCCGGCACCAAGACGCCGTACTGCCGCACGCTCTCCGCCATTTCCAACATGGCCTCGTCCTGCTTTACCTTGAAGGGATGCTCAGGAAAATCGCTGATTTGGGAAATCGGTATGTCCTGCACGCTGTCGCGCTTGGCTTCGTCCCGCTGCTCCTGCGTGGTAAACAGGCTATCGAGTGATGTCAGCATCTCGGATGCGTTGCTTTTCGCCAATGCGTTCCACCTCCTTTACCAGCGCACCGTAGGCTGCGGCAGCCCGTCCGCGCGGTTCATGCCGGAAGATACTCTTGTCTGCCGTGCTGATCTCCGCCAGCCGCACCGTAGCGGGAATGACGGCATCCAGTACGGGCAGGTGCTTGCCGAAGTTTTCTTTTACCCCGGCCACAATGTCTTTGCGGAAGTTCGTGTCATTCGCCATCGTCAGGAATACGCCGCCGATTTTCAGCTTGGGGTTGATCTGCTGCCGGATGCTATGCACCGTGCCCACAAGCTCCGTCATGTCCTCGGCTGCCAGATAGTCCGCCTGCACCGGGATGAGTACATGATCCGCAGCCGACAGGGCATTGATGACCAGCATACCCAGCGACGGGCGGCAATCCAGCAGCACATAGTCGTAATTCTTCTTGATACCGTCCAGATAGCGTTTGAGCACGGTTTCACGGCTCATGACATTGACCAGCCCCACCTCCACCGCCGATAGGCTGCGGTTGGCAGGGATAAAATCAAAGCCCTCATGGTGGTGCAAAATTTCCGGGTGCTCCGGCTCGGCGCTGTGCTGCACAACAGCGTTCATCTGCTCCGCCAGGGTATGAGTCAGCTCATGGGGCTTGCGCTGACCGAGCATCTTGGTGAGATCACCCTGCGGGTCAACATCCACAAGCAAAACTCTTTTGCCATCCATGGCAAGCCCCGCACCGATGCAGTAGACACTGGTGCTCTTGCCGACGCCGCCCTTTTGGTTGGCAACGGCGATCACTTTACAATTCGCCACTTTGGGATTCCTCCTGTCTGTAAATTTAGCTGTCTGCGGCGATGGCGGACAGCTATGTAATGCCGGGTATAGAAAAAGCCGTGTGGCTTTTGACAGCTACACGGCTTTCCTTATGTACACGATATTCAGATGTAGACTCGCTTCGTCTTGGCATCCAGCAGGGCAAGGATAACTTCATCTACGATGTCGGTGTACCGCCCCTGTCGGGTGAGCTTGTTTTTGAAGCGAATAAGTGCGTCGAGGATCACACCGTATTCCTCGCAGCTGAGATACAAGGTACAGGTTTTTCGTTTCATGTGTCATCCCTCCTTACACGGACAGCATAACAGATTGCGTTCCGTTTATCAATTCTGCGGCGGCATTTGCCCTGCGAAAAAAGATAAAGTTCATTCGGCTTGGTCAAACCGTTTCAAACCGTGCCAAAGCCATTATTTCCGAAAAGGCGGGGCGCAGTATTCATTTTCTATGCAGAGGCGATCTGCTCCGAGTGGCCACATGAGCAGCCCGAAAATTAACCCATCCGTTAACAGTTTCGGGGTCAAAAACGGCATTTAGCCCATCGTTAACATGTAAAAAACACGTCAAACCTTGTCAAATTCCATCAGATTTTCCGAAAACAGAACAAATGCTGCAGATATAGGAAAATCCCGGAAAACGAGAGTTTTCCGGGATTTTGATTGCTTTGAAGTTGTAAAATCGGCAGAAATCAGCGCTTGCTGAACTGAGGTGCGCGACGAGCGGCTTTGAGGCCGTACTAAACATCTCTATGGTGCGTTTTTCCTTGATATTACGGGCTTTTTCGCATTTTCTGTTGTCGGTTGTCCTATTCCTTAACCATAGAAATCGGTGATTTTTCATCGAAATTCTCATGGTTCAAAGCATCATTCACTACCTCGAAAAGTTCCTCTGGTTTATTATACTTGACCCTCGCGTAAATGTCCATAGTTGTCTTACTATTCTCATGCCCTGCCAGATACTGAACTGTCTTAGGGTCAACGCCCGCATAGAGCAGATTCGTGATGTAGGTATGCCGCAACAAGTGCGGTGTTACATCGAAATCCAGGGTATAGCGAATCTTGGGATTGTTCCTCTGCGTTGTTCCTAATGTCGGCTTGACGGTATATTTGATGCTCTGTCCATTCACATATTTATAGTAGGTTCTCTCTTTTGCAGAACGAACAACTACATACTGCCAAACTCTTGTAAACTGAGAATAGGAAAGCGGCTGTCCCTCGCTGTCGGCAATCACATACTCCGATATGGAATTTGCTTTTGCTTCCCGCAAACAGTCCACCAGACACTTCGGAATGGGAATATCCCTTTTAGCTGCCTTTGTCTTTAAGACGGTGGAGATCACTGGTCTGTTATGCTCTGCACGCCATGCACGTTGTACAGAAATATATGGGGTGGATTCATCCAGGAATACACAATCCCATTGCAATGCAAGAATTTCTTCCCGACGCAAGCCGGAATACAAACCAATCATAATAAAAAGATATGGCGGAAGCTCTTTCACCGTATCCAACAGAACTGCAACCTGTTGATCTGTTAAGGCATCTTTCTTTTTCGATGCTTTTCCACCCTTTGCTGAAATTCCTACACACGGATTATCGGTTATCAGCTGACTGCGCTCTGCCGAATAAAACACACACTTAATCAGCATATTTACCATATCATACAGTCCTTTCGATTTTTGAGACAGCGGAACAAGCGCCAGACGAATATCATCCGCAGTCACTTCCTCCATAATCGAACGTGTTCGTCAAGGCCAGGGACGAGCCTCCCTGATTTACGTTAAAAACTTTGCCGGAGAAAACCAGACTTCGGAAAATCGGAAATCAAGACCTCGGAAAAACAGAGGTCAAGACCTCGGATAATCGAAGGTCAAGAACTCGGCAAATCCAAAGTCTTGACTTCTGAAAATCGGAGACTAATTAGACTGATTATAGCGATACTGACTGGAGTAAGAAAAGATTACTTACCGAGAAAAGAATAATAGCGCCCCCCCTTTTTAGGGGAGTGGCCGGTAAAGGAAACGGAGGTGCAATTATGCACACTATCGCACTGGCGAATCAGAAGGGCGGTGTCGGGAAAACAACCACGGCGGCAAGTCTCGCCATTGGTCTTTCTCGGCAAGGTAAAAAGTTCTCCTTGTTGACGCAGATGCCCAGGGCAATCTCACCCAGCTGCTTGGCTGGGAACAGCCCGATGAGCTGAATCCCACCTTGGCGACCATCATGACGAAAATCATTACCGACCAGCCCTTTGCTCCCCACGACGGGATTCTGCACCATGCGGACGGCGTGGATCTGATGCCTGCCAACATCGAACTATCTGCCACTGAGGTGACGCTGGTCAACACCATGAGCCGTGAAACGGTTTTACGGCAATATCTCAGCACTGTCCAGAAAGACTATGACTACGCCATTGTGGACTGTATGCCGTCTTTGGGGATGCTGACCATGCTCTGTATCTCAGGTACGTCTATTTGCTGCGCCGGTATAAACGTCCAACCCGAAAAAGAATCTCTTATGAAATGCGTCGTGAAGTGATCCGTCTGGAACGCTATCAGGCGCAATTTTTATATACAGTCATTTTTTAAACCTTAGCTTTCCAAAGTTCGTATTCTCCGGGAATGAAATTCTGGATTCTTTGTTTGGTGACTGCAACCTTTTACACAGTAAATTCTCATCCTGCCATCTGAACAGAACGGAATTTTTTCGATGCGACTTAACCGGAGCTAATTTTGAGAACGCAGACGGTTACGCAGTGGATATTTCAAATTGCAAATTAAAAGGAGCAATATTCTCCTATCCGGAGGTTGTCAATCTGCTGCATAATTATGGTATCATCACAAAGTAATGCAAATCCAAATGAACTTCTGACACTTAGGTACCCTGAAAAAAACCACAGTATGCCTTTTCACAAGGTGAGATAGGGATCGTAGTAGAAAGGAAAGCCGCCGGAGC
>OGNB01001982.1_pt1 | contig 10570 bp, 7 predicted proteins | sample 1573301 | NCBI WGS metagenome assembly OGNB01 (sample SAMEA2581914, study PRJEB24529) | metagenome | biome: Human gut stool | place: China | collected 2011
CCTCCAACCGATCAACCCGACGACCAGCCAATCCCAGTTGATATCCTCGTTTCCAATAAATCTTAGCAACCTCATAGCCGATACCGGAGGTAGCGCCGATAATGATAATTCGTTTGACCATAATACTTGATACAATAAATTAACAATAAAGATAAACAAAATTCTCATACTAAGCTCTATCTTTGTCACCCATCTTTTAAATTTAACACATAAATCCATGAACAACGCAACAACACAGTCACATATCGTGTGGCTCGATGTAATACGAACCGTAGCTATGCTGATGGTTATCGGAGTACATTGTATAGATCCTTTTTATATCTCACCTACACTCGGAAGTTTACCGGAATATAAACATTGGGCCGCTGTTTACGGCTCTCTTTTACGGCCCTCTGTTCCTCTTTTCGTTATGATGACGGGACTTTTACTATTGCCTATACGGGAACAATCTTTAGGTGTTTTCTATAAAAAGAGAATATATAGGGTATTATTTCCTTTTTTGATATGGTCTGTATTATACAATATATTCCCCGAGAATGCATCAATAAATTTATCTCCTCTGTCCTTCATAAAAGCTTCGGGATTCTCTATGGGTGCTGGGCGCATATCACAAACGCGGAGCTGCACCGAGCGCATGCCGTTCCACTTGTTTATTATCGGCGTGTATATGGCGTCGCAGCGGCCCATATCCGCCAGCTCCACAAACTGATGCCCCTTTGAAAAGGCCACAAGATCTACGTACCTGTCGCCTTTTACGGCGGTAGCCTTTATATGATTGCCGCTGCTGCCTATGCGCCTGAGTCCCCGCAGCAGCATGCCGTCCGTCCGAAAGGACGGCTCCGGATTGCCCTCCCCAAACGGGGCCAGCAGCTCCAGCTCCTCCACCATGGGAAGCGTAAGCTCGGAAAGCTCTATTTCCGCCTCATAGCTTCTCCTGGGTATAAACAGCTCCTGATCCACGGTGCTCCTGAAGGTCCCGTCCAGTGCCTGACGGAATTCCTCAAAATCCTTCTCCGGCATGGTAACGCCAACAACAGATTTTTCACCCGCTTCGGAAAAGAGCAGTGTTGGTCGGTAATACCTTTCGGCTATCCTTGCTGCGGCAATACCTATTACGCCTGGATTCCAGTCCGGGGATTTGAGCACTATGGAGCGGCCTTTTGTAAGATCCAGCTGTTCCACCATCTCCGCTGCGGAGTCTATTATGTCCCCCTCCTCCGTCTGACGGCGGCGGTTCAGCTCGTCCAGAAGCTCGGCTACCTGCTGAGCCTTTTGGGTATCATGGGTGCAGAGCAGTTCCACGCATATACCGGCGGCCTCCATTCTGCCCGCAGCGTTGAGCCTCGGCCCGAAGCCGAAGGAGAGGTCCCGGGATACGAATGCATCGCTCTTGTCGTTCACTACGCGGCCCAGCGCCTTTATGCCCGGGGAGCAATCGCCCTTATTTATCATATCCAGCGCCACGGCAACTATGGCCCGGTTTTCACCCAGCAGCGGCACTACGTCAGTCATTGTGGCTATGCCCGCCTGAGGTATATAGCGTTTGGCGGCTTCCCGGCCTATAAGGCCCTCCGCAAGCTTCCACGCTATGCCCGCGCCGCATATGTCGCCGTTAGGGTATTTATCGTCCTCCCGGGTATGGCACACCACGGCGCAGCAGTCCGGTATTCTGCCGTCACAGCGGTGATGATCCGTCACCACCACGTCCATGCCGATGGATGCGGCAAAATCGATCTCCTCGTTGCCGGTGATCCCGCAGTCCACGGTGATCATCAGGGTGGCGCCCTTGTCCCGCAGGCCCTGGATGGCGTCTTTGGAAAGGCCGTAGCCGTCCTCGATCCGCCGGGGGATATAGCGCAGGCACTTGGCACCGCAGTTTTTCAGATAGTCCAGAAGCAGCACCGTGGAGGTGATGCCGTCCACATCGTAATCGCCGAAAACAGCGATGGTCTCATCGTTGGCCAGCGCCTTCTGGATCCGGGCCACCGCCTTGTCCATGTCCCGCATGAGCATGGGGGAGATCGTCAGAGAGGTCTCCCGCTCCAGCGCCTCGGCAGCGGCCTCGGAGGTGGTGATGCCCCGGGCGGCCAGCACCGTGGCCAGCAGACTGGGGTAGCCGGCTTCCTTCAAAAGGGCAGTGTCCTGTTCTGATGCCGTACCGATATGCCATTTCTGATACTTCATTCGGACACCCCCATTCTCAAATCAGGCGGAACAAACAATGTTCCACATTAACAAACATACAGTATAACAGAAAAACACCGGAAGGTAAAGCACATATTTATACAGAAAGGGAATGTTTCGGCGGCTGAGACTGCTGATTTTTCGATTTCCCGGACAGAACGGGCCATCTTCAACTGAATATGCGGCCGGAAACGCAAAAAGCCAGCGCTCCCGTAAGGGAACGCTGGCAAGGTTTCTTATTCGGCAGGCTGGTCCTCTGAGGTTTCCGCAGGCAGGACGTACCGGCTCAGGTTCTGCTGAAGCTGGAAGGAGAACTCGTCATTCTTCTTCAGATTGTGGAGATAGGCGTGGGAGGCGGCCTGTTTTTCCTGCTCCTCAATGACGCTGACAGCGATGTTGGAGCAATGATCGCCCACACGCTCGGCATTGTTCAGCAGATCGTTGAGGATGAAACCGAGTTGGATGGTGCACTGGCCGCTTTGGAGCCGCCGGATGTGACGGCTGCGGATCTCCTCCGTAAGGAGGTCCATAGTTTCCTCCAGAGGTTCCACCTGCCGGGCCATCTGGGGATCGTCCGACTGGAAGCTGCGCAGGGCGCTGTTCAGCAGATCCTCCAGCAGGGAGGTCAGCACATCCACCTCTTCCCGGGCAATGGGGGAGAAGGCCAGTTGCTTTTCGTGAAGCTCCTTGGCGGATTCCTGCAGGTTCAGAGCATGGTCGCCGATGCGCTCAAAGTCTCCGATGGCGTGAAGCAGGCGGGAGACGGTGCGCATATCGGCGGAGGAGGTGCCGTGCTGGGAGATCTGGACCAGGTAGCCGCCCAGACGGTCCTCGTAGGTGTCCAGCTTGTCCTCGTTGGCCAGGATCTGCTCCTCCCGGCTGCCGTCATACTGAATGAACTGGGCCAGAGCCAGCTGCATGCTTTCCAGCGCCAGAGCGCCCATGCAGTTGGTCATGACGGCGCATTCGCTGACAGCCACGCCGGGGGTCCGCATCAGCCGGGGGTCCAGGAAGGCGAAGTCAGAGGGCTTGTCCTCCGTGGAGATCACCTTGTTGGCAAGGCGCTCCAACTGCCGGCTGAAGGGCAGCAGCACAAGGGTGGTGCAGACATTGAAGATCGTGTGGCAGAATGCGATGCCAACAGCGCCGATGGGCTCTGTCAGGAAGGGCAGATTCAGGAACATCTCGCCGCCAAACAGGGCCAGCAGACCCAGAGCGGTGCCGATGAGGTTGAAGGAGATGTGGATGACGGACACCCGCTTGGCATTGCGGCTGACGCCGATAGAGGAGATCAGAGCCGTAACGCAGGTGCCGATGTTCTGGCCCATGATGATGGGGATAGCGATGCCGTAGGTGACGGAGCCGGTCATGGCCAGTGCCTGCAAAATGCCAACGGAGGCGGCGGAGGACTGGATGATGCCGGTGAAGGCGGCGCCTACCAGCACACCCAGGAAGGGATTGGTGAAGGCAGTCATGAAGTGGGTGAAGCCCGGCATATCTGCCAGCGGAGACACCGCACCGCTCATCAGCTCCATGCCGTACATTAGAATAGAGAAGCCCATCATCACCCGGCCCACGTCCCGGCGGCGCTGCCGCTTGGAGCCCATAATGAGCAGAATACCGATCAAAGCCAGCAGGGGGGAGAAATTCTTGGGCTTGAGGAAGTTGACAAAGAAGTTCTCGCTTTCGATGCCGGTGAGGGACAGCAGCCACGCTGTCAGGGTGGTGCCGATATTGGAACCCATGATGATGCCGATGGTCTGTCCGATCTCCATGACACCGGAGTTCACCAGACCCACCAGCATGACCGTCATAGCGGAGGAGGACTGAATGGCGATGGTGATGCCGGCGCCCAGCAGCAGACTTTTGATGGGGTTGGAAGTCATGCGCTTGAGCAGCCGCTCCAGCTTGCCGCCGGCCATTTTTTCCAGACTTTTGGACATGACCGTCATGCCATATAAGAAGAAGGCCAGCCCTCCGCACAGGGTAAAGAGAGAGAAAATGTTCATATCAGATCCCTTTCTGCCCGAAGTATCCATCGGACCAGGTATGCATCTCATTTATAGTATGACATTCTATTCCTGATTATAAGTGGTAAAGCGGGGATGTGGCTATTGACAAAGCGGACAAAAAAACGGAGAAAACCAACGGCAAGACATACTGTGTGCGCAAACTGACCAAAGAATGTCCGCGGCAGACATACGATGCGCTGCAGCCTGAAACCAGCCATAAATCGTGATGGTATATTCATAAGTACGGTTAATGCCTGCGGCGGCTGACTCCCCGAATGGACTGTGAAAAGTGCCAAACGAAAACGATTTTCCATGTGCACGATAACAGTTTTACACTTTGAGCAAAGTTTAAGATTGAATGTTTGCCATGTTTGTGCTAAATTAATACTGTCAGGAATTCGGCTTTTTGCCGGAAACATCCTGAAAAAAATGAAAAGGAGCAAATGAAGAATGAAGAAGTTGTTTGCACTGTCTCTCGCACTGGTAATGACTTTGTCTCTGGCTGCCTGCGGCGGCAAGAAGACCGAGGCCCCTGCCGACACCGAGAACAAGACCGGGACCGAGACCGAGACCCCCACTACCGGCGATGTCAAGGTCGCTGTTGTCCTGAAGACCCTGGCCTCTGAGTACTGGGGCTATGTGGAGGCCGGCTGCAAGGCCGCCGGTGATGATCTGGGTGTTGACGTGGTCGTGGTTGGCCCCGGCGCTGAGAGCGATATCGAGGGTCAGGTTTCCATGATCGAGCAGCAGATCGGCGCTGGCTGCGACGCCATCGTCTGCGCTCCCAACGATGCTGGTGCCGCTCAGGGCGCTCTGCAGGCTGCCATCGACGCTGGTATCCCCGTGCTGGCTGTTGACACCAACGTTGGCATCGCTGGCCAGACCTCTTTCGTGGGCACCTCCAACGTGGACGCTGCTTATGAGGGCGGCAAGTGGGCCATCGAGCAGGCCGGTACCGACGCCAAGGCCGTTATCATCTACGGTCAGGAAGGCGACAACACCTCCAACATGCGTATGGAAGGCTATGAGAAGGCCTGCACCGAGGCTGGCGTGGAAGTTCTGGCCAAGCTGTCCGGCAACAACCTGACCGACGGCGCTACCAAGGCCATGGAAGACCTGCTGAGCGCTTATCCCGATCAGATCGACATCGTGCTCTGCCACAATGACGATACCGCTATCGGCGCTATGAACGCCTGCAAGTCCGCCGGCGTGTCTGACATCACCATCGTTGGCTTCGACGGCAACGCTTCCGCCGTGAAGCTGATCCTGGACGGCGAGCTGGTGAAGGCTACCGTCGCTCAGCAGCCCTATGAGATGGGCTATCAGGTGGTCGAGGCTGCCGTGAAGGCTGTCAAGCTCGAGCCCGTTGACGAAGTCATCAATGCTCCCGTTCAGGTCGTTACCGCTGAGAACGGCCAGGCTTACCTGGACAACCTGGAGGCCATGAAGGGCTAATTCAGCCTGACTGCTATCCATAGCTGAAAAGCGAAAAAGCCGGAATACAGCGGCAGGTTTTCTGCCGCTGTATTCCGAAAAGCCGATCATGCGCGTGCCTGCAAGCGGAAACCTGATGGGTTCCCACGGCGGAACGGAAAATTTTCGGCACGCCGGGATCTGGCAGGAACCATTCTCTGTCTGATCCCGGTTACAATACGCACAGAAGAAAACGATTAAACAGCAAGCACATTTCAACGAAAATGACCCCGGGAATCGGGATCGAGAGAGCGCTTCCGCTGCGGTGGGAGCGGTTCGAAAATCAGGAAAAACAGAAACGAGGTAATTCCATGAGCGAGTATGTTGTCGAACTGAAACATATTACCAAACGTTTTCCTGGTGTTGTCGCGTTAAAAGATATGTCTATCGGCATCAGACCCGGTGAGATCCACGGTCTGATCGGAGAAAACGGCGCAGGTAAATCCACCTTGATCAAGGTGCTCACCGGCGTTCATACTCCGGAAGAAGGGGAAATCTTTGTGGACGGCCAGAAGGTCGTTTTCAAAAACCCTGTTCAGTCCCGCGAGGCAGGCATCGCCTGTGTGTATCAGGAGCTGAACATCGTCAAGCAGCTGCCTGTCACGGATAACGTTTTTATGGGGCGTGCCGTTAAGAAGGGATTGCTGCTGGATTATCCCCGGATGCACGCCGAGGCGGAAGAAGCGCTGAAAACACTGGGACATCCGGAGATCAACGTCCACCTGGAGTGCGGTAAGCTGGGCGTGGGTCAGCAGCAGATGGTGGAGATCGCCAAGGCTGTGTCCCTGGATGCCAAGCTCATTATTATGGATGAGCCCACTTCTTCTTTGGGTAAGGAAGAGATCGAGCAGTTGATGGAGACCGTCCGGGGCCTGAAGGCCAAGGGCGTGGCCATCCTGTTCGTGTCACATAAACTGGAAGAGCTCTTTGAGCTCTGCGACCGTGTGACCGTCATGCGTGACGGCGAACACATCATCACCGAGGATACCGTGAACCTCACGGAGGACTCCCTCATCAACGCCATGGTGGGCCGTACTCTGGATAACCTGTATCCCAAGGAGTTCGGCACCAAGGGCGAGGTGTGGCTGGAGGCCAAGGGCCTCAACGAGGCCGGCGTCCTGCACGATGTCAGCTTTAAGGCCCATGCGGGCCAGATCACCGGCTTTGCGGGCCTCGTCGGCGCAGGCCGCACGGAGACCATGCGGGCGGTGTTCGGCGCTGACAAGCTGGACAGCGGCGAGATCTACGTCAAGGGCGAGAAGGTACATATCAGAACGCCGAAGGACGCCATCAAGAGAAAGATCGCCTTCCTGACAGAGGACCGTAAGGGTCAGGGCCTGGTGCTCAACCTGGATGTGCGGACCAATCTGGTCCTGGCCAATATGAAGGGCTTCTCCAACGGTCCCTTCTTGGACAAGGACCGCATTGAGCAGGCGGGCAATGACAATGTCAGCGCCCTGAAGATCAAGACCCCCTCCCTGAATGAGGTCGTCGGTCAGCTGTCCGGCGGCAACCAGCAGAAGGTGGTTATCGGCAAGTGGGTCAATACCGACGCCGACATCTTTATTTTCGATGAGCCCACCCGTGGTATCGACGTGGGCGCCAAGATCGAGGTTTACCGGGTCATGAACGATCTGGTGAAGGCCGGCAAGTGCGTCATCATGGTCTCCTCCGAGCTGCCGGAGATCCTGGCTATGAGCGACCATGTGGTAGTTATGCGCGGCGGCCGAGTGATGGCTGATATTGACCGGGACACGCCGCACTTCAATTCCGAAGACATCATGAAAGCGGCCTGGGGAGGAGAATTAGACTGATATGAAAAACACGAAAATGAAAGAGCTTCTGCAAAAGCTCGGTACACTGGTGGCCCTTGCCATCCTGGTTTTGATTTTCTGCATCACCATGCCGGACAAGTTCATGAAGGTCGGTAACTTCATGAATATCCTGAAGCAGGCATCCATTAACTGCCTGATCGCTTCCGGTATGTTGTGCGCCCTGATTACCGCCGGTATCGACCTGTCCGTTGGCTCCAACTGCGTGCTGTGCACCTGCACCATCGGCGTTATGGTCCAGTCCGGCATCACGAACCCCTTCCTGCTGGTGCTCTGCGGCCTGGCCGTCAGCACCCTGGCCGGCTTCATCAACGGCACGCTGCTGACCCGTCTGGATCTGCCCCATCCCTTCGTGTCCACCATGGGCATGAAGAACGTGCTGTGGGGCCTGGCACTGGTCATCACCGGTTCCAAGTCCATTGCCTTCACCAACACCGGCATTGACGGCCTCATGTGGATCGGCGGCGGCTCTCTGTTCACCACCTATTATGAGGGCACCACCAAGGTGAAGTTCCCCGGTATCCCCTTCAGCTTCATTCTGGTTATCATTGTGTTCATCATCTTTGATATCTTCCTGCGCAAGACCGCTCTGGGCCGCCAGATCTACTGCGTGGGCGGCAACCCCGAGGCAGCCCGTCTGTCCGGTATCCCCTCCAAAAACGTGCTGACCTTCGTTTACACCCTGTCCGGCTTCATGGCCGGTATGGCTGGTATCGTGTCTGTTGGCCGTCTGGCTTCCGCTAACGGCAACGCCGGTTCCACCTATGATAACGACGCCATCGCAGCCTGCATCGTGGGCGGCGCTTCCTTCACCGGCGGCAAGGGCACCATCTGGGGCACCCTGATCGGCGCTCTGCTGATGGCTGTTATCCGCAACGGCCTGAACCTGGCCGGTGCCAAGAACGATGTCCAGTACATCGTCATCGGCTCTGTTATCATTCTGGCCGTTACCATCGACGTCTTCCGTAATAAGATGGAGGCCAAGGCCCGTAAGATGGCTGCACAGTAAACCGTCCCCCGGACGCACTGTTGAGTTGAATTACGCCGCCGCGAAAGCGGCGGCGTAATTTTATTTGGAACCGATCAAGTTGAATGGAAGGAGACGCTTATGAAGGAACTGCGTGTTGGCATTGCCGGTCTGGGACGGCTGGGCCGGGTCCATGCTGCCAACCTTGCCCACAAGATTCCCGGCGCGGTCCTGACGGCGGCCTGCGTGCCCGGCGCGGACAGTCAGGCTTATGCCCGTCAGGAATTGGGACTTGAAAAGGTGTACGGCGATTTCAGGGAGATGGTCGCCGACCCGGAGCTGGACGCGGTGGCCATCGTGTCCCCCTCCGGAGAGCACTGCTGGCAGATCGAGGCGGCGCTGGATGCGGGAAAGCACGTGTTTTCCGAAAAGCCTCTGGGCGTTACGATGGAACAGTGCCTTCAGGCGGAGGCCGCCGTGGCCCGGCACCCGGAATTGGTGTGTATGCTGGGCTTTATGCGGCGCTATGACAAGTCCTACGCCTATGCCAAGGAAAAAATCGCCGCCGGGGCCATCGGCACGCCGTATCTGGTGAAATCCACCGGCATCGACCCGGAAGCCGTGGTGGAGGGGGCCATCCGGTACAGCGGGACCTCCGGCGGGATCTTCCTGGATTCCGCTATTCACGATATGGATCTGATGCGCTGGTTTCTGGGGAGCGAGGCTGCGGAGGTCTACGCTATGGGCTGCACCTTTAAGCATCCGGCTTTTCAGGACGCCGGGGACGATGAGACCGGCGTCGCCGTCTACAAATTCAAAAACGGCGCTATGGGCATGGTCCATGTGGGCCGCACCGCCCCCTACGGCTACCATATCGAAACGGAGATCGTAGGCACGGAGGGCACGATCCGCATTTCTGCCGTGCCGGAGAAGAACCGGGCTATGGTCTACGATGTGAATGGCGCCCGAACCGAATGTGTGGAATCCTTCCCGGAGCGGTTTGCGGAGGCATACCTCACGGAAATGGAGGAATTTGTCCGCTGCGTCCGGGAAGGGCGGAAGCCGGATACCGGCGTGGCGGACGGCATCTATGCCACACGGGTGGGCTACGCCACCACGGAGGCGTGGAAAACCGGGAAGATCGTCAAAATCTGATCCTTTTGTGGAGCAGGAATTCAAATTGTAAACAAGTTAGCAAAGAGAAGAACAGGCGCGTGGGATGCCCCACGCGCCTGTTCTCTTTGGGAGTGTTTATCGCCCGCAGTGACAGTCGCCGGAACAACCGGCGCAGCCGCCGCTGCATCCGCAGGTGTGCTTACCCTGCTTTTTCTGCCGGATGAGATACCGGACAATGGAAATGACAACGGCAAATAAGACTAGAGAAATGAGGAGGGTAGAAAGATTGGCACTCAACCAGGTCAGCATGGAAAATCACTCCTTTGAAAGAAATAGAAGATGGAAGATATAGAATGGAGGGTGAGGGGAAAATCAGACCTTAGTGGAAAGCTTGGTAGCTTCCTTGTAAGGACGAACCAGCATGTAGATGATAAAGGCCAGAGCGGCGATGGCAGCCACCAGACCGATGACGTTCAGGCTACCGGTGAAGGCCTTGCCGAACTGGTTGACCATCAGGGCACACAGATAAGCGAAGCCGCACTGATAGCCAATGGCGAACCAGGTCCACTTGGCGTTGTTCATCTCCCGCTTGATGGCGCCGATGGCGGCAAAGCAGGGGGCGCACAGCAGGTTGAACACCAGGAAGGAGTAGCCGCTGATCTGGGTAAAGACAGTTCCCAGAGCCTGATAGACAGTCTCATCACCGCCGCCGTAGAGAATACCCAGCGTACCAACGATGTTTTCCTTGGCCACCAGACCGGTGATGGAGGCCACAGCGGCCTTCCAGTTGCCCCAGCCGAGAGGTGCGAAGATCCAGGCGATCAGGCTGCCGATGTGGGCGAGGATGGAGCAGTCGATCTCTTCCTCGGAGAGCATCCGAAAGCCGTCCTCGGCCCAGCCGAAGTAGGTGGTGAACCAGACGAAGATGGTAGACAGCAGGATGATGGTGCCGGCCTTCTTGATGAAGGACCAGCCGCGCTCCCACA
>OGNB01001991.1_pt1 | contig 10495 bp, 4 predicted proteins | sample 1573301 | NCBI WGS metagenome assembly OGNB01 (sample SAMEA2581914, study PRJEB24529) | metagenome | biome: Human gut stool | place: China | collected 2011
GGTGTTGACCCCTCTATATCGCAAACGTAAATGGTTATTTATCAATCTATTACAAAATTATCTTTTTTCATCTTTGTTTTTCAGTGCTTCTGCTTGTCGTTTCTTATATTCTTTAATAAGGACGGCTTTCAAAGCATCCAATGTTTTGGTAAGATTGTATGGCTTGCGTTTGAAAAGTTCGCTCTGACGGTCATAGATACCGTTAAAACTAAATCCAAAAGCCCGTTCAAAGACTTCTGAAATTGCAATGATAGATGGTTTCTTTCCTGCATTATCGACAATACCACCTAATAACATTAGGGCTGAAAGAATTTCGGTCATACCCATAATTCCAAGATATTGGAACTTAGGTATGACCGATAAAGGAGATTCAAATACTAATGGAGTTGCCGAAGAAAACGATTCGGGATGCGTGATTTTGAAATTTAGCAGTTCCAGTTCTGCGTTAATAATCGCCAGTGCCTTTTGCCGCTTTGCTTCTGCCCTCAGCTCTTCGATCCGGCGGTTGCACATGCCCACCGGGACGCCGGTGTCGATGACACGTTCACAGCTCTTCATCAGCTCGCAGGCGCGGGCAAATGCCTCGTCGCTGATCTCCTGGAACGGTGCTTCGGTTACCGTCTCCATCGCCAGAATGCGGGCGAGCTGGTAATCGATATCGTTCGTATACAGGACGCCTGCCGCAAACGGGACATTTTCCTTCTGCAGTTTCCGGAACACCGGGATTCCCGTTCCGCCGCCTGCGAGGACAAAGACGCGCGGTGTTCCCTCCGGCCGCGGCAGCTCGATGCTTCCGAAGCACGGGTCAAACGAACCATTGTCAATCTCGTATAGTTCGCGGATGATATCCTCGCGGAAAATTGTCTCCGGTGCGCCGAAATGGGAAATAGCATCGCCCTTGACGCAGATGATCTTATCTGAAATTTTCTGTGCCAGATCGATCTCATGCAGCGACATGATGACGGTGATGCCCTTCTCCTTTGCCATGCGGCGCAGAATCGCGAGCAGTTCCAGCTTGTGGCGGATATCGAGGAAAGAAGTTGGCTCGTCGAGGATGATGACCTCCGGCTCCTGACAGATCGCACGCGCAAGAAGCACTCTCTGGCGCTGGCCGTCGCTGATGGCGTTGAAATCGCGGCCGCCGAGCTCTTCGGCATGAACGGCGCGCATCGCCTTCTCGACCTTCTCCTCATCCTCGCGGGTCAGCATGCCGAGTCGTCCGGTGTACGGATAGCGGCCCGTTGCCACAATATCGTGGCAGGTCATCAGCTCCGGCTTCATGCGCTCCGTCAGCACAACGGCCATCTTCGTGGACAACTCGCGGAACGAAAGCTCATGCAGGTTTTTCCCGTCAAACTCCACATTTCCGCCGACCAGCTTTAACTGGCGGGTGATGCTTTTCAGAATCGTTGATTTACCGGAACCGTTCGGTCCGATCAGCGTAACGATCTCGCCTTTTTCGATGCCGATGCAGATATCTTTGATCAGCGGCTTCTTATCATAGCCGACCGTCAGGTGGTCCAGATGAAAATAATATTCATTCATATTCTCTTACCCCCTTTTCCGGCGCAGCATCATGAAAATGACGACCGGCGCACCAAAGATCGATGTGACCGTACTGATGGACAGCTCCAGCGGTGCAAACGCCATACGCGCGATCAGGTCGCACATCATACAGAAGACGGCTCCGCCGAGGAACGTTCCCGGGATTACGACGAGCGGACGCGATGTGCCGAGGCTCTGTTTAACGAGGAACGGGACGGCAATGCCGACAAACGAAATCGGACCGGCAAATGCGGTGACGCATGCGGAGAGAATACTCGAAAGCAGAATCAGCGCGATGCGGAATACTTTGATGTTGACACCCATGCTCTGCGCATACGCCTCACCGAGCTGATATGCACCGATCGGTTTTGCCATCAGGAACGTGATGACAAAGGTGATGCCGATCACAGCCGCAGAGATCGCTACGTTGCTCCAGCTCATGCCGGAGAAGCTTCCCTGTGACCAGCCGTGGAGGTTGACGATATCGGAATCCTCCGCGAAGGTGACAACAAAATCCGTGACCGCCGAGCAGATGTAACCGATCATAATACCGCCGACGAGAAGTCCTGCCATATTTTTGATCCGCCGGGACATCAGCAGAATGAAGCTGACGGAGAGAAGGGATCCTAAGAATGCTGCAACAATCATCGTGTAAGATGTGATATTGCGCGCCCGCTCCAGATAAAAGATCATGGTCAGCGCCACGACCATTTTGGCTCCCGAGGAAATTCCAAGAACAAACGGACCGGCAATCGGGTTTTCAAAGAAAGTCTGTAAAAGGAAGCCCGACAGGGACAGAGCACCGCCCAGGATTGCCGCCATCAGAATACGCGGAAGGCGGATTTTCCAGATAATATTGTACGCTTTCCCCTCTCCGGTCCGCCGCAGCAGAATCCGGAAAATTTCCGGAATCGAAATATTTACGTTTCCGGAATTGATATTCAGCACGGTGATGGCGGCGAACGCCAGAATCAGCACCAGGAACACAGCGGCATACCGCGAACGGCGCCGGAAGTTTTCCATATGGAAACTGTTCTCTTTTCCTGTCATATTTTTTTTCTCTGACATACGTTCCTCCATCAGGATAATTTTCTTAAGAATACCATCTGATCCGGATCGCCGCCCGTTACCAGAAGGTTAATGTCGTTGGTAAACTGTGCAATTTTATCGGTTGCCTGATACATGGATTTCTCGGTTGTCCAGACGTTGCCCTCTTTGACTGCTTTGTAATCGGCAAACATGGAATCCTTTGCCAGCAGGTCGTCCAGGGTTTTGACGGTGGAATCGATGCTTTCGTTGTAGATCAGGTAGTCCGCATCTTCGGCCGTATCGTAGAACTGCTCCATCGTGATCGGCACGGATGTTTTTCCGCTGTCGTCCTGGAGATCACGGAAGGCGTTGCGCGCACCGCCAAGCTCGATCATGTTGGAAATATAGTCCTCCGGGTTCCGCACAACGGCAGCTCCGCTCGTATTAATATAGAAGAAAGCGACCGTTTTTTCGGTATTCTGGAAATCCTTCAGATTTTCCACAACACTTGCCTGATTTGCAAAGAAGTCGGCTGCCTCCTCCTCTTTGTCCAGCATGGCACCGTAGAGTTTGATCCATTCGGTTCTGCCAAGAGGCTGGGATTCGTAGCTGGAACGGTCGATGAAGACCGGAATATCGAGCATCTCGATCATCTCCTGTACCTTCGGGGAATGGAGGATCATCGTGGATTCAATGGCCAGATCACAGTTCTCACTGACCAGAAGTTCGTAATCCGGCTCACTGTATTTTCCGGCGAAGATCATCGTTCCGGCATTCATCGCGTCAACGGCATCCTGTACGTACCAGTTGTCTGCGGTTTCACCGGAGAGACGAATCGTATCGAGGGAGTCGATGGCATCGAACAGCGCCATCGGAGAGGTTGCTGCCATGTAGATGCGTTCCAGCGGCTGATGGATTACAATTACGTCGGAATCGAGGTCATCCGGCGCCTCTTTTCCGTCCGGGACGAGCAGATACTGCGCGCCGTCTTTGACATCGATCAGTTTATAGCCGTCTGTGCAGTAGTATACGTTAAAGCACTCCGCGTAATTCAGGACCATCTTGCTCTCGATGGTGATTCCGGTGATGTCCGGTGCGTCGCTGACATCGTCTGTCGTTGCGAAACCATCCGCGGATGCGGTATCACTCCCGGAGGTGCTGCTCGCAGCAGTGGCTTCGGAGGTGCTTTCACTTTCAGCCGTACTTTCCGAGACGGATGTGCTCTCCGTCTGGCTTTCGGAAACGTCTGCTGCGGATGCTGTGGATGTGCTGCTCTCAGAAACTGCCGAAGTGCCCGACGCGGACGATGTGCTGCTTCCCGTTGATGCGGTGCTGCCGCAGGCCGTCAGTGACATCGCTGCTGCAAGAAAAAGTGCGGCCCATTTTTTCAGCTTTCTTTCGTTTTTTCCTGTCATTTGATATTCCTTTCTTAAAGAAAAAGCCGCTGCCATACGGCAGCAGCCCTTTCTCATTTTTTGCTGCAAATTATTGTACTTATTTATTCTCTTCTGCCTTTACCATCTGCTGGAACAGCTCGTTTGCCTGATCCTCGCATCCGAAGATCACGCCGTAGACTTTCAGCCACTCTGCTTTCGCAAGATCGGTCTTCTCGTCTGCGGAACGGTCAACCAGCATCGGAATGGTCAGGGTTGCCAGACGCTCTGCGGTGTCGGACAGACGCTCATTTTCCTCTTTCAGAAGTTCTTCCGGAGTCTTGTCTTCGTCTGCTTTCTCATCCGTTGTCTTATCGTCTTTATCGTCCTTCTGATCCTCAGCTTTGGTATCTGCGGTCTCGTCGGCTGCATCAGCATCTTCCTCATCTTTTGCATTTCCCGGAAGGAACTCAGACGGAAGAATTGCAAAATCGATTTCGTCTTTTACCAGAGCTTTGTAGTCCAGATCATCGAATGCTCCGTCGAAGGAGATTTTTTTGTCTTCCATTGCTTTTGCAATGTTTTCGATCTGGCAGTCTTTCTGCTCCATGCCGACTGCTTTGATGCTCTCTGCTGCGTCTAACTGCTCATCGAGAAGTTTCAGGGCATCCTCAGATGCTACGTATGTTTTCTCAACCGGAAGCTGGATCACGATCATATCTTTGTCCAGTCCTGCCGGAATCTCAACATCTTTCGGAACGATCAGATATTTGACAACATTGCCTTCGTACAGCTCTTTTGTCTTTTCGGTCAGATCTTTCGCTTTCTCAGTGCTGGTCTTTTTGGAATCGGATGCTGCTGCCGCTTCTTCCTCGTCGGTTGCTGCTGCGGTATCCTCCGCTGCTGCGGTATCGGTATCTTCTGCTTTCTTGTCGTCCTCGTTCTGTTTCTCCGGATCACGCTCGGTATCTTTTGTCATATCGATCTCCAGCAGGGTGATGCCTTCGTCGTAATGATACATCTTGAAGTACTCTGCGTAAGCAAGTTTTGTCTCTGCTTTGTATTCCAGTCCCATGATCTCTGGAGCGGTGGTATCCAACTTGGAGTTATCGGTGCTGATCGTGGAGATTGTTCCGTCTGCTTTTACAAATCCTGTGCTGGAAGAAGTGCTGCCGCCCTTCTTTGCTGCTGCCAAGGAGATGAAGATGTTGTAGGAAATCTCATGGGCAACGGACATTCTGGTGGTCATACCGATGATGGTATTGTTCTTGTTCAGCTCAACCGGAATGGTGAAGATGCTGCTTCCGCCGCTGACATTTGCCATGTATTTATTTCCGTTTGCTTTTACATATCCGTAGTACGGACTGCTGAATGCGATCGTTGCATAAGCCTGTCCGTTCGTTACAGTAATCTTGCTGCAGGAGATGGTTACCTTTCCGGATCCGCCGGAGAAGGAGAATCCGTCTGGTGTGTAAACGCCGTCTGCCAGTGTGGTTGCACTGTCTACTTTGGATGTGCCGCCGCTTAAGTCAGACTCATATTTGGATTCCTGCTCCGGTTTGGTATCGGCCGGTTTCTGGGTCGGTGCCGGAGTCGGGGTGCTGGTGGGTTTTACAACCGGTGTCTCAGATGGAGATACGGTTGGGGTATTGGTCGGAACGAGGGTTGGTTTCGGAGTATCGCCCTTGTTGTCATCCGACGGAAGGTCTCCGGTCTTTTTCAGGCTGGAAGATGCAATCGTGATGGCTCTGTCGTACCATTTGCCGCTCTTTACTGCATGAGCTGCTACAGCAAATTCCTGATCAAGTGCCTCTACCGGGATTTCAAACTGCATTCCGGTTTTGGTTTCACCGTCTAAGGTGTAGTCCACTTTTCCGGTGGAAGCGATCCATGCGCCGCTCTCTGCTGCCGCATCTTTTCCGGTTCCCATATACAGATAATCATAGCCGCTTCCGCTTAAGGTGATAACTGCTGTCATTTTTCCGTTTTTCGCGGTCAGTTTTACGCCGACTACCTTGAACATTGCTGCATTAGTTGTTGCCTCTGCACTGTAAATACCATCTGCTACTTTATTGGTCTCATCTGCCGGAAGATCTGCGGTCTTTTTCAGACTGGAAGATGCAATAGTAATGGTTCTTGCATACCATTTATCCCGTTTTGCAGAATGGGAAGAAACAACAAGTGCCTGATCGAGTGCTGCTACCGGAATATCATACTGCATTCCTGTTTTCGTCTCGCCGTCTGCTGTTGTGTAATCAACGGTGCCGACGCCTGCAATCCATGCACTCTTGTCTGTGGCAGCTGCCTCTTCCGGTGTTCCCATGTACAGATAATCGTAGGCAACACCACTTAACGTGATGCGTGCTTTCATGTCGCCGTCTTTTACGGTCAGCTCTACGCCGACTACTTTGAACATAGCTGCGCCGGTCTCCGCGGTTCCGCTGTAGATACCGTTTTCTACTTTCGCCGGTTCCGGAGTTGGAGTTGCGGTTGGAACCGGAGTCTCACTCGGAGTCGGGGTTGCAGTCGGGACCGGAGTCTCGGTCGGCTCCGGTATCGGAGTTACTTCCGGTGTTTTGCTTCCCGGAACTGCAAGATAAAGCTGCTGTTTGGTGTACCAGGTTCCGTCTTTCTTTCCAAGAACGATCGGAACGGTTGTGCCGGCTTTGTCCGCATCTACTTCAAATGTAAAGGAATAACCGCCGTTTGCTTCCTGCATTCCCTGGATAGCCGGTGTTTTTGCAAGGTCATCGTTCTTTCCAAGATACAGTTTATCAAATGATACGTTGTTTGTTTTCAGTGTAAGAACGAGTTTATCGCCCTTGTTGATCATTGTTGCCTCGGAGATGACGAACATTTTGAATACGCTGCCGTCCTCTTTGGTAACCGGTGCTTCTACACTGGCTGGCTTATTCGAGGAATCCTCACCTGGATTTTCGCTTGGAGTCTCGGTTGGTTCCGGTGTTACCGTCGGGATTGCATCGGTGCTGTGGATCGTAACGGTTTTATCAGCCCATGTTTTTTTCTTGGCTGAGCGAACGGCAACATCCATCTGTTTGTCAAGCTCTTCCACCGGAATTTCAAAACGATATCCGGTCTTTTCTGCACCAGTCTTCGTATCCGTATAGGTTTCGCTTCCTGTCGGAGCAATCCAGCTCTTTTCATCTGCTGCGGCAGCTTCTGCTGCTGTTCCCGTATACAGGTAATCATAGCCGGTTCCACTCAGCAGAATGGATGCTTTCAGTTTTCCATCTTTTACGATGAGTCTGGAAGAAATCACACGGAACATGCTTCCGGTTGCTTCTGCAGAAGTCTCATACTCACCATCTGCCGGTTTTGCTGCTTCCGCTGCTTTTGTTTCTTTCTCCTCGGCTGTATTGGATGCCTCATTTCTGGTTGTTTCTTTTACTTCCGTTTTCGGCTGTTCTGCCGCCGGACTGGTATTCTCTTTTACAGCATCTTTGGTTTCTTCTTTTGCCGGTGTTTCTTTTTCAGCATCTTGGGAAGTCTCATCTGCTGCTTCCGGCTCTTTTTCTGTGGTATCGGCAGTCTCTTCACCGTCTTTTGCAGTGTCCTCTGCAGTATCTTCCGAAGCATCCTCATCTGCGGATGGTGTCTCGGTCTCGTCAGATCCTGCCGGTGTCTGATCCTCTGCAGGCGCGGCCGGTGTTTCCGTCGGCTCTTCTGCCGGAGTCTCTGCAGTGCTTTCACTGCTCTCGGTTTCTGCCGGTGTTGTTTCCGGTTCTGCCGTCTCTGCTGTTTCTTCGCTCTGCGGCGCTTCCTCTGCGGCTGCGCTGCTTTCTGTCTGTGCTGCTTTTTCCTGCGTATCTGCTAATACGCTGGCAGTCGGGCTCATGATCATGGACGCCGACAGCAGCAGTGCCAGAAATTTGCTTGAATTTCCTTTCATAACTTCTCCTTTTCTTCGGATCTCCTTCGCGCATCTGCTCCGGATTCCGTCTGACTTTTTCAGGCAGCTGGGCGGTGCCTGTCCCCGTCAATGATGTCTCCCTGCAAGTAATCTTGTTTTTGAGGACACATTTTTTCTGCGAAAAGACAAACAGACATCTGCTTTTTCTGCAAAAGAGTTTCTCCACCGGAGCTCTTTTTCGGACGCATGGCGACAAAAAAGCAGATGTCCGATTTTACTTCGTACATCTTTCCATGAATATATGCTTTCATCGGAAGCGATTCACTAACCTTTCCAGCAGGTTTCCTGACTCGCAGATCTTCACGGCAGCCGCGCCTTCTCATGCGTTTCGCACAATGGCATTTCTGCAGCTAACACTCCCTGCTTACAGTGACCGGATCGCTCAGGATTTCCACCTGATTCTCTTTTACCTTCGCGGATTCTTTTTCAAATCCGTTCTGCACTGAAAAGTCCCTTATTTCATTCGTTACTGATTATAGCAAAGCCGTTTTGGAAAGTCAAATGAAAGGCCACGGAAAAAGCGCATAAAATCAGCATTTTTTACATACTTTATGATAACTGTCCGCACCGGAGCCTATTCTATGAAACCAGCTTCTCTGCACCGCCGCATCCTGTTCCCTCTGCTTCTGTGCGGCGGACTTCTTTTCGCCCTGCTGTTCTGGTATTTTTCCCCGTTCTTTTCCCCTGGTGAGAACCGCCGGTTTTCCGCGTATGTGGAGGAACGGTTCCACTCCGAGGTAACCTCTTCTGCCATCACGCTCCACTATACCCTCGCTGATCCGGCTTCCCGCGGAATTGCCCCCGGCACCGCCTCGTTCGGCACGGTTTCCACCCCTTACCGCACCTCGTATGATGCCCTGCTGCAGAGTGTGGAAACAACGCTCACATCCTTTCATCGCAACCGCCTCTCCGCGGAAAATCAGATCACGCTCGATCTTCTGCTCTACGAGCTGGACTGCGAGAAAATGCCGGGCAGCACCAGCCTTCTTGCGGAACCGCTCGGTCCGTCGCTCGGGATTCAGGCACAGCTTCCCATTCTGCTCGCAGAATACCCGTTCCGCACACAGCAGGATATCGCCGATTACCTCCATCTTCTGCAGGATCTCCCGCGCTATTTCTCCGACCTCATCGCACTCGAGCAGGAAAAATCCCGGCAGGGCGTGTTTCAGAATGACCTTGCGGTCGATGGCATTATCCGCCAGTGCAGTGCTTTTCTCGCCGACGCGGATACACCGGAAATCCATCTGCTCCACACCGTTTTTCAAAATAAACTGCAGGCGTCTTCACTGTTTTCTGAGGCGGAAAGGAATCTCTGTCTGCAGACGCATGAAAAACTCCTTACCTCCTGTGTTTTTCCCGCCTACCGCTCTCTTTCCGATGCGCTTTCTTCACTCCGCGGCAAAGGAACACAGAACGCCGGTGGTCTTTCACGGCAGGAAGGCGGACTTTCCTACTATGCGTATCTTCTCCGCAGCCGCGTCGGTGTTGATGCTTCACCGGAGGAGCTGACCCGCCTTTTAACACAGCAGCTTGCGGACCAGTGTGCCGAAATGCAGATCATTCTCGATCAGAATCCGTCGCTCTCCCTCTCCGAGCAGGCGCTCGTGCTGCCGTTCTCCACGCCGGAGGAAATGCTTGCCGATCTGCAGAATGCCGTTTCTGAAGATTTTCCCGTTCTTTCGGGTATCGCATACGAAGTAAAGACCGTGGATGACTCCCTCAAGGATTTTTTAAGCCCCGCCTTTTATCTCACACCGCCCGCCGATATCAATTCACCCAACTCCATTTACCTGAATCCCGCGGATGAGATGACCGGCATCGAACTGTATTCCACACTTGCCCACGAGGGCTTTCCCGGCCATCTCTACCAGACCGTATACAGCCGGACCCACGCGAAAACGCCGCTGTCCGCTCTTTTAAGCTGCTCCGGAGCCAACGAGGGCTGGGCCACCTATGTGGAAAATATCGCCTGTACCTTTGACAACGGCCTTTCCAGGGCCGCCGGGGAATACCGGGCCCATATGCGCTCCCTGTCCCTCTGCGTCCATGGCCTGCTGGATATTGGGATCAATTATGACGGCTGGGACGAGGCCAGAGCCGGGGAATTCATCCGCTCCTGCTTCCAGGCCGACGACCAGACGGTCCGGGAGCTGTGGCAGGTGATGATCGATAACCCCGCCAATTATCTGGAGTACTGCGGAGGATATATTGAATACATGGACATGAGAGAGCAGGCGGAGGCCGCCCTGGGAAGCCGTTTTTCTCCCCTGGACTTCCATAAGCTCCTCCTGGATCTGGGGCCTGTGCCCTTTTCTGTGATCCGCCCCCGGTTTATGGCCTGGCTGGAGGAACAGGTCTGACAGGCTGCGGGCCTGTCAGAATTATATTTACTGTCTATATTTTATATATTATAATAACATATATTATATAATGTATAATATATATCATATATATTATATATGACCTAAAAAAACCTGTCAAGGCTAGGGCTGATTTTCTTTAGCTTTCTACTTGCCAGAGGGACACATTTTGAGCCACCGTACCTGTCACGGTGGCTTGAATTTCTGAGACCACCATCTTCAGAAGTTGAGGAATGGTATCGAATGATCGTAGTCCC
>OGNB01001995.1_pt1 | contig 10481 bp, 7 predicted proteins | sample 1573301 | NCBI WGS metagenome assembly OGNB01 (sample SAMEA2581914, study PRJEB24529) | metagenome | biome: Human gut stool | place: China | collected 2011
GCATCGCGCCAGTTGAGGAACTTCTGCGGCCATTCGTTGTTCTTGAAATCCGGAGCCTTGAGGGTGATCGGAAGCTCATCCGCAGTAAAGGTCCCGGGGTTATTGACGTTCTTAACGTCCGCGGGCTTGACCACACCGCGCCAGTTGTAGGTGATGGTGTATTCTACAGGCTCCCAGACGGCGGTGAAGGTAACGTCGCCGATGACAGTCCACTCATGGTCTGCCGGATACAGCGTCTCGCCGTCGGTCTCGGGGTTCGCGGTGATGACAGGCGTATCCTGCGCAGCGCTCCAGCCGAGGAAGGTGTAGCCCTCGCGGGTCGGCGCGCTCAGCGTAATGCGATCATTTACCAGATAGTAACCGTCGGCGGGCATGTTCTCGACTTTGTCGTTCGTCCCGGCATCAAACGTGACGCTCTGGAACGACATGGTGCCGTTGAGATGGTAAGCGTCGATCTTGCCGTCGGCTTCGTAGCCCTTGTGTGTGGTATTGGTCACGAGCGTCAGCGCATTCTCGCCGTACCAGCCAATGCTGTTCAGCACGCGCTCGTTGAACTTTTCGGTATCGATCTCGCTGTAGAGCGCGAGCTTGCCATTGTCAATCTCGCCTGCCATGCCTGCAACGTCGGTCTTCGCGGTCATCAGCTTGCCGAGGGTGACGAACTTGCCGCCTGCGTTGAAGCCTTCCGTGAAGCCAAGACGCGCAAGCGCCGCAACGGCCTTCGCATCGCTCTTGGTAAGAGCAATGCCCTTGTAGGTCGGCTGCACGTAGACATAGACGGGCTTTTCCACATACTTCAGCTCGCCATAGAGATTCCAATTCTTGGCATTATCGAGTGTCTCGGTGCGCTTGTTGGGGTTGCCGAAGTTCTTCGGATTCTGATACCAGCCGTCAAACTCGTAGCCGTCCTTTTCAACACTCTTGGGCTTGCGGTTCGCGCCGAAGCTGTCTTCCGGAACGTTGATCGTTTCGCAGTACGCTTCGACCTCGTTGCCGTCCTCGTCATAGACCGTGTAGCTGACGGGGTAGTTCCAGTAGGCATAGACGGTCAGGTTGCCGGTCGTGCCAACCGGAATCTCGGTGATCTTCTCAGCAACGCCGTCCTTGTCCAGATCGCAGCGCCACTCCAGGAAGGTCTTGCCGAACATGCCTTTGTTCATGATGGAGTTCAGCGTGACAGTATCTTCAATCGTGTACGTCTCAGCGTTTTCGGGATAAAGCTTCTTCTCCTGAATGTCCTTGTCGCGGTAGTCGTATGTGATCGTGTACTCGACGGGTGTGAAGTCGCCGTAGAGAACCCACGTCTTGTCAAAGAGCTCTGTGACTTCGCCCTTCTTGCCGATGTCTTCGGCCTTTTGGTACCAGCCGGTGAACTTGTAGCCGGTCTTTTCGGCAGGCGTCCAGAGCGTGTGATTCTCGCAGCCAGCAACCGGAACGTCTTCCTCGTATGCGTTCACCCATTTGCCGTTTTCGTCCTTCAACCGGTACGTGACATGGAAGGGGTTCTTCTCCCAGACAGCGTAGAGGATATAGTTCGGATTGCCCGTGGTGCTCACCCAGTTATCTGTTCCCAGGTTTTCCACGGGGAAGGTTGCGATAGTGGAGCTGGTGTCGGTCGTCCAGCCGAGGAACTTGTAGCCCTCGCAGACGGGAATATCCTTGCTGAGCTGGAACGTCACAACACTAGAACCCTCCGGAAGGGGCTCCGTCTGAGGCTTGGGCAGGTTCGTCACCGTCTTGCCCGCGGGCGCATTTGCGTTGTAGGTCAGCTTACATTCCTTCTGCGACGCGCAGATGACATCGACAACAGGTCTGGCATCCTGCGCCCATTTTCCTGTTGTTTCATTGTAGTAGAACGTGAGTGTTACCGTCTCAGGCACACCGGTTGCGCGCGTATGTACGGTGTTCGTAAAGGATTCACTGTTGTAATCCGGGAGATATGTATCAACCTCAGCCACCACATTAAAGGAATAGCGGCCATTTTTCAGTGTTGCCTTGCTATCAACCGTATATGTACCATTTCGCAGCGTGGTCACAAAATTTGTTCCCTTCCACTGCTTCTGGTGCGTCGCTTTATCATTCACGCACCTGAGCTCGAAGCCGTCCTGTCTGATGACGTCGGCATCCTTGTCAGGCACTTCGGGAACTTCCGGTGCGGCGCAAGTAACATAGATAACCGGGATTGCCCCATCGATTTTCCAGCTGCCGTTATACGTCAGCGTAACAGTAACGACACTGGTGCTGACCGCAGTGTGCGTACCTTTAAGGGCGGAAAAACGGTTTGCAATCTTCTCCGGATACAGCTTGAGCGTGGCCTCCTTGCTGCCGGTCGACCAAACGAGTTCCGCGCACTTCTTTTCAATCAAGCCATCAATCGCATACTCCATATAATGGCCGGCCTTATTGTCGCATTGCACAGGTACAGTCTTTATGCCTATAAACTCCGTCGGGTCGGTGATATCGGGCTGAGGCTGCTGCGTGTCCTTCAGGTCGTTATCGTCCGGTTCTGTGGGTGCTGTGGGTTCTTCATACGTGTCGCTGAATTCGTCTCCGGTTTCGAGATCTTCCGCGAAAACCGACATCGGCAGCGCGCCAAAGAGCATGACCAGCGCCAAAAGCGCCGCTAAAACGCGTTTTTTCATCGTTCTTTCCTCCAAATTCTGAAATATTTATATAAAATCCGGTTTTCCGAATAGAATTTTCCATTTTCGCCGCGCGGCGAAGGAACCGCAACAAATGTTGCATATCCCCGTACAACCGTTGACCGCAAGCCCGGCGCACACCCCGAAGGGCAGAATACGCCTTATGGACTTTTACATAGAATAACATAATCTTCCGCCCTTTTCAAGTTAATTTTGCTGTTTCCGGAAAGAAAAACCGGCGCTTTTTCCTCCCGGGCCGAAAAAAAGTTTTCCAGTTCGGTAAAAATTTTTTTAGCCCCGTCCATCCGTCGCCCATCCCGCAAAATGTTGCATCCGCACCTTCTTTTTTTACCATATCTGGGTTTCTCCGCCAGCCGCGACAAAAAACGGTTGCATTTTTCCCGCTCCCGTGCTATAGTAGCAGCACAATTGAACGCGGGGTTAGTTCATCGGTAGAACGGTCGCTTCCCAAGCCACAGAGGCGGGTTCGATTCCCGTACCCCGCTCCAAAAATCAGCACCCATCTCAAAGATGGGTGCTGATTTTTGCTGCAAGGGTCCCGCAACGAACCCGTGGTTCGACCGTCCGGCAATTCCGGGCGCAAGACCGGCGGCGGTATGAAATACCGACGGTTTTGGCCGAAGGTCAAAACAATTGCCGAGACGGCACGGAGGCGGCAAAGCCGCCGGAGTATTCCCGTACCCCGCTCCATGAAAAAACGCCATCCATCCGGATGACGTTTTTGTGTGCCGCAATCGTGTCCGTAGGGGCAGACGCGGCTTTGTTGCGTTTTTTGCCGGTTTGTGGTATGATAGATAGTACGACACCAACCGGAAAGAAGGCGCGCGCATGCAGCTTGGAACATTTCAGATCGAAAATCCCATCGTGCTGGCCCCGATGGCGGGCGTGACCGACTGGGCGTACCGCTGCATTGCGGCCTCGCTCGGCGCGGACATCACCGTAACGGAGATGGTCTCCTCGCGCGCCTTGGTTTATAAGGACAAAAAGAGCATCTCGCTGCTCCGCAAAACCGATGCAGGTATCTGCGGCGCGCAGATTTTTGGAAACGACCCGTCTGTGATGGCGGAGGGTGCGGCGCTGGCGCTGGAACACTCCGGCGCGGACTTCATCGATATCAACATGGGCTGTCCCATGCCGAAAATCGCCGGAAACGGCGACGGAAGCGCCTTGATGCGGGACCCCGAGAAAGCGGCAAGGATCGTCGAAGCGGTCAAAAACGCCGTGCCGGTTCCCGTTACAGTCAAGATGCGAAAGGGCTGGGACAAGGGGAGCGTCAATGCGGTCGAGCTCGCCGTCATGTTAGAGCAGGCGGGAGCAAGCGCCATCGCGGTGCATGGCCGGACGAAGACAATGCTCTATTCCGGCGTTGCCGACTGGGACATCATCCACGACGTGAAGGCCGCGGTTTCCATTCCCGTCCTCGCCAACGGCGACATTTTTTCGCCCGAGGATGCGGTACGCTGCATGGCGCGGACGAAAGCGGACGGGCTGATGCTTGGCCGGGGCGTGTTCGGAGACCCGTGGCTGCTACTACAGTGCAAGGCGGCGATCGAAGGAAAGCCTGTCCCCGAGCGACCGGAGCTGGCCTCACGGGTCGACGTGGCGCTCCATCAGTTTGAACTTGCGAAAGCGGACAAGGGCGAGCACATCGCGTGCTTAGAGGCGCGCAAGCATTTTGCGTGGTACCTGCGCGGCGTTTCTCACAGCGGGTATTATAAGGAACAAATTTCGAAGATCTCCACCATGGACGACATTTCTGCCATCGCCGCCGGCATCAAGAGCGATTTGAGGTGAACCTATGTCAGAAGAACAACTCATCCGCCGCGCACAGCAGGGCGACAACGGCGCATTTGAAGAGCTCTTGCTCCTGCACCAGAAAAAGGTCTATAACCTCTGTCTGCGCATGAGCGCCAATCCGGACGACGCATTAGATCTGTCGCAGGAGGCGTTCCTCCGCGCGTGGCGCTCGTTGGGGCAGTATCAGTTTGAGGCGAGCTTCTCGACATGGCTGTTCCGCCTGACGAGCAACATTTGCATCGATTTTCTGCGCCGGAAAAAGCGGCGTCAGGAGACCTCTCTCACCGAGAGCTACGACGACAGCGACGAGGGAGCCGAGCTTTCCGTTCCCGACGCGCAGCCGGGGCCCGAGCAGCAGGCGATGACGAACGAAACAAAAATCGAGCTTGCCCGCGCGATGGAGCAGCTTTCGCCCGAGCACCGGGAAATTTTGCAGCTGCGCGTGATTGAGGATCTGCAATACGAGCAGATCGCGGATATTTTGGGCGTGCGCGTGGGGACGGTGAAATCCCGGCTGGCCCGAGCGCGCCTTGCTTTAAGAAAAATTTTAAAAACCGGGAACTATTTCGATTTCGCTTCGTCTGAACCGGTAGAAGGCGAGGTGCGTCTATGATCACATGCAATGAAGCGCTGGAGCTGCTGAGCGTGCAGCTCGATGGCGCGATAACAATAGAAGAACAAACCGCTTTGCAGGAGCACCTGGCCGCGTGCCCGGAGTGCCGCAGAATCCAAAGCGAGCTCAAGATGGCAGAGGAAGCGCTGCCCAAGCTACAGCAGGAGCCGCCGAAGCTCCTGCATGATGCGGTCATGCAGGAGATCCGCCGCGAGACGAGACGGAAAAAGGAGCGAAAGACGCTTCTGCACTTTGTCGGCGTGATGGCCGCGGCCGCCGCGCTGCTTGCCGTATTGGCGGGGTTCAAGCTTGTAAATCTTCCCGGCTTTGACCACGGCGAGGCTGCCGTCTCGATGGGCGATTCTCTGTTCCCGAAGACGGACAGCGCGAGAAAGTATGCCGAGGAGCTTGCGAAGCAGACCGGCTGCCGCGTCATTCTGGTTGAGCACTGCACGCCGGAAGCACTTGGCGGCGGTTTTGCGAAGCTCGATAACGGCATTTACCGCCGGGAGCTCAGCGAGGCGGAGCTGGATGAGCTGGAAGCGAATTTAGACAGCAGCTACGCCATGATCATCTGCGGCGCAAAAGGCGAAGCGGAGGATTCTGCGTACCTTCTGTGCACCGATTGACTTGACATCCCGCGCATTTTATGAAAAAATAGACCTACGCCGCACAACCTACCATTGCCGGTTGTGCGGCGCGAATTTTACATGAAAGCAGGTATCTTCATGAGTGAACAGGAATTTTTGAGCGGGTTTTGCCCCAAGTGCGGCGAGAGTCTGAAGGTACCGGCGAAGCTTTCGCAGTTTTCCTGCATGTACTGCGGCGCGCGGCTGACGGCAGACGAGCTGCTGGACAAGCCCGCGGGCTCCGGTTCGATTGCGCCGGAGGAGGCGCTGCGGCAGCTGGATGCGGCCAAAAAGCAGCTGCCCGGCTGCGTGCGGAGCTTCCGGGGCTATCAGAAGAAAATTACGAAGGGCGAATTTGAGGCCGCTTTTTCCGACGTGTATGCGATGACGGAGCCGGTCTTCCGCATGCTCGACGAGGCGGTTTCCTCCATACCGGACGAGACGGACGCGCGTCTTTTGGAGAGCGCAAACGCGTTTTTGGACGAGCTGGAGCTCGACTGGGCGGCCAACCGGAACCGAAACGGCGCGCGGGACGACGACAAGATGGTCATCGCCATCTTCCTGGTGCCTGCCATCCGGAAGCTGGAGCTTCCGACAAGCGAAGCGTTCTGCAAAGCCTTGCAGGCTGAGTGGGTGCGCCGGTACCCCAAAACGCCGTTCTACCTGGGAGACTACGAAGCGATCTCCACAGGCTTCCGCAAAAAGCTCTTCGGCCTGTGCTTTATCACAACCGCCGTCTGCGAGGAGCTGGGGAAACCGGACGACTGCGAGGAACTCACCGCCTTCCGCGCCTTCCGCGACGGGTATTTAAGGGCCTGCCCGGACGGCGAAGCGCTGATTCGCGAATACTATGACATTGCCCCCGGCATCGTCACGTGCATCAATCTGGCCTCCGACCGGCACGAAACGTACCGCGAGATCCGCGACACATGGCTCGCGCCTTGCTATGACGATCTGCAAAACGGGCGCATGGCTGATTGCAAGGCGCGCTATACGCAGATGGTGCGCACATTGGAATCACGCTTTCTTTCGTAACATCTGATTTTTTCGGAAAACCTTCAAATCTCGCATAAACTCTCCGAATTTTGCGTCGGGGCGATGCCCACATCGCCCCGGCGGAACGATCCGTTTTTACGGAAATCTCCGGCGAATCCGATGATACCCTTGGGTCGATGTGGGCATCGACCCCTACGAATTCTACTGATGCAACTTGAAAAATCCGGCCTGTAGATGCTTTTCTACAGGCCGGATTTCTATTTTCAATAGCCGTATTTTTTCTGCTTGCCGATAAGAAACAGCGCCGTAACCAGAACAGACATGACCTCCGCCGCCACGATCGACAGCCAGATCCCGTTGAGTTCCCAGATGAGCGGGAAAAGGAGCACGACCGCGATCTGGAACACCAGCGTCCGCAAGAACGAAATGAGCGCCGAGGTGAGCCCGTCTCCGAGCGCGGTAAAAAACGACGAGCCGAAAATCGAAAATCCCGAAAGCAGGAACGAGAACGAGAAGATCGAAAATGCGTGCGCTGTCATATCCAAAAGCCCTTCGTCATAGCCCACAAAAAGCGTTGCCAGAGGCCTTGCTGCGAGCTCTCCCGCCGCGAACATCAGAACTGCCGTCACGGACAGGACGATCAATCCTTTTTTGAGAAGGCCTTGGAGCTCCTGTTTGTTTTCCGCGCCGTAGTGGTAGCTTACGATCGGACTCGAGCCCACGCAGTAGCCGATAAAAATCGCCATGAAGATCATGCTCACGTACATGAGAACGCCATAGGCCGACACGCCGTCTTCGCCCGCGTAGCGCATGAGCTGGGCGTTGTAGAGCATGCTGACAAGGCTCATGGAAATGTTGCTCATGAGCTCCGACGAGCCGTTGGTGCAGGTTCTGGCAAGTGCCCGTCCGTCAAAGCGGAAGCGCGTGAAGACGAGAAGACTGCCGCTGCGCTGCTTCGCGAAATAGATGAGCGGAATCACGCCGCCGACAAACTGGCTGAACGCCGTCGCCGTAGCCGCACCCGTAAGTCCCCAACGGAACGCACCTACAAACAGCGCGTCGAGCGCCATATTGCACACGCCGGCGGCGACCGTCACATAGAGCCCCAGCTTCGGCTTCTGCGCCGTGGCAAACAGGCACTGGAAGTAATATTGCAGCAGATAAAACGGCGTGGCCAGCAAAACGATTCTGCCGTAGAGCACGCAGTTTCGGAGCATTTCGCCCTCCGCGCCGAGAAGCCTTGCAATTGCGGGCAAAAGCGCAATGCCGAGCGCGCCGAGAACGAGGCCCAGCACGGCCGCGCAGACGGTCAGCATCGTGAAAATGCCGTTCGCTTTTTCGGGCAGCTTTTCGCCGAGCTTTTTCGCGATCAGCGCGCTGCCGCCGGTTCCGAACATGAAGCCCGGACAGCCGAGGATCATCAGAACCGGCATGATGAAGTTGACGGCTGCAAAGGGCGTTTTGCCTGCGAAGTTCGAGACGAAGAAGCCGTCTACCACGCCATAGATCGACGTGAAGACCATCATGATGATCGACGGCGCAGTAAAGCGCAGCAGCCGCCGGATGGTAAAATGATCGGATAATTGTATCATAACGCGTCCTTTCCCAATTGCTTTGCTTTTTCGCGCAGCTCCTTGAGATATTTCTCCGTCAGTCGGAGATAGGCCTCGAGGTCTTCCTTCGGCCACGCGCCGTAGATTTCGTTCTCGGCCGCCAGAAGCCTTCCGGCTGTCCGCGCAGCATAGATCTTCCCGGATTCTGTCAGGCAGACGATCTTGCGCTTTCCGTCGGCCATGCGAAGAAGAATGTGGCCGTCTGTCTCCAGTTTCCGAAGCGCGGAGTTGATGGTCTGCTTGCTTGCGCCGGTCTGGCGGTAGATAGTTGTAAGCGGAATCTGACCGCCCGCGTCCTCGAGTGCGTATAAAATCAGCATGACGCTGTCCGACAGGCCGAGACGTACCGCGATTTCGTGGTAGACCGCGTCGGTTTCCTCGATCAGATAGTTGATGCGCCGGTTAAATTGCGTGACATTGCCGTCCAAAGGGAAGCCCTCCTCTGTAAAACGCGCGGCTGCGCAGTGAAAGGCATTATAGTACGAATTCGTACCAAAGTCAAGTTAAAAAATTCCCCATCCGGGACGCGCCCGGACGGGGAACTGGGGGTAAGCGATTGGAAGAAGCTTACTTTGCGAAAACCTTCTTCAGGCGCGCGAAGCGGGGCAGACCGTCTTCCTTTTCCAGCTTCGTCTCGCCCTGAATGAGCGGCAGGCAGTAATTTGCGAAGTCGGCGGTGACGTTATTGCCCGAAGCATTGATCCACTCGCGCGGGAACTTCTTCTCGAAGTTCGCAACGTCCGCCAGATCAAAGAGCTTGGCCTCGCACTTGTAGCCGTTCGTGCGGTCGCAGGCGAAGCCGACCATCTTGTCGGTCGTACCCTTGAGCATTTCCTCGACGGCAGTCTTGCCGGACAGATAGGCTTCGTCGATATCGGTCTGGGACGCGCAGTGCGCGGCGCAGCGCTGCAGAAGCGAGAGCTCAATGCCGCGGACCTTCGCGCCGGTTCTTTCCTTCAGGACGTTTGCCAACATGGCAGCCAGACCGCCCAGCTGGGCATGGCCGAAGCCGTCGGTTGCCGCAGTCTTCGCCTCGGAGACGAAGCGGCCGTCCGCGTAATGGATGCCCTCGGAGACGGCGACGATGCAGTTGCCGTTTTTCTTGTAGCATTCGGACACGTCGGCGATGAACTTGTCCATGTCGAAGTCGACCTCGGGCAGATAAATGAAGTCGCAGCAGGGCTCTTTCGTATTGGGAAGAGAAGCCGCAGCCGTCAGCCAGCCTGCGTGGCGGCCCATGCACTCGATGACGGTGATCTGGCCGATGTTGTAGACGCGGGAGTCGCGCGCAACTTCCATGACAGAGGTCGCAATATACTTGGCGGCCGAGGCAAAGCCCGGGCAGTGGTCGGTGCCGAACAGGTCGTTGTCGATGGTCTTGGGGACGCCCATGACGCGGCAGTCGTAGCCGACCTTCTTCATATACTTGGAGATCTTGTTGCAGGTATCCATGGAGTCGTTGCCGCCGTTGTAGCAGAAGTAGCGCACATCATACTTCTTGAAGATCTCGAGGATGCGCTTGTAGTCGGTGTCGTCGACATCGGGGTCGGCGATCTTGCAGCGGGGTGGGGCGCGTAATACGGCATTTTTTCATGGGCGGTTGTCCGCAGGTGGGCAACGGACGGCGGTTTTTCCGGGGGAATGCAGGAGGTGGTTCATTATGGCCAAGAAAAAACACATTCCCCTGTTCGATGACCAGCTGGAAATGCTGGAGCTGCTGACGGACCAGGAGGTGGGCCAGGCAGTGCTGGCCGCCATGCGCTTTATGCGCAGCGGCACGGAAACCGATCTTACCGGCGGCGCCGGGGTGGTCTATCAGGTGCTCCGCGCCCAGTTCATCCGGAACCAGAACGACGCCGCCGTCGGGAAAAAGGGCGGGCGTCCCCGGAAAAGCCCCGCCGAAACCCCGGTTTCGGAAGCCGAAACCACTGAACGGAACGAAACGGAACCGGACGGAACCGGACAGGACGGAACAGAACCGGACGAGACGGAATCGGACCGGACGGGAGGTGGAGACGGCAGCGCCGGAGGGCGCTTTGTCCCACCCACCCTGGATGAAGTGCGGGCTTATGTTTTGCAGAGGCGCTCGCCGGTGGAGCCCCAGGCCTTCATCGACTTTTACCAGGCCCGGGGCTGGATGGTGGGAAAGGCCCCCATGCGGGACTGGAAG
>OGNB01001996.1_pt1 | contig 10476 bp, 8 predicted proteins | sample 1573301 | NCBI WGS metagenome assembly OGNB01 (sample SAMEA2581914, study PRJEB24529) | metagenome | biome: Human gut stool | place: China | collected 2011
TTCTGAAAACTTGCTCAGCGGGGCGAAAAGACTTTTTCGACACGCTGAGGCGTTCCCTTTGGGAACGCCTGTCGATCATACGATCATTATTTTTCCAAAAGCTTCCGCAGGGAGTCAAAGGCTTCACCCAGTTCCGCCTTAGCCCTGGCGGAGGGGTTGGCCCGGAGGACCCGCAAAGCGGTTTCATAGCGCTGGATGGAGCGGGTGCGGACCTGCGCTTCTCTCTGGCGGACGGCAGCGATGAGGGCGTCCAGCTCCTCCCGATGCTTGGCAAGCTCCTGCTCGCCGGGTTCGTCGATGCCATCGTCCAGCGCGGCGCGGGTCTTTTCCAAAGCCTGGGCGATATTGGCCAGGATTTCCAGCTTGGATTCCACCCGGCGGCGGAAGGCGTTTTCCAGAGCCGCCCGGCGGCGCTGCTTCCGGACCTGCTTGGCGGTGCGGTGGGCTTCCAGCTCGTCAGCCAGATAGGACTGCAGCAGGTATCTGTCCAGAGAGGTCTTTTCCCGGAAAGCCTGCAGTTCCTCGGCAGTGCGGGCCTGGGCGGCCTCGGCCTTTTTGGCCAGCCGCCGCAGCTCTGCGTTTTCCTCGGTAAGCTTGGTAAGGACCTCCCGCAGGTCGATGGCGGCCTTGGTGGACTTTACCGTATCCATGATGAACAGCACGGCGATCACTGCGGCCAGAGGATTCACCAGCAGGGCCGGGAGCTTATGGAGCAGCTTGTCGATGGGGGGATGGATGACATAGATCAGCAGATCGGAGAAAAAGCCCCAGGCGATCGAACTGGTCAGGCAGATGTAGCCGTGGAGGTTAAAGGGCTGCTTGGTGTAATCCCAGTAGCGGACCTTGAAAAGCTGCTCCATTACGGCGCCTACCACATATTCCAGCGCCGTAGCGGCCAGCATACCCAGAAAATAGACCAGCCAGAAGTTGTCCGCCACCGGCAGAGTGGCGAAGAGAATGATGATGGCTCCGGAGCCGTAGATGGGCAGCAGCGGCCCATGGAGAAAGCCCCGGTTCACCCAATGACGCTGCTTGGCGGAGACATAACAGGATTCCCAGACCCAGCCGCAGAAGCAATAGAAGAAGAACAGCAGGGCCCACTGCCCCGGCGTGTAAACGTACATAGAAAACCATCCTTTCATAGGATCAGCAGTGCCGCTTGGCTGCGGGTCAGTCCAGATTGACCCGGAAATCGCCCCGGGCCGCCGCGTCTGCCCGGCGCTGCTTTTCCTCAGCCTGAGCATCCAGCAGCCCGCCGATGATCTGGTTGGATACTAAAAAGCCCTTGGGGGTCAGATGCCACACACCGTTTTCCAACACAGCATAGCCGGCGACCTCGCACTTTTGCAGAAACGGCAGGAAAATCGGATCAAACCGGCGGCGGAACCGGGTCTCATAGTCCTTGGGATCCAGACCGGAGACCAGCCGTGTACCCAGCATCACCCACTCCACGTCCCGGTCTCTGGGAGGGATGACGGTGTTTTCAGAAAAGCGGAACTGTCCGCCGTGTGCGGCGGCGATGTAGGCGTCCAAGTCCTTTTCATAGGCATACCGGATGCCGCCGAAATCGCTGTGGGCGCCGGGGCCGAAGCCGGCGTATTCCTGAAGCTTCCAATATTTCAGGTTATGCCGGGATTCCCGGCCCGGCTTGGCGAAGTTGGAAATTTCGTACTGCTCATAGCCGTACTGCTTCAAAAATTCCACGGTTTGCAGGTACATATCCGCCTGCTCCTCGTCTCCCGGCAGACCGGCGGTGTCCTTCATGGCAAAGAGAGGCGTCCCTTCCTCTACCTTCAGGCCATAGCAGCTCAGATGCTCCGGGTTCAGAGCTACGGCAGCGGCGAGATTTTCCATCCATCGCTCCTGCGTCTGGTGGGGCAGACCATAAATGAGGTCCAGCGACAGATTTTGAATCTTGGCTTTCCGGGCAGCCTCCACCGCCTGTTGGACCTGCTCCATGGTGTGGACCCGGCCGATGGTTCGCAGTTCCTCGTCGCAGGCGGACTGCATCCCCAAGGAGATCCGGTTGAAGCCGCAGCGCCGCAGGGCGCGGAGAGCTTTCCAATCCCCGGCGGAGTCCGGGTTGGCCTCCAGAGTGATCTCCGCGTCACGGGCCACTTGATAACGCTTTTCAATGACCTTTAAAATTTTGCACAGGCGCTTTTCTCCTAAGTAGCTGGGAGTGCCGCCGCCGAAGTATACGGTATCCACTGTGTGAGACGCGGCCAGCGGCGCGGCTTCTGTCAAATGGGCGCAGAGGGCGTCGGTATAGGCGTCCATGCGGTCCTCGCTATGGGGCAGGGAGTAGAAGTCGCAGTAGACGCATTTGGCCTTGCAGAAGGGGATGTGGATGTACAGCCCCAGCGGCCGGACGGTTTTCATAAAAATGCCCTCCTTTTGGAATCATGGTCAACAGTTTACCGCTTTTCAGACTGCATTGCAAGAAATTTCACATACTTTTCGCCGGAATGGGGAAACTATGGAAAACTTGTGAAAAGAGGTCGCCCTATGGATATGACGCCCCGGGAATACCAACAGTATGTGCAGCGGAAAATGAAAAAGTCCCCCTTGGGGAAGGACGTGTGTCTGGCCTTTCTCGTGGGTGGGGCCATCTGCGCTCTGGGACAGGCCGTTCTGGACGGCTGGATGTCTCTGGGCCTGTCCGAGGAGGACGCGGGCACAGCTACCTCCTGTTCGCTGGTGGCCCTGTCCTCATTGCTGACGGGACTGAATCTCTACAACAAGCTGGCCCGCTTCGGCGGCGCGGGAACGCTGGTGCCCATTACCGGCTTTTCCAACGCAGTGACCTCACCGGCACTGGATTTCAAGTCCGAGGGCTTCGTCACCGGTATGGCGGCGAAGATGTTCACCGTGGCCGGGCCGGTCATCACCTTTGGGACGCTGGCATCGGTGATCTACGGCGTGATCCTGATGCTGTTGAAATGATCGGCGGGGGGAAAATTGCATATCTGAACCGAACTCCTTTGACGTGGAGATGTCTTGGCGGATCTGTGCGTCGGATTCACCTTTCCTGAAAACGGGGAGGTGACAACTGCGATCGACCATGCAGCCTGCGGCCTTGCATTGAAATTTCGCAAAGCTGAACCGGTAGGTGTATTGCGTGGCATTTTTCAAATTCTACAAAAAATTGTTATTTTTTTGTCATATCTTATAATTGCAAAAGAAACGGACACAGATTATACTAACAGTGTTAATGAGCGATATTGTTTCGCTTTTCTTTTTACATTGACTCGTGCACGTGCACGGAACGGAAAAACATATACAGCTCGAGTGGAGACCAACAGAGCAAGTATGGAACGCATCGCCGCTAGAGCCTGGCGTATCCCGGGGCACTGGAATCGGGTGCTGCCAGCTATGATCTTGACGGGCACGGTGTTGGGGGGAACAGCCCACGGCATCCGTTTTCAAATTAAAAATCTGTATACTTGTTGATACGATATGCCGCCTGCGGCGGCGAGAGAGGAGCAAGACATGGAAACCATTACCAACCTGATCAAAGACACACCGATCCCCAAGATGGTCAAGGTTCGCCAGAACTTCGACAAGACCTGCATCCCTGAGAGCGATATTCCCGGCATCATCACCCGGGAGCTGGATCGCCCTGAGATCGGCGGCAAGATCCAGCCCGGTCAGAAGATCGCCATTACCTGCGGCAGCCGCGGCATCAATCACAATGCCGTGATGGCCCGTGCCATTGTGGATTTTGTCAAATCCAAGGGTGCCGAGCCTTACATTGTGGCGGCTATGGGCAGCCACGGCGGCGCTACCGCCGAGGGCCAGCTCCAGATCCTCAAGGACTACGGCGTCACTGAGGAAGCCATGGGCTGCCCCGTGAAAAGTTCCATGGAGACGGTGCAGATCGGCATTTCCGGCATGCGTCACCAGCCGGTGTTCATGGACAAGAACGCCTCTGAGGCGGACGGCATCATCCTCTTCAACCGCATCAAGCCCCATACCTCCTTCCGCGGTCCCTATGAAAGCGGCCTGATGAAGATGATGGCCATCGGCCTTGGCAAGCAGAAGGGCGCTGAGAGCATCCATCATCAGAGTCCTGCCATCATGCATGAGCTGGTGGAGGAGTACGGCCGGACGATCCTGGAAAACGCACCGGTTCTGGGCGGCATCGCCATCATTGAAAATGCCTATGATGATACCTATCTCATCAAGGGCCTGAGCCCGGAGGAGATCATCAGCGAGGAACCCAAGCTCAAGGAGATCTCCTACAAGACCATCGCCCACCTGCTGTTTGACAAGTGCGACGTGCTGGTGGTGGATAAGATCGGCAAGAACATCTCCGGCGACGGCATGGACCCCAACGTGTCCGGCCGCTTTGTCCAGCCCAAGTACTGCTCCGGCGGTATTCAGGCGGAGAAGTGCGTCATCCTGGACCTGACCGACGAGACCCACGGCAATGCACAGGGCATCGGCCTGGCGGAGGTCACCACCCGCCGTCTGTTCAACAAGATGAAGCTGGAGATGACCTATCCCACCGGCGTGACCAACACCTTCCTGCATCTGATGAAGATTCCCATGATCATGGACAATGACCGGGAAGCTTTACAGCTGGCCCTGATGTGCTGCCCCGAGGCAGAGGATCATGACCACATGAAGATGATCCGCATCCCCAACACCGCCCATATCGGTGTCATCGAGATTTCTGAGGGTATGCTGCCTTTGGTGGAGAACAACCCCAACTTTGAGGTTCTCACGGAGCCCTATGACCTGCCCTTTGACGAAAACGGCAACCTGTTCTGAAAAATCCGAGCTGCCGGAGGCCTGCCGTGAACAGGCGGACCGCCGGAAAGCTCTGGTTTTAAATAGTAGTGCAAGAAACGCAAAAAAAGAAAGGAACTGACTCTATGGTATCTCCCGCAATGCTGATCGTAGCACTGGTGATCGCAATCGCAATCATCCTGTTCTGCATCATCGTTCTCAAACTCAACGCTTCCATCGGCATGGTTCTGGCCAGCCTGTTCATGGGTGTGGCCGGCGGCCTCGACCTGATGACTACAATGGACACCATCTCCTCCGGCTTCGGCAGCATGATGACCAGCATCGGCCTGCCTGTCGGCTTCGGCACCATCCTGGGCCAGCTGATGAGTGACAGCGGCGCTGCCGACATCATCGCCGACAAGCTGGTTTCCGCTTTCCCTGAAAAGCGCTCCATCTGGGGCCTGAGCCTGGCCGGCTTCGTGCTGTCCATCCCTGTGTTCTTTGACGTTACCTTCATTATCCTGATCCCCATCGGCATCACCATTGCCGCCAAGATCGATATGAAGATGTGCTATGTCACCGGCTGCCTGACCATCGGCGCCACCACCGCTCACTGCGTGGTGCCTCCCACGCCCAACCCTCTGGCTGCTGCCGATATCTTTGGCTTTGATCTGGGCATCATGATGATCGTCGGTCTGGTTGTCGGTTTTATCACTGTTCTGGTGTCTGACTTCATCTATGTTAAGATCCACAACCGCGGCATTTGGAATGAGGAAAAGGACGTGAACCACAGCTCCAACGTTGTTAACGAGCTGGTAACTGCCCGCGCTGCTCAGAACAGCTCTAAGGCCCGCACCTCCTTCGGCATGGCGCTGCTGCCTGTTGTGATCCCCGTGGTGTGCATCCTGTTCGGCACTCTGGGCACCGCTGTGTTTGACGAGGAGCCTCTGATCTGCAGCTTCCTGGGCAACAAGCTGGTTGCCATGACTCTGGGCACTCTGGGTGCTTATCTGGTGAGCCTGCCTTACATCGGCCGCGAAAATCTGGAGAAGTCTGCCGGTGAGGCCCTGAAGAGTGCCGGCGTGGTGCTGCTGATCACCGGTGCAGGCGGCTCCTTCTCCTCCGTTATCACCGCCACCGGCATTGGCAACGCCATCGTGAGCCTGCTGGGCACCGATACCACCTCCGTCATCCCTGCCATGTTCCTGGCCTACTTCATTGGCATGATCTTCCGTGTGGCGCAGGGCTCCGGCACCGTGGCCGGCATGACCTCTATGGGCATCATGGCAACCATCGCTCCCGCCATCGGCTGCCATCCCGTGTGGATCGCGCTGGCCTGCCTGTCCGGCGGCAACTCCATCGGCCATGTCAATGACTCCGGCTTCTGGGTGGCCACCAATATGTCCGGCCTGACCGTGACCGGCGGTCTGAAGACCTACACCCTGGGCTCCTTTATCTCCTCTGTGTGCATTTTCGTGCTGGCTCTGATCGGCGCCCTGGTGATCCCCCTGTAAGCATACCCGGCCCCATAATATGAAGGAGGAATTATACATGCAAAATGCAATGATTATTGACCCCAAAGACAATGTGGCCGTTGCCATTGAGCCGATTGCCGCAGGGGATACCGTTACCTATCTCAAAGAGGGAAAGACTGTATCTCTGAAAGCCACGGAAGATATTACCATTTATCATAAGCTGGCTACCCGGACCATCGAAAATGGTGAGCCTGTGGTGAAGTATGGCGAACACATCGGTGTGGCCACGGAACAGATCCCCGAGGGCGCTCATGTTCATGTTCACAATGTTGAGAGCATGAAAGAAGATCGCCGCGGGATGGAGTAAGGGAGGATACAGAATATGACTTTTTACGGATATCGCCGTCCTGACGGACGGGTTGGCGTGCGTAACCGAGTACTGATCCTGCCCGCCAGCGTTTGCGCCACAGACACGGCCCGCATCATTGCACAGCAGGTCGAGGGCGCTATCAGCTTCAATAACCAGCAGGGCTGCTCTCAGGTGGCCCCTGACCAGCAGTTCACTATGGATGTAATGGCCGGCTATGCCGCCAACCCCAATATCTACGGTACTGTGGTGGTGTCTCTGGGCTGCGAAAACTGCCAGATGGACCTGGTGGTCAAGGCCATTGAGGAGCGCACCAACAAGCCCCTCAAGCAGGTCATCATTCAGGAAGTGGGCGGAACCCTCAAGGCTGTTGAGATCGCCGTTCGTTATGCCAAGGAGATGGTGGCTGAAGCCTCCATGCTCCAGAAGGAGGAGTTCCCCCTGTCCGAACTGATTGTCGGCACGGAATGCGGCGGCTCCGATCCTACCAGCGGCCTTGCTGCCAACCCCGCCATCGGCGCTATGAGCGATCTGGTGGTGCAGGCAGGCGGTACCAGCATTCTCTCCGAGACCTCCGAGTTCATTGGCGCTGAGCACATTCTGGCCCGCCGTGCTATCAACAAGGAAGTCCACGATCGCATCTATGAGATCACCAGCCGCTTTGAGGCGCACTTCCACGCTGTCGGCGAAGATGTCCGCCAGGGCAACCCCTCTCCGGGCAACAAGGCCGGCGGCATCACCACGCTGGAGGAGAAGTCTCTGGGCTGCATCCACAAGGGTGGCCACAGCCCCATCAATGCTGTATATGATTACGCCAAACAGGTCGAGAGCAAGCAGGGCCTGGTCATCATGGACACGCCGGGCAATGACCCCGCCTCCGTGGCGGCCATGGTGGCCGGCGGTGCACAGGTCATTGTGTTCTCCAGTGGCCGGGGTTCACCGGTGGGCCATCCCATTGCTCCTGTGGTGAAGGTCACGGGCAATAAGATCACTTTTGCCAATATGGAAGATAACATCGACTTCTGCGCAGCTCCTCTGATCTACGGGGAGAAGACGGTGGAGCAGCTGGGTACTGATCTGCTGAATATGGTGGTAGAGACCGCCTGCGGCAAGCAGACCAAGGCGGAAGCACTGGGCTTTGTTGAGACCGCTATTGCCCGTATCTGCAACTACGTCTGATTTGTTTTATAAAGTACATCTATAAAGTACATCGTCGGCTCTGACGCGGCTTTATGCCGCGTCAGAGCTTTTTTGTGCAAAGAGAGAATTGGATAGACCGTCCCAATATTTAAGAGCGGAAAGAAAGCGGCCGCAAACAGGCGGCATATCATCAGGACTTCTTCCTTGTATAAGCTGTGTAAAATTTGTGAACTTTTTTCGCTTTAACAGGGTTACATAACGATGTGGAAAAAGCTGTGGAAAATGTGAAGAACCCTTTGGAACCGGGGAAAATCCGGGGTGACGGGCTGTTATATAAAAAGTTACGTAACAACCTTTCTGGGTGAAACGGCACTCTTTCTGACAAAAAAACGGGGAACAGCGGGGGATGCTTGCAGTCGGGACGGGGATATGCTATAATCAACTCAATATGAAAATGGCAGAATGTTCCCTGATAAACGGGGAAATGCCCTCTTGGAGGAACTATGGCGACTAAAAAACAGGATTATGGCAATGACAGCATCTCGTCTCTGAAAGGCGCGGACCGGGTCCGGAAACGGCCCGGTGTCATTTTTGGCTCCGACGGTCTGGACGGCTGCGAACACGCGGTTTTTGAGATTCTCTCCAACTCCATCGACGAGGCCCGGGAGGGCCACGGCCGGGTCATCACCGTGACGCGGTACAATGACCGCTCTATTCAGGTGGAGGATATGGGCCGGGGCTGTCCCGTGGACTGGAACGAAAAGGAGCAGCGCTACAACTGGGAACTGGTGTACTGCGAGCTGTACGCCGGCGGCAAGTATGATAACCTCACCGGTGACAACTATGAATACTCTCTGGGCCTCAACGGTCTGGGTGCCTGTGCCACCCAGTACGCCTCCCGCTACATGGACGTCACCGTCTGGCGGGACGGCTTTGAGTACAAGCTCCACTTTGAGCGGGGCGAGATCGTGGGAGGGCTGGAAAAGACGCCCCTGCCCAAGTCTCAGGTGAAAAAGACCGGCACACGCACCCGCTGGCTGCCGGATCTGGATGTGTTTACCGACATTGCCATCCCGGCGGAATACTTCACGGATGTGCTGCGCCGTCAAGCAGTGGTGAATGAGGGGATTACCTTCAAGTTCCGGGATCAGCAGGAGGACGGCTCTCTGCCTGAGGAGGATTTCGTTTACGAGCACGGCATCCAGGACTATGTGGCGGAGCTGGCCGGAGAGGGCGCACTGACCGCCCCGGTGTTCTGGCAGGCGGAAAAGCGGGGCCGGGACCGGGCGGACAAGCCGGAGTACAAGGTGAAGCTCTCTGCCGCCTGCTGCTTTTCCAACAAGGTGCAGGTCATCGAGCACTACCACAACTCCTCCTGGCTGGAGCATGGCGGCGCGCCGGAAAAGGCAACAAAAAGCGCTTTTGTCTCCGCAGTAGATAAGTACCTGCGGGATCAGAACAAATATCAGAAAAACGAAAGCAAGATCACATGGCAGGATATTGAGGACTGCCTGATCTTCGTCTCCAACAACTTCTCTACCCAGACCAGCTACGAGAACCAGACGAAAAAATCCATCACCAACAAGTTCGTGCAGGAGGCCATGACGGAGTTCCTGCGGACGAATCTGGAAATTTACTTCATTGAGAATCACTTCGACGCGGAGAAGATCGCTGAGCAGGTGCTGGTGAACAAGCGCAGCCGGGAAAGTGCGGAGAAGCAGCGGCTGAATATCAAGAAAAAGCTCTCCGGCAATATCGACATCTCCAACCGGGTCCAGAAATTCGTGGACTGCCGCTCCAAGGATGTGGAGAAGCGGGAAATTTATATCGTGGAGGGCGACTCCGCATTGGGCAGCGTCAAGCTCAGCCGGGACGCGGAGTACCAGGGCATCATGCCCGTCCGGGGCAAGATCCTGAACTGCCTGAAAGCGGACTACGCCCGCATTTTCAAAAGCGAGATCATCACAGATCTGATCCGTGTGCTGGGCTGCGGCGTGGAGATCCAGAACAAGCACGTGAAGGATCTGGCAGCCTTCGATCTGAACAACCTCCGGTGGAACAAGGTGGTCATCTGCACCGATGGCGACGTGGACGGGTTCCAGATCCGGACCCTGATCCTGACCATGCTGTACCGGCTGTGCCCCACCCTGATCCGGGAGGGCTATGTATATATCGCCGAGACCCCGCTGTTTGAGATCACCTATCGGGAGAAAAACGCCGACAAGACCTGGTTTGCCTATTCCGAAAAGGAGAAGGCCGACATCGTCCGCCAGCTGGAGGGGAAGAAATTCACTGTCCAGCGGTCCAAGGGACTGGGCGAAAACGACCCGGAGATGATGTGGCTGACCACCATGAATCCGGAGACCCGGCGGCTGGTGCGTGTGCTGCCCGACGACGCGGAGGAGACCGCCCGGGTGTTCGACCTGCTGCTGGGGGACAACCTGGCCGGGCGGAAGGACTATATCGCCGAAAACGGCCACCTGTACCTGGATATGATCGACGTGAGCTGAATTTGCCAAATGACCGCTTGAACGAAAGGAATTTGCCCCATGGCAAAAAAGAAAACAGAACCGAAAACCGTCCACCGGCCGGCGGACCCCAATGTGATGGGCCTGCGGGGCACGGTGGTGGAGCAGCCCATCACCCGGACGCTGGACGAGAACTATATGCCCTATGCCATGAGCGTCATCGTCTCCCGGGCCATTCCGGAGATCGACGGCTTCAAGCCCTCCCACCGCAAGCTGCTGTACACCATGTACA
>OGNB01002003.1_pt1 | contig 10439 bp, 10 predicted proteins | sample 1573301 | NCBI WGS metagenome assembly OGNB01 (sample SAMEA2581914, study PRJEB24529) | metagenome | biome: Human gut stool | place: China | collected 2011
TATTAGTAATGGTTGCCTGTAGCTGCTGTACGGCTCCGGCCTGCTCAGTAGCGCCCTCTGCCAGAGACTGTGCGGCATCTGCCAGGCTTCCGGCACCCATGGATACCTGGCCGGATACGGAATTTACATTGTACAATGCTTCGTTCATCTTATATTTGATATCTCTCAGGGCTTCCTTCAATTCATCCAGATCCCCTGCATAGAGATCGGGGTAAAGAAATTTTACCGTCCAGTCACCATTTGCCATGGCATTCAGAGCCTGCTTGATATCCTCAATGATCATTCGCAGATTTTCAGCCATTGCAATGGCGGCACGATTCATCTCTGCCACTTCGTCCTCTGTCTTTACTTCCGGGAACTCTGAAGACAGATCACCTGCAGCAAACCCATCCAGTCTGTCTGCCAGCGCTTTCAGCGGTCCGGCGATTCCTTTGGCTATTCTTTTTCCCGCTTTTTCAGATCCCGCAAAGCCTACTCCGATGATCAGAAGGATTACGATAAAAATAACCACACGGAAAACATTCAGTTTGGCTTCCATGGCATTTCCGTTCGTTACACTGCTGTCCAACAGGCTCGTCATATCTGCATAGACCTGCTGGAACACGGGATCCATCTGTTCGCCTGCCATCTGCTGTGCCTGCATCCGCTTAGCAGAATCGGAAGCTGTTCCCAGTTCCAGTATCTGTGCCTCGATCTGCTGATAAGAAGCTACGCCGTCCTTGATCTGCTGGTAGGTAGCTCTTCCCTCATCCGTGATCATGTCATCTTCCAGGGCACTGATATAGGTATCCAACTGTTCCGCCGTCAGGTCATGGGCATTTTTTGCTGTAGCGATCAGTGTATCGTCATCATAGCCGATGGCGGCACGGGTCTCACTCCGCATCTCCGCGATAACGATCATCGCCTTACCGATGTCACCCTGCGCGAAACCGTAATGCTTCAAGGCGTAGGAATACTGATAACTCACGATTCCCATGGCCACACAGGCGATGACACCCGTCATGCTCAGCAGTATCTTGGTCTTACGAAATACTTTCAATAGGCGCTTCTCAATGGAGAGCTTGTTTAAACTGTTAAATCTGTCCGTTCTGTCCATTCCAATGTTCCATCCTCTCTGTAAACTGTGTGTAAAAATCTATCGTCCCCTCATACGGCAATAAATAAAACAGACGCAGCAGCAGGAGATTTTCTTCCCTCTGTTTCCCTTCGTCTTCTCCTGTCAGTCTTTCTTCCATGGCATGTAACAGGTCATGCCATTGTAAGGTAAATTGCTGATTGCGGGTCAGATCCGGAGTATCGATCCATTTACTGACTTTTATCTTGCTGCGGTTCTCCTTTGCACATTCCCCGGTCTGAAGAAAATAGGAAAATCCTCCATTTTCATAATATCTTCCCAGAGGAAACAGTCTGCAGATTCCGGGACGGTACGGGTGAATACTGCATCGACCCCCTCCGTCCAGATACGCACAGGCTTCCTCTGCTCCCTGCATTTTCAGATTTGGCAGGATCACACCGTCCACCACATTGAGCTCCACCGATGCCGCTAATAGCTCCTGCATGCTTTTCCCCATTCCTGTAGTCATCCGGTACACATCATAGGGATCCAGGATAATGGAATTGCCCATGCCGTGACAACACCGGGAACAGCCATTGCAACCACCGCAATCCGCTTTTACCATATCATTTGCTTTGTATAATCGGCCGTCGGATATCTCCGCAAGGCTTACATTTCGCTTCATATCTTCACCATCAGCCTCTCTGTGCCTTGCGTTCCATGATCTCCTTCAGGCTCTCGGTGTAAGGCGCTCTCGCCACCCCGTATTCCGTGACAATTCCGGCGATCAGTTCATGGTCCGCCACATCGAATGCCGGATTGTAGACCTTTACACCCTCCGGGGCCATGCGCTCCTTGTACCACATCTCAGTAACCTCTTCTGCCTTACGCTGCTCAATACAGATATCTGCGCCGGTGGCTGTGGCCATATCAATGGTGGAAGTGGGTGCACAGATATATACCGGCACTCCGTATTGTTTTGCTACCGCTGCCACCACGCTGGTACCGATCTTGTTGGCCGTATCTCCGTTAGCCGCCACTCTGTCACAACCCACGAACACTGCCTGCACCCAGCCCTTGGACATGACAGAAGCGGACATATTGTCACAGATCAGTGTCACATCCACGCCTGCGGAATGCAGTTCAAATGCTGTCAGTCTGGCTCCCTGCAAAAGTGGTCTGGTCTCATCCGCAAATACATGGAAGTTGTAACCTCTCTCCTGTCCCAGATAAATCGGTGCGGTTGCGGTACCGTATTTTACGGTTGCAAGTTGTCCTGCATTACAGTGGGTCAGAATACCATCTCCCGGTTTTACCAGTTCCAGTCCAAATTCTCCGATTTTTCGACATACTTCCACATCTTCCGCCCGAAAAAAGCCGTTTCTTCAATTGGAGCAAACCGTTTGTACAACTTGAAACCACGCGCGGATGTTTCAACACATGCGCCTTTTGCGTCAGCGGCGGCGAGAAACCGATTCGCACTCTCTCTATTGACAGCATCCGCCAACGGCTCCGAATCATCCATGAGCATGGTATTAAAAATGTACGCGTACTCGACCGTACATTCAATTACAATGCACGTCGTGCAAAAGAACTGCTCCAACTGTTTTTAGAATATCCCGACATACGTTTTCATTTAGAGATACATCCGGCGCTTCTCTCCGAGGAATTAAAAGAGGAGTTAAAACTGTTACCGCAAGGACTGCTCCACCTTGAAGCCGGGATTCAAAGCTTGCGTGAACCTGTACTTGAACAAAGCCGCCGCATGGGTAAATTATCCGATGCTTTGGCAGGGCTGAAATTTCTCTGCTCGCTTCCGAATATGGAAACGCATGCCGATCTTATAGCCGGACTTCCCCTCTATCATCTCAATGAAATATTCGAAGATGTATATACCCTGGCCCGGTACAATGCGGGAGAGATACAATTAGAGTCACTCAAACTGCTTCCCGGTACGGAAATGCGCCGCCGGGCAGAAGAACTCGGAATACGCTATTCCCCTTTCCCACCCTACGAAGTTTTAGAAACAAACGAAATCAGCGTAGGCGAACTGCAGACAGCCCGCCAGCTATCCCGCCTGTTAGACGGTTTTTACAACACTCCCGCCTGGCAGGCACTAACCCGGGAGTTAATCTTAAATGACAGAACTGTCTTGCAGAGGTTCCTTGAACATCTGATACAGATAAATCTTATAGACCAACCCATGAGCTTGGAAAAACGCGGGCTTATACTTTATGAATATTGTAAGTTGGCTTATCCTGAATATCAAATGCAGGCCAGCATTGCCTGGATAGAAGCCGGCATGTCATTAAAGAAAGCTCCTGCAGAAAAGGTAAAGACCAAACATCAAGTTCCACCGGAGAGGTGGGAAGTGATATATGGAGATTATAAAGACAGCCTCAGGCTTTGCTTTCTTCCACAAGACGAAAATACAAAATGCGGTTATTGGTTTGGATTTGAATCTGAAGTACAGAAAACCACTCCTGTATTCAAAGCAAGAACAAGCAGTTAGCAATCTGCCGATATTACCATCGGTACCGACAAACAATGCATCATTCGGCAAATAGGTGTACCTCTTTACGTTTTTTGCCATTTACCCAAAAATAAAAAGTCCCGTAAATTATTAATTTACAGGACTTTTCTTTAATTCATATTCTATTTCAGCGGAGAGACAGGCTCTTGAACCTGTGCTATCTCAAAATATCACACAATTGCAAATACCTATTAATAACCAACTTATTACAATCATAATTAAATCTAAATATTATCGAATATCGCTCGCTATTTCAATTTTTGGGTGTATATTTGGGTGCAGAATTTCAAATACACCCAGTCATGAACATCAAACGAAACATCATTTTTGCACCTGAAAGCCGCAAAAAGAACGGCGTTCCAATCGTGGAGAACGTACCCATCCGTATGCGTGTCATATACGCAAGCCACCGCATCGAGTTTACAACCGGCTACCGCATTGATGTAGCCAAGTGGGATGCGGGCAAGCAGCGTGTAAAAAACGGATGTACCAATAAATTGAAGCAAAGCGCATCCGAAATCAATGCGGATTTGCTAAGATACTATGCCGAAATTCAAAACGTGTTCAAAGAATTTGAGGTACAGGAAACCATGCCGACCACCCAACAGTTGAAAGAAGCATTCAATCTGCGAATGAAAAATGGCAGTGAGGAGCAACAAGGAGATACTAAAATAAGTCTTTGGGAGATATTTGATGAGTTTGTCAAGGAATGTGGTAATCAGAACAACTGGACAGAATCCACATACGAAAAATTTGCAGCCGTAAAAAATCACCTGAAAGAGTTCAAAGAAGATGTAACTTTTGAGTATTTCGATGAGTTCGGACTAAACGAGTATGTAAACTTCTTGCGTGACAAGAAAGACATGAGAAACAGTACCATCGGTAAACAGATGGGATTCCTCAAATGGTTTCTGCGATGGAGCTTCAAAAAGGGATATAATCAAAACATTGCATACGATACATTCAAACCGAAATTGAAAACAACTTCAAAGAAAGTAATCTTTCTGACATGGGACGAATTGAATAGACTGAAAGACTATCAGATACCCAAAGACAAACAATATTTGGAACGTGTCAGGGATGTTTTCCTGTTCTGTTGTTTCACAAGTCTAAGGTATTCAGATGTGCGTAATTTGAAGCGAAGTGATGTCAAATCCGACCACATAGAAGTTACTACCGTCAAAACGGCAGACAGCCTGAACATTGAACTGAACAAATACAGCAAAGCCATACTTGAAAAATACAAGGACATTCACTTTGAGAACAACATGGCACTGCCAGTCATCAGCAATCAGAAAATGAATGATTATCTGAAAGAGTTGGGCGAGCTTGCTGAAATCAACGAGCCTGTAAGGGAAACATATTATAAAGGAAATGAGCGTATAGATGAGGTGACACCTAAATACGCACTGTTAAGCACTCACGCCGGACGAAGGACATTCATTTGTAACGCCTTGGCTCTCGGTATCCCAGCACAGGTAGTCATGAAATGGACGGGGCATAGCGACTACAAGGCTATGAAACCTTATATTGACATAGCAGATGACATCAAGGCAAATGCAATGAATAAATTCAACCAACTGTAAAAACAATCAGCAAGTTTCATGAAATGCCTGTTATTGGGCTTACCTTTGTGACTTTCAAAACATACAACAATGAACAAGAACGATAACAATATAGAGAAAAGAAGTTTCGAGGCTTTTGTCAATGCCATCGGGTCAGAAATAGAGCAGGCGCAAGTCCGGCTCATCAGTGCCGCCAATGCGCAGATGCTGTTCCATTATTGGAAGATGGGCAATTACATCCTGTACCACCAGAATCGGCAAGGCTGGGGCGGAAAGGTCATCAAGAAACTGGCGCAGGCGATACGGTTCAATTATCCCGAAAAGAAAGGATATTCGGTCAGGAACTTGGCTTATATGTGCCAGTTCGCACGCTCCTATCCATTGGGAGCATTACGGAGTTTTATAGAAACCGATGCGAAATTACTTACTCCAAGTGTGCAGAAAATCACGGATGAACTTCAAAGCCTGAACAATATGACATTTACGCAAGAGCCTCTTGCGCAAATTCAATCCTCAGACAATAAGGAAATTGCAATTGTGCAAGAACCTCTTGCACAAATTCAGGATGTAGTCCAAACAGTAGCCTCCGTTTATCAAAAAACGATTGAGGACATAGAAAAACTGTTTCTTACATCGCCTGTCGCAAGAATCAATTGGGCAAGCCATGTGATTATACTCAACAGTTCCCTTCCGTTAGGTGTCGATTACTGGTATATGAAGCAATCCGTGGAAATGGGTTGGAGCAGCAATGTCCTTAAAATGCAGATTGAAAGCAAATTGTTTGAACGGCAAATCAACAGCCACAAGGTCAACAATTTTACCGCCACGCTTCCCGCACCTCAAAGCGACCTTGCCAACTACCTGTTGAAAGACCCGTATATCTTTGATTTGGCAGGAGCCAAAGAACGTGCGGACGAAAGGGACTTAGAGGAACAGTTGGTAAAGCACGTTACCCGTTATCTCTTGGAAATGGGCAACGGATTCGCCTTTGTCGCAAGACAGAAGCATTTCCAGATTGGCGACAGCGATTTCTATGCCGACCTGATTCTGTACAACATAAAGCTCCATGCCTATGTGGTTGTGGAACTGAAAGCCACCCCGTTCAAACCGGAATACGCCGGACAGTTGAACTTCTACATCAATGTAGTGGATGACAAGCTGAGGGGAGAGAACGACAACAAGACCATCGGGCTGCTGTTGTGCAAGGGTAAGGATGAGATTGTAGCACAATATGCGCTGACAGGCTATGACCAGCCTATCGGCATCAGTGACTATCAGCTCAGCAAGGCTGTGCCGGAGAACCTAAAATCGGCGTTGCCGAGCATAGAACAGGTGGAAGAAGAACTGACTATGCTTCTTGACAAAGAAAAGAACAAGCAAAAGTAAGGTACCTATGGCAGACAATATACAGACGATGATTCCCCGATACGGGGAACTCAACAGAATATACAGGGACTATATAGACAATTATGTTTTCTCTTTCGACAGGCAGAAATTCATTTTTGATTTCTGTCAGGAATACAATGACATGAAGTCTTTTGAGGCAGCTATCCTTGAACTGGTGCTTGACAGGCAAAAAGAACAATACACCTTGATACTCAACAGCCTGAAAACCGAAATAGAAAAGAGCATACAGGCTTATGAGGTGTGCCCGTTGAGTGATAGTGCCGTAGAGCGTGCTTGCTATCGACACATGGAAAGGTATTCCCTTGAAATTGAAGCCCAACTGGATGTAACAAGGAGCCTGAGCAAACCGCTGAATGAAGCCAACAACAGGTATGATTCCATTGGCTACAGGGAACATACTGCCGAAGAGGAAAAACAGGCTGAAAAAGAATATGAACGCTGCAAGGCTGAATATGACAAGGAAAGAGCCAAACTGAATGAACTCTATGACCAGCAAAAGGCAGCAAGGAAAGAGGCATTCCAATATATGAAGAACCGTTGTGCGGACATGTACCGTCAAAGTTGCCTTTTTCTGGATATATTGAAGAAATACATTCCTGACGGGAAACGACAGGACGAGCCGGGCAAGCCAATCAGTCAGCAGGAAACGGCGGATGAACAACAAGAGTATTTCAGCATGAAATTGCTTTCGCTCATTCATGAGGTATGTGTTGGAGAACAGTTCGAGGAAATTTCCGCACCGGATTTTTATGCCAATATGAACTTGCACCCCTGCAACTGCAAGTTGAGAATTAAACCGAGAGAGAAGATACGTGTATGCTATCTGATATTCCTCATGAGCGAAAAACTCTCCAAACAGGACAAGGACAAATGGAAAGCCGGGATACTGAAACTGCTGGATATTGATGACAGCTACTACAAGTCCAAGTACAAGGAGCCAGTTTCTGATTTCCCCAGTGACAGCAACCAGAAATTCGCCAAAGAAATGGAGCATATATTCAGATAATCGGTGACATATCCTGATATTTTACGAAAGTTCCACTTTTACCACTCAAATTAATTTTTGAGTGGTATTTTTATTTTCTGATATTCAATAAGATACAATGATATTCAGTTTGTACCGTCCCCATCCTTACCACTCATAACCCTACCTAATTTTGCATCGTTCGAGAACAGAAATAACAGCCAGTGCGCAGGGCTGATTGTTTAACGACTAATTAGATTGGACTATGACAAATATCCAAGAATTATTATCCAAACCCGTCTGGCAGATGACAGGCGAAGAGTTCATCATGTTAAGCAGGCACGCATCCGGTCAGCCGGAAGCGCAGCCGCAGCCCGTAACGGACACAGGCAGGAAGTATGTGTACGGAATACTCGGCATAGCCAAGCTGTTCGGGTGCAGCCTGCCTACCGCCAACCGCATAAAGAAAAGCGGAAAGATAGACAAGGCGATTACCCAGATAGGGCGCAAGATTATCGTAGATGCGGAATTGGCTCTTGAGCTTGCCGGGAAGAAAACAGGAGGACGGAAATAATGGGAGGTATGCTTATGGACTATATGAAAGAAATAAAGGAGATTTCGGCAGAACAGGCAATAATCCTTTGGCAAGCTTCACGCCTGAGCCTGTCGAAAATCTACGAGAAAGCACCTGAGATTCTAAAAGTGCAAGGTTCGGTCATTGGTACACTGGGCAATTTCAGTGCATCCATCGGCAAAGCCAAGAGTAAAAAGACTTTCAATGTATCGGCTATCGTAGCCGCCGCATTGAAAAACGGTACGGTACTGCGGTATGTGGCAGAACTTCCGGAAGATAAAAGGAAGATTCTTTATGTGGACACAGAACAAAGCCATTATCACTGTCTGAAAGTCATGAAACGTATTTTACGGCTGGCCGGTCTTCCTGATGACAGGGACAATGAACATCTGGAGTTTCTCGCTTTGAGGAAATACACGCCCGAACAGCGCATCAGGATTGTCGAACAGGCTATCTATAATACACCGGACATAGGGCTTGTAATCATAGACGGCATCCGTGATATGGTATATGACATCAACAGTCCGGGAGAATCGACACGCATCATATCCAAGTTGATGCAGTGGACGGATGACAGGCAAATACACATCCATACGATACTCCACCAGAACAAAGGCGATGAAAACGCAAGAGGGCATATCGGTACGGAGCTGAACAACAAGGCGGAAACCGTTCTTCTCGTGGAAAAGGACAAGAGCAACGGGGATATAAGCAATGTTTCGGCCATGCACATACGTGCAATGGATTTCGAGCCTTTCGCTTTCCGTATCAACGACAATGCATTGCCTGAACTCATAGAGGGGTACAGACCCGAAGCGAAGAAACCCGGAAGACCGGAAGAGGAAAAGTTCGACCCTTACAGGCATATTACCGAACAACAGCACCGCATAGCACTAGAAGCGGCTTTCGGACTGAAAGAGGAATACGGCTACAAGGATCTGGAAACCGCCTTAATCAAGTCTTATATGTCAGTAGGTGTAAAACTGAACCATCAAAAGGCGGTATCACTTATCACCATGCTCCGGAACAAACGGATGATAGTACAGGAGAACGGCAGGAAATACACGTTCAAGCCAGACTTTCACTATTAGACCGTCTAACCTGTAATCACTTCACTTTATTCGGCAGGTCTATATATTAAGGATAAAGCGAAGCGATTGCAGAGAATGTAAAACCGCTTCACTTTATTACCGTATCCTATATATACGAAAATAAAGTGAAGTGATTATACAGACCGTACTTCATAAAAAGGTACGGGCGAAAAGAGAAATAAATATTCCAACCATTATTCAAACACTCATCTTATTATGGATATACAAACAGCAAAACAAATCAGGATAGCGGATTTTCTGTACAGTTTGGGACATTCTCCCGTCAAGCAGCAAGGTATCAACCTGTGGTATAAATCCCCGTTACGGGAAGAGACAGAGCCCTCGTTCAAAATAAATACCGAACGCAACCAATGGTATGATTTTGCAATTGGTAAAGGTGGAAATATCATTGCACTGGCACAGGAACTCTACTATTCCGACTATGTACCTTATCTTCTACAGAAAATCGAGGAACAGACTCCGCACATCCGTCCCGTATCTTTCTCTTTTGGCAAGCAGTCATTTTCCGAACCGAGTTTTCAGGAGTTGGACATTGTACAGCTGACTTCTCCTGCCCTGCTTGCCTATCTACAGGAAAGAGGGATAAACACGGCACTGGCGAAAAGAGAATGTAAGGAAGCCCGTTTCACCCACAACGGCAAACGTTATTTCGCCATTGCTTTTCCGAACATATCGGGTGGATATGAAATCCGCAACCGATATTTCAAGGGATGTATCGCACCAAAAGAAATATCCCATATCAGACAGTCAGGAAAGCCAAGGAGTGCATGTTACGTTTTTGAGGGATTTATGGATTACCTTTCCTTTCTGACCTTAAGACTGGAAAGCTGTCCGCAATCACCCGACTTCGACAGACAGGATTACATAGTTCTTAATTCCGTAGCCAATGTTCCCAAGGCACTCTATCCGTTGGGAAGCTATGAGCGCATCCACTGTTTCTTTGACAATGACCGTGCAGGAATGGAAGCAATACAGCAAATCAGAAAGGAGTATGATGCTACCCGGTATATACGTGACGCCTCGCAAATCTACAGTGGATGTAAAGATCTGAACGAATATTTACAGAAACGAATAGCCGATAGGAAAGAGCAAGCGCAATCTGTCAAAAAGAGGAATGATACACTATCCAAGAAACCGAAAGGCTTCCGGTTATAGCCCACTATAACTACACGCTTCGCTTTCGTAGTTGTGGGCTCTCCCGAGGGGATTAGGGCTTTGCCCTAATGACCC
>OGNB01002004.1_pt1 | contig 10438 bp, 8 predicted proteins | sample 1573301 | NCBI WGS metagenome assembly OGNB01 (sample SAMEA2581914, study PRJEB24529) | metagenome | biome: Human gut stool | place: China | collected 2011
CTTCGAGATCAATACCGGTGCGTCTGCCGGTAGCCGCGGCTGATCGCACCGGTATTGATCTCGAAGATCTTCCCTGCCCGGATCAGCCGCTCCATCGCGGCGCGTGCGCTGGGCGGGACGATGGGATAGCGCGTGTGCGGCTCATCGAACTTCGTGATGAGGTCAAAATGGCCGACGATATCGACCTGCGGGACCTCTGCCAGGCGGGCGACGAGCGCGTAGTAGCAGTCGGCCTGCGCCGCCATGTCGCCGCCGAACTGCACCTGCGCACACTGCGCCAGCAGCTGCGCGCTGCCGTCGACGGTGAAGCGCGTGCCGTCCGGCAGGGCGGGAAAATAGTGGACGGAGCCGATCAGATAATCGAGCTTCTGCTCCGGCAGCGGCGAGCAGCTGTCCCACTCCAGCCCGCAGTAGAGGGAAAAGCGGCCGCGAAAGTCCGCCTGCAGGCTGCGCACCTCGCGCAGATAATCTGCCAGACAGCTCTGGTCGATCGCCCAATCGTTTGCGAACGGAAGCGGGCTGTGCCCGCTGAAGCCCAGGGCGTCCAGGCCCGCGGCTTCGGCGTTCTGCGCCATGCGCGCGAGCGTGTCCTGTCCGTCGTCGTAGAGGCTGTGGGTGTGAAGACTCTGCAGAAGCATAGGTGGCCTCCTGTGGTTTTTTCTTTGAGTATAGCATATCTGTCTCCGCATGCAAACAGCCGCCCGCCGGATTTTTTCCGGCGGGCGGTTTTTTTGCGCGTCAAAGTGTCCAAACGTATGCATGATATGCACGCCGTAATGTATAATTAGAACAAAATATTCAAATTTTGCAGAATATACTTGCATAATAATGCATGATGGTGTATATTAGTCGCATCAAAGAGCCGGGTGGCCCCGGCTGTGGAGGGATCTCGATGAAAAAGGTGTTTATCGACGGCAGCGCCGGGACGACCGGCCTGCGCATCTTCGACCGTCTGCAAGCACGCAGCGACATCCAGCTCCTGACGCTTCCGGAAGCGGAGCGAAAGGACGAAGGCCGCCGCAGGCAGCTGCTCAACGAGGCAGACGCCGCGTTTTTGTGTCTGCCGGACGCAGCGGCGGAGGAAGCGGCGTCGTGGGTGGAAAACCCGGACACTGTTGTTCTCGACACCTCGACGGCGCACCGCACGGCTCCCGGCTGGTGCTACGGCTTTCCGGAGCTCTCCGCACTGCAGGAGGCCCGCATCCGGCAGGCCAGGCGCATCGCCGTGCCCGGCTGCCACGCCAGCGGGTTTATCGCGCTGGTGCATCCCCTTGTGGCAGCAGGACTGCTGAACAAGGACGCGCTTCTCAGCTGCTATTCGCTGACCGGCTACTCGGGCGGCGGCAAGAAGATGATCGCGGAGTATGAGGCGCCCGCGCGCAGCGCGCTGCTGGACGCGCCGCGGCAGTACGCGCTCGGCCAGACGCACAAGCATCTGAAGGAAATGAAGCAGATGACGGGGCTTGCCAGTGAGCCGGTGTTCTGCCCGGTCGTATCGGACTTTTACAGCGGCATGCAGGTCACGGTCCCGCTGTTTGCGCAGTGGCTGAAGCCGGGCGCTTCGATGCAGGACGTCAGGGCGGTCTATCAGGCACTGTACACGGGGCCGGTCGTCTCCTACACCGACGCGGCGGACGCGGGCGGCTTTCTATCCGCCGCGGCGCTGGCCGGGAAGGACAGCATGCAGATCGCCGTGGCCGGCAATGAGGAGCGAATGCTCCTGCTGGCCGTCTATGATAACCTCGGCAAGGGCGCGTCCGGCGCGGCTGTGGAATGTATGAATCTTGTGACCGGCGCGGAGAAAACGCTGGGTCTGGAACTGTAATGTGGGAGGAAACACAGATGAAAACGATCGAAGGCGGCGTGTGCGCCGCGCAGGGCTTTACGGCCGCGGGCGTCCACTGCGGCATCCGGAAGAATAAAACGAAGCGGGATCTGGCGCTGATCTATTCCAGCGTCCCGGCCAGCGCGGCAGCGGTCTACACCACGAATCTGGTCAAGGGCGCGCCGCTCGTCGTGACGAAGCAGCATCTTGCCAACGGCAAGGCACAGGCCGTCATCTGCAACAGCGGCAACGCCAACACCTGCAACGCCAACGGCATTGAGATCGCCGAGCAGATGAGCGAGCTGCTGGCCCAGGCCCTGCAGATCCAGAGCTCCGACGTCGTCGTGGCCTCGACGGGCGTCATCGGGCAGCCGCTCGATATCGCGCCCATCGCCGCCGGGATCCCGGAGCTGGTCAAAAATCTCGGCCCGCACTCGGCCGAGGCCGCCGAGGGCATCATGACCACCGACACCAAGCGCAAGGAGATCGCCGTCAGCTTCACTGTGGGCGGCAAGGAATGCAGGATCGGCGGCATCTGCAAGGGCTCCGGCATGATCCACCCCAATATGGCGACGATGCTCGTGTTCATCACGACCGACTGCGCCATCTCCCCTGCCATGCTGCAGAAGGCGCTCTCGACCGACATCGCCAACACGTTCAACATGGTCTCCGTCGACGGCGACACGTCGACCAACGACATGGTGACAGTCCTGGCCAACGGCCTTGCCGGAAACGCGGAGATCACGGCGGAGGGCGAAGATTTCACGGCCTTCATGCAGGCGCTCAACACCGTGACGGTGTATCTGTGCCGCTGCATCGCGGGCGACGGCGAGGGCGCGACGAAGCTGCTCGAGTGCAAGGTCTCAGGCGCGGCGACGCTGGACATCGCCAAGACCGTCGCCAAGAGCGTCATCTGCTCGTCTCTCACAAAGGCGGCCATGTTCGGCGCGGACGCCAACTGGGGCCGGGTGCTGTGTGCCATCGGCTATTCCGGCGCGCCGGTCGACGTGGGCAAGATCGACGTGCAGTTTGCCTCGAAAGCCGGGACGATCCTTGTGTGCAAGGACGGCGCGGGCGTCGATTTTTCCGAGGAAGAGGCCAAGAAGATCCTGCTTGAGAGCGAGATTGAGATCCTCATCGACCTGCACAGCGGCAGCGCGGTCTCGACGGCCTGGGGCTGCGACCTGACCTATGATTATGTGAAGATCAACGGCGATTACCGGACGTAACGGGAGGAGAAAGATATGGATATTTCCAATGCCCAGCGGGCGCGCGTGCTGGTCCACGCGCTGCCGTATATCCAGGACTACAGCGGCAAGATCGTTGTGGTCAAATACGGCGGCAACGCCATGGTCTCGGAGCATCTGAAGGACTCGGTCATCCGGGATATCTGCCTGCTGCAGCTCATCGGCGTCAAGGTCGTGCTCGTCCACGGCGGCGGACCGGAGATCACGGAAACGCTCGGGAAGATGGGAAAACAGAGCACGTTTGTCGACGGCGTCCGGGTCACGGACGAGGAAGCCGTCGGTGTGGCTCTGATGGTGCTGGCCGGGAAGATCAACAAAACGCTCGTGAACCTCATCGAGCTCAAGGGCGGCAGCGCCATCGGCCTTTCCGGCCTCGACGGGCACATGCTCAAGGCAACGGTCAAAAAGCCGGAGCTCGGCTATGTCGGTGAGATCACAGACGTGAACGTCCAGCCGATCCTGGACGTGATCGACAAGGGCTATATCCCCGTCGTATCCACGGTCGGCTATGACGACGCGGGCAATATCTACAACATCAACGCCGACACGGCGGCCGCGCGCCTCGCGGGCGCGCTCGGCGCGGAGAGTCTGATCGCCATGACGGACATTGCGGGCATCCTGCAGAACAAGGACGATCCGTCCACGCTCCTCCCGGCTATCCGCATCGATGAGCTGCCGGAGCTCGTCTCCTCCGGCGTCATCCAGGGCGGCATGATCCCGAAGGCGGAATGCTGCCGGAACGCGATCGAATGGGGCGTGCGGCGCGTGTTCATCATCGACGGGCGGGTCCCGCACGCGATCCTCATTGAAATGCTCACCAACGAAGGCATCGGCACGATGTTCACCAGATAGGAGGAAGGATCATGGACATTCAGAAGCTGGACCAGACCTATATCGCGGGCACATATGCGCGCTTCCCCGTCACGATCGTGAAGGGCAAGGGCTCGCTCGTCTGGGACGAGAACGGCAAGGAGTACATCGACCTGTCCACTGGCATCGCCGTCGATATCTTCGGCGTAGCCGACGAGCAGTGGATGGCGGCCGTCACGAAGCAGCTCGGGACGCTGCAGCATATCTCGAACCTTTACTACACCGTGCCCTGCGCGAAGCTCGCACAGCTGCTGTGCGAGAAGACCGGGATGAAGAAGGTCTTCTTCGGCAACTCCGGCGCGGAGGCGAACGAGTGCGCCATCAAGGCCGCCCGGAAATGGTCGGAGGATAAGAAGGGCAAGGAATATTCCACCATCATCACGCTCAAAAACAGTTTCCACGGCCGGACCATCACCACGCTGGCTGCAACGGGGCAGGATGTGTTCCACCACGATTTCCTGCCGCTGACGGACGGGTTCGTCTATGCAGAGCCGAACGATCTGGCGGATCTTGCGCGGCTGATCGCGGAAAACAAGTGCGCGGCCGTCATGATGGAGGTCGTGCAGGGCGAGGGCGGCGTGATGCCGCTGGACGAGGCGTATGTCAAGGGCGCGGCGAAGCTGTGTCAGGAAAACGATCTGCTGCTCATCTGCGACGAGGTGCAGATCGGCAACGGGCGCAGCGGCATGCTCTACGGCTATATGACCTACGGCGTGCAGCCGGACATCGTCTCGACGGCCAAGGGACTCGCGGGCGGTCTGCCGCTGGGCGCGACGCTGCTGGGCGAGAAGGTGCAGAACGTGCTGAGCGCCGGGACGCACGGCTCGACCTTCGGCGGCAACCCCGTCTGCTGCGCGGGCGCGATCAATGTGCTCGAACGGCTGGACGAGGCGATGCTGCAGGGCGTGCAGGCGCGCTCGGCCTATATCAGGCAGGAGTTGGCGGGCGCGAAGGGCGTCATCGGCGTGTCGGGCCTCGGGCTGATGCTCGGCATCCAGACGGAAAAGAACGCGGCGGACATCATCGCCGCCTGCCGGGAAAAGGGCGTGCTGGTCATCAAGGCCAAAGACAAGCTCCGCCTCCTCCCTGCCCTCAATATCCCCATGGACCAGCTGGCAAAAGCCATCGCGGTCATCAAGGAATGCTGCGCGGGATAAGAAATATGAAAAGCCTCCCGAACGGGAGGCTTTTCGTGTCTCAAGGCTCCCCTTGCAGGGGAGCTGGCAGCCGAAGGCTGACTGAGAGGTTGCTGCAAATTTGTGACGACCTCTCCGTCTCGGCTGCGCCGAGCCACCTCCCCTGGAAGGGGAGGCTTTAGAACTGCACGCCCAAAGGCTTCCCCTATGAGGGGAAGCCTTTGAAAAGAAAAGCCTCCCGGGTGGGAGGCTTTTTGTTTTATCCGAAATACCGGTGCAGGATGGCGGCGAGGTGGGCGCGGGTGGCGGGGGCTTGGGGATTCAGGGCGCCGTTGGAGCCGGTTAAGATCTTCTCGCCGGTGGCCCATTGGAGGGCGGGGAGGGCGTAGGCGGAGACGTCGGATGCATCGGTGAAGTTGAGGTTCTCGCCTGCTGTGAGGTCGCGGCCCTTCAAAGCGGCATAGCGGTAGAGCATGGCGGCCAGCTGCTCGCGGGTGACGGGGGCTTCGGGGTTGGAGCCGTCGGAGATGCCGTTGGCTTTGGCCCACTCGCAGCCCGCGGCGTACCAGGGGGTGTAGCGGTCGGTCCTGATGCCCTCGCGGCGGGCGAGGATGGTCATGACCATGCCGCGGGTGACGGGGGCCTCGGGGCTGAACGCGTCAGAAGCCGTGCCGGTCATGAGGCCGGTTTCATAGGCGTATTTGACGTCGCTATAGAACCAGTCGGTGGAGGTCACGTCCGTGAACGGAAGGTCCTTTGCGAGCGCGGGGAGGATGGAGATGAGGGGGTAGTCGGGGTCGATGGGGGCAACGGGCGGGATGTATTCTTCATAGCTGCCAACAATATTATCGATCTCACCGCTGTTATTCTTATTGTCGGTGATATTGGCCGTGATGAGCGTTGCCTTACCGTCGGCGTCGACATACACACCGCCGCCGCTGCTGCCCGCCGTGCAGTTTTTGATCTCGCCGCCGGTCATGTTGAATACTCCGCTCCAAACATACACACCGCCGCCGTCTTTATCTGCATGGCAGTTCTCAATGGAACCGCCCGACATATTGAATTTGCCGCCGTTGATGCCCACACCTCCGCCGCAGGATACCGTCGAACAGCCAATGATGCGACCTCCAGTCATATTGAACGTGCCCGCCACATACACGCCGCTGGTATCAGGATAATCCGTCCCAGAACCAGCTATCTTTCCCGAAACAATGCTCCCGCCCTGCATGGTAAGAGTAGAACCAAGATTCACAGTGATACAACTCGTACCCGCGCCTCCCGGCAATCCCCGAAGGCCGTAGATCATGCCGCCATTGATGGTTTTTCCGTCGACCTCATGCGATACGTCGGGCTGGCTGTCAGTCAGCGTCAGATGGCTGTCCATATTGCTGGATCCCACATCGATCTGAAACCGCTTGCCTTCAGTCGCTCTTAAAATATGACCGTTCAGGTCAAACGTAACGTCACCCTCAACCACAAGCCAAATCAGAGTTCCATCGGCAGACAGCTGAATATCGCCTGTCAGCCTGTAGCTTCCCTCCGGGAATGTATACTTGTAGTTTGAATTGCCTCTAAAATTCGTAATATTCGTCTTATCCACATCAATCACGCCATCCTCCGCGAGGACGGCTACGGACAGCAAAGCGGCGCAGAGGCAGAGGATCAGGAGGAGGGATAGGAGGCGTTTTTTCATGGCGATTTTCCTTTCAGACGGCAGATTCTGTCTGCTTGCAGACAGAACAGCGGGATATCCCGCTGGGTGGTGGATGGCCTTTGTGCCATTATAACATGCCGGTGGGAAAAAGGCAAGGATTTTGGGAAGTTTATTTTTGCGGGCAAAAAAGCCTCCCCTTTCAGGGGAGGTGGCTCGGCGAAGCCGAGACGGAGAGGTTTCTGCAAATTTGATAAAACCTCTCAGTCAGCCTGCGGCTGACAGCGTCCCTACCCCTTTTGTCCCTTCGGGACATTTCCCCCTGATAGGGGGAATCGGCCCCTGAGAGGAGAGCCTTTGGAGCGATTCGTGGATCAAATATTATGTCGACTATTTGTTGTGCAGTTTGACAATTGCTTTTTTTCGGAAATCTGATAAAATGTAGCACGCTACTGATTTCGGTAGCGTGCTACGTTTTTAATTGGCAGGAGGCTTCTATGAACGATTGTTCCCAGAACCTCGGGCCGCGGCTAAGGTATCTCAACAACCGCATCACGCAGTATATGGATCAGCAGTTTCTGGCGCTCGATCTGACGTCGACGCAGTCGTTTCTTCTGCACCATCTGTCGCTGCATGAGCACGAGGCCGTGTACCCGAAGGACCTTGAGAAGCGCTTCCATCTGACGCACCCGACAGTCTCGGGCGTGCTGCAGCGGCTGGAAGCGAAGAATTTTATCATCATCGAGCCAGACAAGGCGGACCGGCGATGCAAACGCATCCGGCTGACCGACCGGGCCCGCCGCTGCGACGAGGCCGTCGGCCAGGCGTTTGAGACGCTCGAGCAGCGCATGTGCGCCGGGATGACCGAGGCCGAGCAGCAGACGCTGCGGCGGCTGCTCGATCTGGCGGCGGAAAATCTGAAAATCACGCAGACAATGGAGGTATCAGAGGTATGATCAAACGTTTGGCGGCCTGTATCCGGGAATACAAAAGGCCGACGATCCTGACCCCCGTGTGCATGGTGGGCGAGGTCGTATGCGAGTGCACGATCCCGCTGCTGACGGCGGATCTGATCAACGCGATCCAGAACGGCTGCACGATGCAGACCATTCTGTCCTTCGGACTCAAGCTGTTCGTCATCGCCATGCTGTCGCTGGGGTTCGGATCGTTGTCCGGCTGGTTCGCGGCAGAGGCCGCGGCGGGCTTTGCGAAGAATCTGCGGCATGATCTGTATTATCAGGTGCAGGGCTTTTCCTTTGCGAACATCGACCGGTTTTCGACCTCGTCGCTCGTCACGCGGCTGACAACGGACGTCACGAACATCCAGAACGCGTTCATGATGTGCATCCGCATCGCGGTGCGCGCGCCGATGATGCTGGTGTTCGCTGTGGTGATGTCCGTCCGCGTGGGCAAGCAGCTCTCCTTTATTTTCGCAGGGACGATCCCGGTGCTGGGGTTTGCGCTGTTTCTGATGATCCGGAGCGCGCTGCCGCTGTTCAAGGCGGTCTTCAAGAAATACGACGCGCTCAACAACTCCGTGCAGGAGAACGTGCAGGCCATGCGCGTGGTCAAGAGCTTCGTACGCGAGGACTATGAGACGGAGAAATTCTCCGCCGCCTCCGACTCCGTGCGGAAGGACTTCCTCAAGGCGGAGAAAATCCTGGCGCTCAACTCCCCTGTCATGCAGTTCTGCGTGTACACGTCGATGATCCTCATCTCGTATTTCGCGGCGAAGCTCATCGTCACGTCGGGCGGGACGTATCTGGGCGTGGGAAGTCTGACGAGCATGATCACGTATTCGATGCAGATCCTCATGAGCCTGATGATGCTCTCGATGATCTTCGTGATGCTGACGATGGCGCAGGCCTCCGGCAAGCGCATCTGCGAGGTGCTCGACGAGACGAGCAGCCTGCAGAACCCGGCAGAGCCGGTCTATGATGTGAAGAACGGCGACGTGGATTTTGACCATGTCAACTTTAAGTATTCGGCGGCGGCGAAGCGCAGCGCGCTTTCGGACGTCGATTTCCATGTGAGATCCGGCCAGACCGTCGGCATCATCGGCGGCACGGGGTCTTCTAAGACGAGTCTGGTGCAGCTCATCTGCCGGCTGTACGACGTGACGGACGGCAGCGTGCGGGTCGGCGGCGTGGACGTGCGGCAGTACGATCTGGAGACGCTGCGCAACCAGGTCGCGGTCGTGCTGCAGAAGAACGTGCTGTTCTCCGGCACGATCAAGGAGAATCTGCGCTGGGGCGACGCGAACGCGTCGGACGAGGAGCTGCAGCGGGCCTGCGAGCTGGCGTGTGCGGATGAATTTATCCAGCAGATGCCGGACAAATACGACACCTATATCGAGCAGGGCGGCACGAACGTCTCCGGCGGGCAGAAGCAGCGGCTGTGCATCGCGCGGGCGCTGCTGAAAAAGCCGAAGATTTTGATCCTCGACGACTCGACCTCCGCTGTCGACACGAAGACCGACGCGAAGATCCGCGCGGCGCTGCGCTCGGAGATCCCGGAGACGACGAAGTTCATCATCGCGCAGCGGATCTCGTCCATCCAGGACGCGGATCTCATCCTCGTGCTCGAGGGCGGACAGATCGACGCCATGGGCACGCACGAGCAGCTGCTGGCTTCGAACCGGATCTACCGGGAAGTCTATGAATCTCAGAACAAGGCGGGAGGTGCTGACAATGGCTAATCATCCCGGAAAAGCGCCGCGCGCGCCGATGATCGGCGCGAAGGCGGATCTCAAGCCCCTGGGCCGGGTGATCGGGCTGCTGTTCCGCGACTATCCGGCGATGCTCATCATCACGATGCTCTGCATCATCATCAGCGCCGTGGTCGGCATTCTGCCGGCAATTTATATCGAGACCGTCACGAGCTATATTGAAGACGGGTTGACGCTCGGCTGGGACGGCGTGCAGGGCAAGATCCTGCATGCGCTCGCCACGATGGTCGGCATTTATCTGGCCGGGCTGGCGTGCACGGCCGTCTATACGCAGCTGATGGCGCATGTGACGCAGGGCTTCCTGCACAAGCTGCGCACGCGGATGTTCGCGGGGATGCAGAAGCTGCCCATCCGCTACTTTGACCAGAACAGCCGCGGCGATATCATGAGCTACTACACGAACGACATCGACACGCTCCGCCAGCTCGTCTCGCAGAGCCTGCCGCAGCTGTTCGCGTCGGGGCTGACGGTGCTGGGGCTGCTGCTGTTCATGCTGTATTTCTCCATCCCGCTGATGCTGATCGTGTTCCTCGGGATCTTCTTCATGACGCAGGCGACGAAGAACATCGGCGGAAAATCGGCCAAATACTTCCTCAACCAGCAGCGCTCGCTCGGCAAGGTCGAGGGCTATATCGAGGAGATGATGAACGGCCAGAAGGTCGTCAAGGTCTTCTGCCATGAGGAAGCGGCGGAGCGCGATTTCGACGCCATCAACGACCAGCTCTTTGACGACGCCAACCACGCACAGCGCTATGCGAACATCTTCATGCCCATCATGGGCAACATCGGCAATATTCTGTATGTGCTCACGGCCTTCCTCGGCGGACTTCTGATCTGCTCGGGCGGCAGCGTGCCGAATCTGTCGTTCCAGAACCTGTTTGAGACGGGCAGCATGATCGCGCCGCTGAAGATCGCGGTCGTCGCGTCGTTCCTCGGGATGACGAAGCAGTTTACGGGCAACGTCTCGCAGGTGTCGCAGCA
>OGNB01002006.1_pt1 | contig 10436 bp, 7 predicted proteins | sample 1573301 | NCBI WGS metagenome assembly OGNB01 (sample SAMEA2581914, study PRJEB24529) | metagenome | biome: Human gut stool | place: China | collected 2011
AAGCCTGTCACGGGCGAGTCCTTCGATAATGGCGGCACCGGCTGGCATTACGGCTACGATGCCTTCAACCGTGGTGCGTATCTGTACAACGACGACGAAAAGTCCCCGTATTACTGCTGGTACATCTCTTACGAGACCCCCATGACCCTACAGGACAAGCTGGACTTCATCGAGCAGAAAGGCATTGCCGGTCTGATCGTCTGGGAGTGCAGTCAGGATACTTACGACCACGCCATGATCTCGCAAATGGCGGACAATCTGCTGAAATAACGCATAAGGGAGAGGCTTCGTGAGAAGCGCTCTCCCTTTCCTGATGCAATACAGCCCCGCGGCATTTCAAAATGCCGCGGGGCTGATTTTATTTCCGTCTGACCAGTTCCAGAACCTCGCTCATTTTTCCGCAGATGGCATTGTAGTTCTCCCGGCGGTGGGGTCTTAAGCAGGCAGAGCAATCCTTGATGCCGCTTTCCGTATACCGGAACGCGCCGCCGCATTTGTCACCCAGACAGTACAGCGGGCAATAGCAGAACAGGCAGCTGAAGGTCTCCGGGTCAGCGCCCTGATGGCAGGGAAAATATTCGCATTCCCGGTTCTGGAAGAAATCGTAGTGAGTCTGGCGTCTCAGGTCAATCCAATAGCGCTGCTCCACCACGCCGTCCACTTCCACTTCGTTTTCCAGGACGCCGCCGTTGCGCCGGATGCTCCTGGCAGAACCGATGTTGTCCTTGTCACAGACCATCAGCACCCGGTCGATCCCCAGCTTCTTGCATTCCTCCAGCGCAAGAGCGATCATGCGGGTGGCAACGCCCCTGCGCCGCTGGGAGGGCAGCACACCGTCGCCGATGTGGCCGCCGTCCAACAGCAGCCTGTCATTCAGCCGGTGGCGGATATTCACCGCGCCCACGAAGATATCCTGCTCCGTGTCCAGACAGAAGAATGTGGAGTCCGGCACAAGTCCCTCCGTCTCATCCTTCACATCCAGATTGGCAAGGTAATTGTCAAAGTCCCGGTAATCCAATCGGCGAATGGCGTAAGGGACGATCTTCTCCCCCGTCGCGTACCACTGGGACATCATATCGTTCAGGTGCCGCCGGTACTTTGGTTCCAATTTTACAAGCTTTAACGTCATTTTTCTTCCTCCGCTCTTTTCAGCGCCGCAAATCTATGGTATAATCTTTCCAAATTCCGTCCATGGGAACACAGCGGGCGGCTCTTTGGAGAACTCCGCCCACTCCCCCGTTTCCGGATGATGAAAGCCGATTTTCGCCGACCACAGGGCAATTTCACAGGGGTCGTCCAGAACGGCGTACTTCCGCTCCCCCACCAGCGGCATTCCCCGGCTGGAAAACTGCACCCGGATCTGATGGGTGCGCCCGGTGTGAAGCCGCACACGCACAAGAGACATGCCATCCGCATATTCCAGAACACGGTAGGAAAGCGCCGCCTCCTGCACGCCCTTCCCCGGCGCGTCCGCCACGAAGGTCATCCGTCTTGCCTTGTCCCGCGCCAGCAGGTCACGAAGCGTCCCCTCCGGACTTTCCGGTCTGCCATGGACGACGGCCAGATATTCTTTGCGGAACTGGTCTTCCCGAATCTGTCGGGACAGCTCCGACGCCGCGCGGGCGTTTCTCGCCAGCACCATCACGCCGCTGACCACCCGGTCAAGCCGGTGCACCGTGCGCACGTCGGCCTTGGGGTCGCCCAGAGCTTCCCGCACCAGCTCCGGCAGTCCCCCCGGCTCGTCGGTGGAGAGGACTCTCGCCGGCTTGATGCAGACCAGAATATTAGCGTTCTGATACAGAATTTCCATCGCGCACCCCACAAAAGCGTTTTCCCTATCCTATCAAAAATACGCCTGTTTTGCAAGGAGGAATTGCCATGAAGATCGTCATTCTCGACGGTTACGCCTTAAATCCCGGCGATTTGAGCTACGAGCCTCTTCGCCAGTTCGGTGAACTGACCATTTACGACCGCACGGACACCGAGGACGAAGCCATCGCCCGCATTGCGGATAGTGAGATCGTGCTGGTGAACAAGCTCCCCGTCACCGAGCGGCTGCTGGATGCCTGTCCCAGCATCCGTCTGATCTGCGTTCAGGCGACGGGCTACAATACCGTGGACTGTGCCGCCTGCGCCCGCCGGGGCATTCCCGTGACCAACGTCCCCACCTACGGTACCGCCGCCGTGGCGCAGTTTACGTTCGCGCTGATGCTGGAGCTGTGTCACCGGGTCGGCCATCACGACGCGCTGGTACATGCTGGCCGGTGGGAAAGCTGCGGCTCCTTCTGCTTCTGGGACACCCCGCAGATGGAGCTGGCCGGGAAGACGCTGGGCATTGTCGGCTTCGGGCGCATCGGTCAGGCCGTGGCGAACATCGCCCGCGCCTTCGGCATGAACGTCCTCGCCTACAGCCGCACACGCCGTCCGGGCGGGGAAGCGCTGGCGAAGTATGTCGATCTGGACACCCTGCTCGCCCAGTCGGATTTTGTCTCCCTCCACTGCCCCCTCACCCCGGCGACAGCGAAGCTGATAAACGCCGGCACCCTCGCGAAAATGAAGGCGGGCGCCATCCTCATCAACACCTCCCGGGGCGGTCTCGTGGACGAAGCGGCGGTAAAAGCCGCGCTGGAAAGCGGCCGTCTCCGCGCCGCCGCTGTGGACGTAGTATCCGAAGAACCCATCACGGCGGGCAATCCCCTTCTGACCGCGCCCAACTGCATCATCACGCCCCACATGGCATGGGCGCCGCTGGAAAGCCGCCAGCGGCTTCTGGACTGCGTTGTGGAAAACATCCGCTGTTTTCTGGAGGGAAAGCCCCAGAACGTGGTAAATATGTAAGCGCGCAAGCTCCATCACGGAAAACCTCCGTATGACCAAAGTCATACGGAGGTTTTGTCGTCCCAACACAGGGTGTACATTTTCTGATTCACCGAACCGTCCACGCAGACGGCAAAGTCCGCGACGCGGCGGAAGCCGCATTTTTCGTGGACTTTCAGGGAGGACAGGTTTCGCTTGTCCACATGAGAATAGAGCTTCGTTTTTCCCTCAAGGAAGCACTGTACCGCCCGTATCAGCGCGGCGGCAAACCCCTTTCGCCGCTGCTCCGGGGCAGTCTCCAGCGCTTCCAGTAAAAGCCCGTCCCGGTACGGTTCCAAGCGCATGGCGCTGACATACCACCCGTTTTCCTCCCAGACGGCGTAAACCGCCCCCGGCGACCTAAAAAACACCTGACTCAGATAGCGGTAGAAATCTTCTTCCGCCAACTGGATTTGACGCATTTCCGGCTCCTCCGGCCAGAATTCCCGGCCGTTTTCCCGGTTGGATTCTGCATAAACTGCCATCAGGCTGCTAAAATGCAGCCGGGAAAGGCTCCGCGCAAGATACAGCATTTCTTCTCCTTATACCGCGTACTGGCTGGTGTAGAGGTCGTAATAGAAGCCCTTTTTCGCCAGCAGCTGAGCGTGAGTCCCCTGCTCCACAATGTGGCCGTGATTCAGCACCAGAATGAGGTCGGCGTCCACGATGGTGCTGAGCCGGTGGGCGATGACGAAGCAGGTTCTCCCCTTCATCAGCTTGTCCATGGCCTTCTGCACCAGTATTTCCGTCCGGGTGTCCACGTTGGAGGTGGCCTCGTCCAGAATCAGCAGCGGACGACTTGCCAGCAGCGCACGGGCGATGGTCAGCAGCTGCTTCTGCCCGCCGGAAAGGTTGGTGGTGTCTTCGCTGATCAGGGTGTCGTAGCCGTCGGGCATGGTGCGGATAAAGTGGTCGCAGTATGCTTCCCGGCAGGCAAGCTCAATTTCCTCCCGGGTGGCGTCCGGCTTGCCGTAGGCCACATTCTGGGCGATGGTACCCCGGAACAGCCATGTATCCTGCAAAACCATGCCGAAATTCCGGCGCACCTCGTCCCGGGATAGGGACTTGATATCCTGCCCGTCCAGCAGAATTTTTCCGCCGTCCACGTCGTAGAACCGCATCAGCAGATTGACGATGGTGGTTTTTCCCGCGCCGGTAGGGCCGACGATGGCCACCCGCTGGCCGGGATGGACGCTGAGGTTCAGGTTCTCGATCAGCGGCTCGTCCTTGGTGTAGGAGAAAGCGGCCTTGTCAAAGACGACCTCGCCCCGGCAGGGTTCCGGAAGCGTTCCCTCCGGCTGCTCCTCTTCCTCCATGTCCATTATCCGGAACACCCGCTTGGCGGAGGCTTTGACATGGGTCAGGTTCGCAAACCCCGAGGCGATCTGTTCCAAAGGAGACGCAAACTGCCGGGCAAACAGCACAATGGTCACCACAGTCCCCACGCCCACGCCCTGGCGCACGATCAGCCATCCGCCAATGAGGTTGATGCAGATATAGGCCATGGCGTTGGCAAATTTGATCAGCGGCTGCACGATAGAGCCGGTAAAGTTGGCCTTGGACACGGCCTTGCGCAGCTGCTCGTTGACGACGGCGTGCTTCTGCGCCGTGTATTCTTCCAGATTGTAGGCTTTGGCTGTTGCGAAGTTGGTGAAGCTCTCCTCCACGATCTCCGTCAGCTCTCCGGATTTTTTGAACCACTCGTCGTAGTATTTCCCGCTGGCGCCCGCGATTTTCGAGGAGATCCACAGGGAGATCGGGGTCAGTACGATGACAAGGCAGGCCAGCACCCAGTTCTTCAGAAACATGGCGACGGCGATCATGGTGATCTGGAAAACGCCCTCCACCATCACGTCAAACACCTGATGGATGTAGTTGCCCATGGCGCTCACATCGTCGATCATGCGGTTCAGCACGTCGCCCACCGGGGTCTGATCGACGTATTTCACCGGAAGCCGCTGAATTTTGTCGGAAATGGCAATTCGCAGGTCGCAGGTAAAATGACGGCTCACCGTCCGGTTCATCAGCTGCATATTCAGATAGCGGAACACGCCCTGCGCCGCGTACACCGCTGTCAGCAGAAGAAGCCCGCTGACAAGGCTGTCCCGGATGGGCGTCTGCCGGTCGCTCAGGCCGAAATCATAGAGCTTTTGTATCAGGTTTCCCAGAATTTCCGGCGCGGCAATGGAGCACAGCACCGCGAGAATTCCCAGCACCGCGCTGACCGCGACCCATCCGGCGATGCCCTTCGCCTCCCGGATGATCCGCCATGTGGTCTCGTCCAGCAGTTCATTCTTTTCACGCATTCAGGTTCCCTCCCGTCTGGGACGCATAGATTTCCCGGTACACCCCGCACCGTTCCAACAGCTGGGCGTGGGTGCCGCTGTCCACCAGCGCGCCGCCGTCCATGACGAAAATCACATCGCAGTGCATGGCGGAGGTCACCCGCTGGGTGATGATCAGCTGGGTCTTCCCTGCAAGATTCCGGTTCAGGGTGGCGCGGAGCTTCGCTTCCGTCAGGAAGTCCAGCGCGGAAAAGCTGTCGTCAAAAATGTAGATGGGCGCATTTTTCAGCAGCGCACGGGCAATGCTCAGCCGCTGTTTCTGTCCGCCGGACAGGTTCTTGCCCGACTGGCGGATCATGTGGTCGATACCATCCGAGAAGCCGTTCACGAATTCTCCGGCCTGCGCGATCTCCAGCGCTTCCCGGATCTCCACGTCCCCCGCTTCCAGCCTGCCCATGCGCACATTGTCCCGGATGGTGCCGGAATAGATGGTCGCGTTTTGCAGCACGCAGCTGATATTGTCCCGCATGGTGCGGCGGCTGAGGGTCTGAGTCGGCATTCCGTCCATGCGAACCTCCCCGGAGGTGGGCATACGAAAGCCCAACAGGAGCTGCACCAGCGTGCTTTTTCCCGAACCGGTGCCGCCGATGATCGCCGCCCGCTGTCCCTTTTTCACGGAAAGGGTGATGTCTTTCAGGGCGGCCTCCGCCGCGCCCTCGTAGCGGAAGGTCACATGGTCAAAGTCGATATCCCCGGACAGGGTGATGTCCTGCCGCTCGATGGGGTCGGCCATGCCCTTGGCATGAAGCACCTGCCCGATGCGCTTTGCCGCCACTTCGGCCTGGGGAAAGCTGATAATGGCAAACGCACCGGTGACAACGCCCGCAGAGACCAGAGACACATACTGGACGATGGCAAAAATGTCGCCGCCGGTCAGACCGGTGGATGTCTCCATCCGCCAGCCGCCCAGATACACGATCAGCACCGCCGCCACGTTCAGCAGGAAGGTCGCCAGCGGGGAAATGGCGCCCATGGCCACATTGCCCCGGATGAAGCTGTCCACCATAATTCGGGTAGCCCCGGACACCCGCTCATGCTCCCGCTTCTCGGAGTTGAACGCCCGGATGACCCGGATGCCCCGCAGACGCTCCCGCATGATCTCATTCTGCCGGTCTACAAACTTGTCGGATACTTCCCAGATGCCGTCGATCTTCTTTCCGATGAAGATAACGATTGCCAGAATCACAGGAACGAAGGCCAGCATGGTCAGCGACAGCGCCACGTCCTTCCGCAGGGACAGCACCACACCGCCAAAAAACAGCACCGGGATCATGATGACAGTGCCGGACAGCTCCGCCGCGATCCAGCTCACCGTCTCCACATCGTGGGAACAGCGGGTCACAAGCGCCGCCGTCCCCAGCTCGCCGAATTCCTCAAAGCTCATCTGGTTGACCTTGCGGAACACGGCGGCGCGGAGGTCGGCGCAGAAAGACGCCACCACGTCGTTGGAAATTTTCGATCCCAAGAGCACCGTTCCCAGCCCCACCAGCGCCACCGCCGCCATGATGGCGCAGCATCTGACGATGTAGGCAAAATCCGCCCGATAAACGCCCTTGTTGAGAATTTCGCTCATGATGGCGGGCAGCAGCAGGTCGCAGACCGTGGATATCGCCACGGCAATGGTCGCGGCGAGCAGCCCCCTCCAGTAGGGCTTCAGATAATGCAGCATTTCTTTCATTTTTCTACCTCAAGCAATAAAACTTCATGCATGTGCGCTGCACCGTGAAAATGCGCAAATGCTGATGCATGAAGTTTTTGTGCATCATTTCCGGTTGCCCCGTAGGGGCGAGGAAATGGCACATTTCTTATTTTTCTATGCATTTGCATAGAAAAACGGCCCAGGCCGAAGCCTGCGCCGCACAAACAGCCCATGCCGGTATTCCTACCGCACGGTTCCCTCCGGAGCAAGTCTTCTGCCATAAACGTTCCAGCCGTTCTTCAACATATTCACTTCCTCCTTTCTCATAAATTTGAACGTATCATAACACGCCGTTTTCGCTTTGTCAACCAGTATTCTCCAGTTTTCAGGACAAATTCAGCAGTGGATAAGCCGGGATTATGCACACTGTTATACACAGTTTCCACAATTTTATCCACAGGCAATCTACATAACACCCGGCAAAATCCGTTATGCTCCGAAAAATGTAACGTTTTTGTAATCTTTAGTTACAGTTTAATTTACATTCATCGTATATTCGCCAATATTCATGCAAAAGGGGGAGACTTCCCGTCTCCCCCACATTCTATAGTGCTTCCCCCAGAATGGACTTGGTGGCGTAGGCATTCAGGCTCATGTCGGCCACATGCCCCGCTTTGTACTCGTAATACGCCTGAGCGCCGATCATGGCGCCGTTGTCCCCGCACAGGTGAAGCGGCGGCAGATAGACCTCCGCCCCCAGCTTCTCCGCCGCCGCGAGGATGTCCGCGCGGATGCGGGAATTTGCGGCAACGCCCCCGGCCACGGCAATTTTCCGATAGCCGGTCTGTTCCAGCGCCATTACCGCCCGGGGCACCAGCGTGTCGGACACCGCCGCGGAAAAGGCGGCGCAGAGGCTGGGAATATCCAGCTCTTCCCCCACCTGTTCGGCATGGTGGATCAGGTTCAAAGCTGCAGTTTTCAACCCGGAAAAGCTCATATTGTAGGGATTTTCACCGGGTTTGCTGCGGGGAAGGACGTATTTTGTCTCGTCCCCCTGCCTTGCAGCCCTGTCCAGCGCCGCGCCGCCGGGATAGGGCATCCCCAGCACCCGCGCGACCTTGTCGAAGGATTCCCCCGCCGCATCATCCAGCGTCGTGCCGAGCATGTTCATGTCCGTGTAGTCTTTGACCTCCACGATCATCGTGTGGCCGCCGGACACCACCAGACACAGAAACGGCGGCTCCAGCTCAGGATAGGCGATGTAATTGGCGGCGATATGTCCCCGGATGTGGTGAACCGGGATCAGGGGTTTCCCCAGCGCCAGCGCCGCCGCCTTGGCGAAGTTCACGCCCACCAGCACCGCGCCGATCAGACCGGGGGCATAGGTCACGGCCACGGCGTCGATGTCGCTTCTTAATAGACCCGTCCGCGCCAGCGCCTGATCTGCCAGACCGTAGATGGCTTCAATGTGCTTCCGGGACGCGATCTCCGGCACCACGCCGCCATAAATGCGGTGCAGATCGACCTGAGACGCGATGCAGTCCGTCAGGACCTCCCGTCCATCCCGGACAATGGCCACGGCGGTCTCGTCACAGGAGGACTCCACAGCTAAAATGTTCAAATTTCCCACTCCTTTCTCAGAATGAGAGCGTCTTCTTTGGGATTTTGGTAGTAATTCCGGCGGGTTCCCACATGGGCAAAGCCCAGCGATTCATAAAGGGCGCGGGCAGGGTCATTGGATGCGCGAACCTCCAAGGTCAGGCAGCGGCTTCCCCGTTTCCTCAGTTTCCCGATCAGCGCCAGAATCAGCGCCCGGGCGACGCCCTGCCGCCGGAAGTCCGGGTGGACAGCAATATTCATCATGTCCGTCTCGTCCATCACCGTCTGGGAGCCGACGTAGCCTGCCACCGTCTCGCCGTCCAGCGCCACAAGCCAGCAGGAAAGGGGATTTTCCAGCTCGGAAGCGACACTTTTTTCGCTCCACGGGTCGGAAAAGCAAACTTTTTCCAGTGCCGCGACCTGAGGGACATGCTCCGCCGTCATGTGCGCAATTCTCATTTTGCCTCGTACCAGCTCTTTCCGAATTTTGCTTCCGCCGTCAGCGGCACACTGAGAGACGCCACGTTTTCCATCTCCCGGCTGACCAGCGCCGCGACCTCTTGGGCAATGCCCTCCGGGCATTCCACGATCAGCTCGTCGTGAACTTGCAAAAGGAGCTTTGCGTCTGGGTATTTTTCGTTCAGGGCGTTTTCTACCCGAATCATGGCCAGCTTGATCAAATCCGCCGCCGTTCCCTGAATGGGCGTGTTCAGCGCAATGCGCTCCGCCCCGCTGCGGACGTTGAAATTGCTGCTTTTCAGCTCCGGAATATACCGGCGGCGGCCGTACAGCGTCTCGGTGTAGCCGATTTCCCGGGCATCCGCCACCACCTTGTGCATGTATTCCTTCACGCCCCGGTAGTTGTTCAGATAATTGTCGATATACGCCCGGGCTTCATAGCGGGAAACCCCGATATCCTCCGCCAGAGAGAACTCGGAAATGCCGTAGACAATGCCGAAATTGACAGCCTTGGCATGGCGGCGCTGCAAGGGCGTGACCTCCTCCACCGGCACGCCGAACACCTGCGCGGCCGTAGCCGTGTGAATGTCCACGTGGTCGCAGAAAGCCTTGCGCATGGCGTCGTCACCGGCAATATGCGCCAGCACCCGCAGCTCGATCTGGCTGTAGTCCGCGTCCACCAGCACGCAGCCGGGCTTGGGAATGAACATTTTCCGTATCTCCGCGCCCAGATCCGTGCGGACTGGGATATTCTGGAGATTGGGTTCCGTAGAGGACAGCCGCCCCGTCGCCGTTACCAGATTCTGGAAGGTGGTGTGAATCCGCCCATCCTCCCGGATTTCCTTCATCAGGCCGTCGGCGTAGGTGGATTTCAGCTTGGTCAGCATCCGGTAGTCCATGATGGCCGGGATGATGGGGTGCTTGTTTTTCAGCTTTTCCAGAACTTCCGCATTGGTGGAATAGCCGGTTTTCGTCTTTTTCACCGGGGGAAGTCCCAGTTTTTCAAACAGGAGCTCTCCCAGCTGACGGGTGGAATTGATGTTGAATTCCCCGCCGGAATAGGAGAAGATCAGCGTCTCGCAGTCGGTGATCCGCCGGGAAAGCATATCGCCGAACTGCCTCAGCTGTTCCCGGTCGATGCAGATGCCCCGGTTTTCCATGCGGTAAAGCACCCGGCACAAGGGGAATTCGATCTCCCGGTAAAGCCTTTCCATGCCGTTCTTTTCCAGCTCCCCGGCAAGCACCGGGCGCAGGTGCCACAGAGCTTCGGCACAGGCCGCCGCGTCGGCGTCCTCCACGCTCAGCCCCAGATAGTTGGTCGCAAGCTTGGAGACGGTATAGTCGGAAGACGAGGGGTTCAGGTCATAGGCCGCCAGCGCCGTGTCAAAAACGCATTCCCCCGCCTGTATCCCCAGCTCGTCCAGCCGGTGCATGGTGGTTTTGCTGTCGTGGAAAATCAGATTTTTCCCGGCAAGGGACAGTTGCCCCATCTGGGCTTCCATGGGGGTCAGGGCGCAGACGCCCTCCGCCCATGCAAG
>OGNB01002018.1_pt1 | contig 10385 bp, 8 predicted proteins | sample 1573301 | NCBI WGS metagenome assembly OGNB01 (sample SAMEA2581914, study PRJEB24529) | metagenome | biome: Human gut stool | place: China | collected 2011
CCCGGCCACTACCAGATCGTGGCCGGTGAACGCCGCTGGCGGGCCGCCCGTCAGGCGGGCCTCGGGCAGGTGCCCGTGCACGTGCGCGAGATGAGCGATGCCGAAGTCATGGCCGCCGCCCTTATCGAGAACCTGCAGCGCGAAGACCTCAATCCCATGGAAGAGGCCCAGGCCCTGCAGCAGCTGCGCGAGACCCTCAAGCTGACGCAGGAGGCCCTGGCCGCCCGTCTGGGCAAGAGCCGCCCGGCCATCGCCAATGCCCTGCGCCTGCTCCAGCTCTCGCCCGCCGCGCAGGCCGACCTCCATCACGGCCGCCTCAGCGCCGGTCATGCCCGCTGCCTGCTGGCCCTGGGCAATGACGAGCGCGCCCTGGCCGCCGCCGAAGTGCTGCGCAGCCATATCATCAGCGAGTCCCTGAGCGTGCGCCAGGCCGAAGAGGCCGTGGCCCTCTGGCGCGAGGAACAGCGCCTGCCCTGGACCGCCGCCAGTGAAGCCGCCCCGCAGCGGCCCGCCCCCTGCAAGCGCAAAAAGCTGCCCCAGATCGCCGCCCTGCAAAAAAGCCTCTGCGCCGCCCTGCCCTGCAAGGCCCGCGTCAGCGGCGATATGGAAAGCGGCCGCATCACCCTGCGCTACACCAGCCCCCAGGAGCTGGAAGCCCTGCTGAACCGCCTGCACTGCCACATCCCTGAAGACGAACCCGCCGGGGAAGCCATCGCGGCCCCGGTGGATGCCAAGACCCCCCGGCAGTAGCCGGGAGGCAAAGAAAGATAATGGCGAGAGGGGAAGGGGCGTTTTTTGTAAGGCTATGTCACAACAAACAGTTGATAAATAGCCATTTTTATAGGGGAGTATCAGAACTCCCCTACAAACTGTTATTTGCAGTTATCTATACTCATTTGGAATTTCGATATGAAGTGTCTCACACAATAACTTCACATCATGTGCATCATTTTCATCAAACTCGTATCCCAGATGGAACATTACTTGACTATATGGTTCAATACAGGAAACCTCTATTTCCTCAATTCTTCCTTTACCCGAAAAAGTTTCTACCGGAAAACAATCCCCATCATAAAGAATTTCACCTTCGTCCGTATATTCAAAACAATGCAAATCAATAATTCTGTTTTTCAAATCTTCCCATACAGTATGGTTCAATGTTGTATATTCCATCTTAATCTCATAAAAGCCATTAGCTTTCATTATTTCTATAAAGTTCTGATAATCGTTCTTTTCTACAAAAATGTCAATATCATTATGGGCTCTTGACTGATATCCAAGAAGAGCATCTACACCCCAGCCACCATCAAGAAAGACTTTAATCTCCGCATCTATTGCAAATTGAAGAATCTGTTTTACATCTGTTATATTGACCATCTTATCATCTCCACAAATTCTAATTAGGCGACCAGAGGAACTGCTGGTCTGTTTGATAAATCTCTGCATTTAGCAGTTTTCAATGTTGCCAAAACAAAAGTTAAGAAGATGTTCCTTTTCTCCATGTCGCTTTCTTTGGCGTAATTTACAAGGTTATTCCACACAAGATAGTTGTTCAGATACTTGGTAGAAACACCGTTAAAGCCACGCATAAACCTCTTTAGCTGGCTATGGTAGCTATTGATATGTTGGATATTATAAATGCCTTTCTTGGCTTTGCCAGTCTTTAACTGCACAAGGTCAATGCCATTGGCATTTGTAAATCTCACATAGGAGTTCATTTTGTCCGTAACAAGAGTGGAATTGGTCTTAATCCTACCATCATAAATATGATGTAAATCTCTTGTAGAAACTCTACCAGTATTCGTAATCTTGGAGATAGACAAGCCATTCCTATTAACCGCACAAGGAACACATACCTTTTCTTGGGACAAGCCTCTGATATGTGTAGAATGACCACGCTTATGAGCCTTGCGTGGCATAGCAAATGTCTTACTCTTGCTATGATTGCCCTTGTACGAGATGGCGAAAAAAGTTTCGTCAGCCTCAATAATGCCGTCAAGGGTAACATCGTCTGCCATATTCTGAAGTGCATCCAAAATCTTGTGTCTCCAAAGGAATGCGGTGTTTCTGTGAATCCCACAAGCAACAGCAGTCTTACGAATGGATAAGCCATTCATCATACAATCAATGTACTGCTCCCACACGGACAAGTCTTTTCTTGTACCAGACACAATGGAGTTCGTAGCAATCACGAAGGACTTGCCACAATCCTTACATACATATCGCTGTGTGCCATCTTTACGATGACCATTGCGAACCACATGGATACAGCCACAAAGAGGGCATACACGACCATTTGCAAAGCGTTCCTTTGCTACGAAATCTTCAATATTCAAAGACTTTACAAAGGCAGGACTTAAAAGCATTGTTTTAAGGCTTTCCTGCTCTGCGACAGTCAACTTACCGATAATATCTAATGCGTCTTTGATAGTAGGCATATCCAATTACCTCCTTCGGTGGTACTGTTTCTTACTATTATTATACGCTATTTCTCGTCAAAAATCAACCATTTGTTGTGACAGAGCCAAATAAAAAAAAAGTGCAGCCCATGCAAGCATGTGTAGCAAAGTTCAGCTCTTGTGTTCGGTGTGTTGCAATATCGCGCCGTCACGGATGCAGTCATGATGCGGAATTGCGTCATGGCTGTGCATCACTATTTGTGTTTTTTATCACATGACCCCCATAGTTCTTTCCGATGCGCTCTTTTGCGGTATTGCAGAGTTTCTGGGGCCTATCCGCCCCGCTTTCCGGCATCACCGATGTATCCCAAGGGCATAAAAAAAGCCCCTTGCGGGGCTTGAGAGCAGTTTTGCCGGGATGTCTAGCGGGGCAGGGGCACTCCCTTCTGCGCATCCACGATGGCGACGTAGAACTCGCTGACATCGTTGGGCGGGCTGTCGAACACGACCATGAAAGGAGCGCTGGCACCGGGCAACAGGGTAACATTGGCCCCCTGCTCTTTCTCGGGGTCGGCCAGACGACTGGCCATGGTTTCCTTGTCCAGTACGGAGAGCTGCAAGGGGGTCAGCTGGTTGCCGGCGGTCTGACGATTGGAGGCGATGACCTTCTGATCCTGACCGTAAAGTACGGCTTCCACGGTGATCATGCTCACGGGCTGGGGGAATTCATTGACCACCCTGCCCTCGATGACCAGGATCTTGCCCATCTTTTTGTTGTTCACATAGTACTGGCGCACGTCCTTCATGGTCAGCAGGGCGATGTTCTCAGCGGTGGCTGCCGTTCCCTGGACAGGTGTCAGGGGGCGCTCATGCCAGCAGTACCAGTAGACGGCGGCACCGCCGCAGGCCAGCAGAAGCAGCAGCATCAGCCAGAACAGCCAGCGGCGCCGGGGGCGGGGCTGCTCCACATCGTCCGGAAGAAGATCCGGGATTGGCGCAGGGGCAGGCTCAGGCAATTGCAGGGCAAAGACCGTCTTGCATACGGAGCAGCGCAATTTCGCACCCGGCCGGGCAAGATGTTCCGGCAGGTTGAAACGGCTGGCGCAGTGAGGGCATTGAATTTCCATCATTTGGCTCCAGGTGCGGGCAGGTGCTAGTCCCCGGCGGATTCGAAGACCAGCTCTTCCACATCAGGCAGGGCCCGATATTTTTCAGCATAGTCAAGGCCGTAGCCGATGATGAACCCTTCCTCGAGCTTGAAGCCCGCAAAATCGACGCGCACGCCCACTTCGCGGCGTTCGTTCTTGTCCACCAGCGCGGCCAGACGCAGGCTGCGGGCCCCGCGGGCCTCGAACTGGCGCATCAGGAACTGCATGGACAGGCCGCTGTCCACCACGTCCTCGACGATCAGCACATGCTTGCCGGTGATGTCGCAGTCCACGTCCTTGCTGAACACCACATGGCGGGAACTGGACGTCCCCTTGCCGTAGCTGGACAGACGGACGAAATCCAGTTCGAGGTTCTCCGAACGCATGGCCCGGACGAGGTCGGTGAAGAAGAACACAGCGCCCTTGAGGACGCATACGGCCACCAGGGGCTCATCACCGTAAAAGGCGTCGATCTCGGCGGCCATGGCACGCACGCGTTCGGCGATCTGGCCGGAGGTATAGACGATCTTGCGTTCCTTGATGGCGTTCATCTTAATCGAGCTCCAGGAACATGGCGGTTTCGTCGCAGTCGGGGTACTTGGCGCAATGCACGCAGTCGGCCCAGATCTTCTGGGGCAGGACGCCCTTGTCCACCTCATGGAAACCGATGCGCTCAAAGAAAGCCGCCTGATACGTCAGGGAGAAGACCTTCTTGAGGTGCAGGATGCGACAGTCAGCGACACAGGCCATCACGATCTTGCGGCCCAGGCCCTGTTTGCGCAGATCTTCGCGTACGGCCAGGGAGCAGACTTCGGCCAGATCCTCCCAGACAGGCGCCAGGGCGCAACAGGCGGCCAGGCCGCCCCGGGGGTCGTCGATGACCAGGAAATTACGGACATGGCCGTACAGAAAGATCAGCGCACGGGGCAGCAGCAGGCCCTTGCGCGCATTTTCCATCAGCAGGGCATGGATATCCTTCACATCGTCCATGGTCGCACGGCGTACCGTGTAGGTGTCGCTCATTATTTTTGCTCTCCGAGAGAATCAAAGATTTCCGTCAGTTCTTTTTTCGAGACCATGCCCGACCCCATCAGGGCCAGACGCCCGTTCTTGCCGTAAAAAACATTGTGCGGGATGGTGCGCACGTTGAAGGCGCGGATCACGTCTTCACTGGCCCTGTACACAGGGTAGTCGACCTTCAGCCGCTTGAGGAAGGCCGGGAGCGTGCTCGCGTCCTCATCCACCGAAAGGCCCACGATGACGACCTTGCCCTCGTACTTGGGCGCCAGGCTGACAAGATCCGGGATCTCCTCACGGCAGGGGGGGCACCAGGTGGCGAAGAAGTTGAGCATGACGACCTTGCCCTTGTTCTGGGCCACTATGGAGGTCAGGTCCTTGAGCCCCACGGTCTTGTACTCCTGGGCCTGCGCCAGGCAGGGCAGGAACAGGGTCAGAAGCAGCAGGGGCAAAATAAATCGCTTCATGGGATTATCCTGTAACAAACTGTTTGGCGGCCCGCACTGCGCTGACCGCATCTTCGCAATAGGCATCCGCGCCGATGGCATCGGCAAAGGCCTGGGTCACGGCAGCGCCGCCCACCAGCACCTTGATGGGGAGATTGCGCTCCCGCACCAGACGGATGGTATCTTCCATCCGTACCATGGTCGTGGTCATCAGAGCCGACAGGCCGATGATACGCGCCTTATGTTCCAAAGCGCAAGCGACAATCTGCTCCGCCGGGACATCCTTGCCGGCGTCGATGACGTCGAATCCGTGGTTGCCCAGCAGCAGGCAGACGATGTTCTTGCCGATATCGTGGATGTCCCCTTCCACAGTGGCCATGACGATCACGGGACGTTCCTCGGGGCCGCGGCTCTTCTCCAGCAGGGGCTTGAGGTGGGCAAAGGCCTTCTGCATGGTCTCCGCCGCGCGGATGAGCTGCGGCAGGAAGTACTCCCGGCGCTCATAGCGCGTCCCCACTTCGGTGATGGCCGGGATCAGGACGTCCTGCACCAGGGCGAAAGGCTCGGCACCGGCGGCCAGTTCCTTTTCCAGCAGGGGCAGCACGTTTTCCAGATCGCCGAAAAGGACGGCATCCCCCAGGGTCTCGGCAGCGGCACCCGGGCCCTTGCCGGCCCTGACCACACCGCCGCTGGCCTTCCAGCCGGCATAGGAGGCGATGAACGACCCGGCGTTGCTGTCGCTCCCCTGCAGCACGGCCACGGCATCGCAGGCCTCATGCAGACGGGGAGCGGAAGGATTGGCGATGCAGGAGGACAGACCGGCGCCCGCGCACATGGCCATGAAGGTGGCATTGAGCAGGTCGCGGGCAGGCAGGCCGAACGAAACATTGGAAAGGCCCAGTGTGGTCGCCAGACCCTGGCTGCGGCACCAGCGGACCATCTCAAGGCATTGCAGGGCGCCTTCAGGCTTGGAGGACACCGACAGGGCCAGGATGTCCACCATCACCAGACGGCGGGGGATACCCAGGGAGTCGGCCTGCTCCAGCAGCTTTTCCACGATGGCGATACGCTCGGAGGCCCGGACGGGCAGCTTCGTCCCCTGCAGGGGAAGCAGGATGAAGGGCGCGCCGAAATCACGGCAGACAGGTCCCAGCAGCTCCATGCGCCCGGCTTCGCCGCTGATGGAATTGACAAGGAAGGAGCCCGGACAGTAGGGCAAGGCACGGGCGATGGCCTGGGCATTGGAAGAATCCAGCGACAGGGGCACGTCCACCCGGGAGACCAGACGCTGCACCAGATCGGGCAGGAGCACGGTCTCGTCCACCAGAGAGGCGCCCACGTTCACATCAAGGATGCGGGCCCCGGCCTGCAGCTGCTCATCGGCCAGGCGGAAGGCCTCATCGAACTGCCCGGCCTGCAGCTGGCGGGTCAGTTCCTTCTTGCCCGTAGGATTGATGCGCTCGCCGATGACGCTGAACGGCTGCCCTTCTCCCAGGCGCAGGAGCTGCGAACGGCTGGTCAGGCAGATGCCCGAAGGGCTGACCACCGGACGCTCGTCGCAGGTCACGCTTTCCAGGGCCTGACGCAGGGCCGCCAGATGCTGGGGCGTGGTGCCGCAGCAGCCGCCCAGCACCCGTGCCCCGCGGGCGGCGAAGGCCGCCGTTTTCTGGGCAAAGGCCTCCGGCCCCAGAGGGAAGACGGTCTCCGAGCCGCGCAGCTCCGGCAGACCGGCATTAGGTTCCGCGACGACGGGGCAGGAACAGACGGACAACAGCTCTTCCACCACGGGCAGCATCTGATCCGGCCCCAGGCTGCAGTTGGTGCCCAGGGCCGCCACGCCCATGTTCTGCATGGTCTCGGCAAAGATGGTGGGCGAAGAGCCCGTCAGGCTGACGCCCTGCTCGAAAGTCATGGAGACCATGACGGGCAGGTCGCAGACCTGACGCGCAGCCGTCACGGCGGCCCTGGCTTCGGCCAGGTCGAACTGGGTCTCAATGAAGATGAGGTCCGCCCCACCGGCCACGAGGCCGCGGATCTGTTCCGAGAAGGCCTTGATGAGTTCCTCAGGCTCCATATCGCCCAGCGGACGGGCAAAATGACCGCTCGGGCCCACGTTGCCGGCTACGAAGACAGGACGCCCGGCCCGGGCGGCCGCGGCGCGCGCGGTCTCCACCATACGCTTGTTGAACGTAAAAACATCCAGGGAGGCCGGGAGCTTACAGGGATTGCCGCCGAACGTGCATGAAGTGATGATATCCACTCCCGCATCGAGATAGGCTTTGTGGATACCCTGAAGGATATCCGGTCGCTCCATGCAGAACTCTTCCGGGCTCACCCCGGCCGGCAGGCCGGAAGCCTGCAACATGGTCCCCATGGCGCCATCGAGCAACAACGGGCGCCTTTCCGCAAGGCGCTGAACAAATTTCATTCCTGTACCCAGCCTTTGTAATAAAATGTGGCATCTGCCCGTCAAAGGGCCGGCCGCAAGGCAGCCGCAAGGCTTTTACTACTGAAAATCATTGAAAAGGACAAATCAAAACTATAGCATGGGGCTACACCGACATCAGGGATGTCATCAGCCCCCTGAGGAAAATAATGAAGAAAAACAACAAGAATGTCCCCGATCACCCTTCTTCCGCGCCTGTGGCGGACGTGGAAGTCCTGGATGCCGCAGACGAAGACAGCTCTCTGGACACGCTGGAAGAACTCGATGAGGACAGCCTCGACCAAGGCGAGATACTGGATGTGGGCGACGACGGCCCCATGCTGCTCACCGAAGGCAGCCATGACGAATCCAGCCTCCCTGCGCCGTCCATGCCCCGCCTGCCGTCCACCGGCGGCCGGGACAGTTTGCAGCTTTACCTGCGCGAGGTGAGCCGCTTCCCCATGCTCAAGCCCGAGGAAGAACACGAGCTGGCCGTGCGGGTACGCGATCACAACGACCCCGACGCCGCCTTCCGGCTGGTCTCGTCGCATCTGCGCCTTGTGGTACGCATCGCCATGGACTTCCAGCGCCGCTGGATGCAGAACGTCCTCGACCTCGTGCAGGAAGGCAATGTGGGCCTCATGCGGGCCGTCAACAAGTTCGACCCCGACAAGGGCATCAAGTTCTCCTACTACGCCTCTTTCTGGATCAAGGCCTACATCCTCAAGTTCATCATGGACAACTGGCGCATGGTCAAGATCGGCACCACCCAGGTGCAGCGCAAGCTGTTCTACAATCTCAACCGTGAACGGCAAAAACTGATCGCCCAGGGCTTCGATCCCGACGCCGCCATGCTCTCCGAGCGTCTGGGCGTCAGTGAAGAGCAGATCACGGAGATGGATCAGCGCCTTGCCGCCAACGACCTTTCCCTCAACGCCCAGGTGGGGGAAGATGCGGGCGGCGCCACCCGTATGGACTTCCTTCCGGCCCTGGGACCGGGCATCGAGGACAGTCTGGGGGATTCCGAAGTGGCGGAGCTGCTGCGCGAAAAGCTCAAGACCATCCTGCCCAAGCTCAACGAGAAGGAACTCTACATCCTGCAGAACCGGCTGCTGACAGATGACCCCGTCACCTTGCGCGAGATCGGTGAACGATATAACGTGACCCGCGAACGCGTGCGCCAGCTGGAAGCCCGTCTTCTGGAGAAGATCCGCCAGCATCTGGCCCTGGACATCAAGGACTTTTCCGACGCCTGGATTCAATAATCTATGAGAAACAAGACCATCCTCCTGCTCTGCTCTGCCCTGCTGAGCGGTTCGCTGTCCCTTTCCCTGCTGGGATGCGGCGGCTGTGCCTCCACCCAGCCCCGGAGCGGGGCCGCTTCCCCCTCTTTCCAGGGCATCGAGATCCTGCCCGAGGAAAAAGAGCTTTCGCCGGCCGCCAAGGATACCTACGCCTATCTCCTTTATATGCAGGCCCTTGCCGACGAGGATGAAGAACTGCTCCTGCAGGCGGCCCAGCAGATGACCGGCGGCACCCTGCCTGCCAAGGCCTGGCTGGAAGGCGCCCTGTGGCTGGACAGCCGTCGTTCGGAAAGGGTGCTGCCCCTGCTGGAGCTGGGTCTGCAGGTCTGGCCCGACGATCTGCCCCTCAATCTGTTCAGTGCCGAGGCCCTGGCGGCCCACGGCAAGACGAAACAGGGCCTGGAACAGATCCAGGCCTTCGTGGCGCGGCATCCCGACTCCCTGGATGCCCGCATGGAGCTGATCCTGCTGCTGGTCAAGGCCAAAAGATTCGATGAGGCGGAAAAACACATCGGCAGTATCGCTGCCGGTGAACGGACGCCCATGGTGGATTATTACCATGCCCGGGCCCTGATCGGGATGCAGCGCCGTGCGGAAGCCATCCCGCTGCTCCAGAAGGCCATCCAGGCCATGCCGGACTTCGTCGAAGCGCTTGTGGAACTGGCCTATGCCTACGAACAGCAAAAGCAGTGGAACGAGGCCCGCACCATCTACGAAAAGCTGCTCAAGCTCCAGGTCTCCGAGCAGGATGTATGCCTGCGCCTCGTCCACCTTTCGCTGCGTCTCAACCAGCCGGAAAAGGCCCTGAAATATTTCCGCAAGGGCCCGGATGCCGCTGCGTTCAAGCTCACCGCCACCAGCATGTTCCTGGAAAGCCGCCATTATTTGCAGGCAGAGCGGCTGCTCAAGGAGATGCTGGACGAGCCGGGCGTACCGCCTGACGTTTTCCTGATGCTGGCCGGCATCGCCCGCGACCAGCGCCGTGACACGGAACTGGCCCTGAGCTGGCTGGCCCGGATCCCGGCCAGCAGTCCCACGGCCGTGCAGGCGGAAGGGCTGAAAGCCCAGATCCTGGCCGATGCGGGCAAGGAAAAGGCGGCGCTGGCCTCCGTGCGCAATCTGCAGCAGCGCCATGCCCGTAACGAGACCCTGCTGTTGCTGGAGGTCCGTCTGCTGGCCCGCCTCAAGGCCATGGACGAGGCCCTGGCCAGGGCCCGCCAGGCCGTGGAGATCGTCCCGGAAAGCTCGGAACTGGCCTTTACCCTCGGCAGCCTTCTGGACAGCCTCGGCAAGCGCGACGAAGCCATGAAGGTCATGCAGGGCATCATCGCCAGCCATCCGGAACACTATCAGGCCCTAAACTATGTGGGCTACAGCCTGGCCGTACAGGGGAAGGATCTGGAACACGCCCTGGAGCTGCTGCAGCGGGCCGACCGTCTGGCCCCTGACCAGTTCTTCATCGTGGATTCCCTGGCCTGGGCCCTGTTCCGCCTGGGCCGTACGGAAGAGGCCCTTCAGAACATCCGGCGCGCGGTGGCCCTCGTCCCCTCGCCTGAAGTCGAGATACTGGAACATTACGGCGACATCGCCGCCGCCGCGGGCCAGAAAGAGGAAGCCCGCAAGGCCTACGAACAGGCCCTGAAACT
>OGNB01002025.1_pt1 | contig 10344 bp, 9 predicted proteins | sample 1573301 | NCBI WGS metagenome assembly OGNB01 (sample SAMEA2581914, study PRJEB24529) | metagenome | biome: Human gut stool | place: China | collected 2011
CTTAGCAGTTCCCGTATAATCGTGCATATCATGAGCTTGAGAACCTACCTTGTCTGTGGTTTTACATTCTGGTAAATTGTCAGAAGCTTGATCTTTGTTATACTTCTTCTCGCCATTGTTGCAAGTTCCATACAATCCGTCATAGCATTCGTTGAAACTTACTACGGCACGAATCTTCACTCTCTTACTGTCTTCACCAATAGCATTGATCCATTGACGTCCGGCATCTGATTTTTCCAATTCAATCTTCCAAACACCATTTTCTTGATACAATTTAAGACCATCGGTTGTTCCAGCCCAATCGGAAGAACTATTATACTTGTCAACCAATTCGAATGATAATGTAGGTTTTGCAATTGTTGCCAAATCATATGCAGTTTCACCCGTTCTCGGTTTCAGCATTTGATCCATCGTGTATTTCTCCAAGTCAAACATATTGTTCAAAACGGCCACCATATCATATTCGTCATCCGTTGTTTCAACTTTTCCGTCAGCACCCGGAGCGCCGTCTTTACCCGGCGCACCAGTCGCTCCCGGAGTGCCGTCCGCCCCTCTCGACGGCTTGCCGGTATCGGTGCTGCCCAGATACCAGTTCCCGTTTTTGCCGATGGTCGGGGTAATACCGTCCTTTCCGTCAGTACCTGTTCCGGGCGGATTGGCTTTCAGGTAGTCCTCCACGATTCTCTGCACCTCAGCCGGGGCAATCTCGCCGCCCTTTGTCAGTGCTTCGTTGATTGCCGCCACGAGATTGGACTTCGCCTCGGTGTCCAGCGTACCCAAATCGCCGACCATGGCCTGAATCTGCGCCCAGACCGGCAGGGAAGGGGCGGTGGAGGCATCGCCGGAAGGGGTTGCCGCGCCCTGAATCACACCAAGCTCCGTCCAGATGGTGGGGATGGCCACATGGTTCTCGGCATCCACGCCGTACACGCCCATGTACAGGCTGCCTCCTGCCTTGCTGACCACCTCAGCAGGTATCACGATTTCGTTTCCGGCATCCAATACATCCTTCGTCGCCGCGCCCCGAAAAACCACCGTTTTCCGGAGGGAATCCCACGCGGGGTCCGTGTATTCGACGGCAACTACCGCACCCACGATCCCGCGGGGAATCGGCTCCAGACGAACCGTCTCGCACCGGCACCCGCTGACCCGTACTTCTGCTATTTTCATTTCATCATCCTTTCTGCGGGATGGGTAAGTACATCCTGCGACCTTACACGCAAAAGAGCCGGATGTTGCATATAAAGCGGGAGAAGTGGCAAAAAGCCCCGCTGCCAGAAGGCAGCGGGGCAGGGGAGTCATACTGAACTCCAATTAAAATCTTTAGAAAAGATTTTAATCAGGAAATAGTATCAGACATAAAATGCGCCCCCTTTTTTGATGGGTGGTCAAAATGGAGCGTATCGGTACCGATACGCTCCATTTCTCGTGCATAAGCCCCTTGGCTCTCCCATAGGGAGAGGCAGGGGGTGCAGTTCATTATCCCGCTGTGCATGTTAACTGCCTAACGCGGCCCGCCCATTCCGCAGGTGGCGCGTCTCTCTTACCTTATTTCCCGTTCAGGAAGTCGGACAGGACTTGGAAATACTTCAGGTTCTGCACTTCCCGGGAGTAGCTGATCTTGTTGGAGACGATGGCCTTGATGCGGTCCACATAGCTGTCATCAACCTCCACGCCCTCGGCGGGAGTGAAGGTTCTGGACCCGGAATCGTAGGTGCCCTTGTCGGTTTTCCAGCTGTATTCCGGCCAAAGCACCAGCGGCTCCGTATCGGAGAACACATCCCGCCCCACCAGCAGGCGGGAATCGTAGTTCAGGCCAAAGAGATTCGACAGGGTGGGCAGAATATCCAGACTGTACACCGGCGTCTCCACCTTCAGATTCTTATCTTCCAGACAGCCGCTCCAGATGATCAGGGCGTTGCTGTCACGGGTGAACCGATCCATTTCTGTAACACCATAAAGTTCGGTCAGGTAATTTTCGGCATTTCCCCAAGTGGCGCTCCGTTCCAGACCGTAGGGATAGTGATCCGGGCTGATGACGATTACCGTGTTGTCGGCAATACCGGCCTCCTCCAGCTGACGGATCAGCGATTCCATGGCCATTTCCAGCTCCATCTGAGCGGCAAGGTAACACTTCACCGTCTCGGAGCCGTCATAATCCACCAGATCGTAATTTTTCCGGGACATGGCGTTGGCCTTCAGGGAGTAGCCGCAGTGGCCGGAAACCGTCATATAATAAATGCTGAAGGGCTGCTGGTCAATGTACTGGGGCACGGAAATATCGATCATTTCCAGATCGCTTTCCGGCCAGACCGGCGTGATCCCTTCCAGACCGCCGTAGCGCGCCAGAAACCGGTCGTAGCCCAGCTTGGTGTGGGTCTTGTTCCGGTCATAGAAGTCCGCAAAGTGGTTGTGATAGGCGGCGGAATAGTAATCCAGCTTCTGGAGCTGATGCCCCATGGTCAGGAACAGATCCTGATAGACGGCCTGCTTCATGCACATGCCCACATCGGCCGGCACCAGACCGATCACATTGGAAAACTCGCCGGTGGTGGTACTGCCGCCCCATGCGGGCTGGTAGTAGTCGGTAAACTGGATGCCTTTGGTAGCCATCCGGTACAGAGTGGGTGTCCGCTCCGGGTCGATGACCTGCTTTGCGAAAGCTTCGGCGGTGATGAGGATCAGGTTTTTCCCGGCAAACATGCCGGTGTATTCGTTCTTTTTGGAGGGAGTCAGGGAAGATACGTACTGGCTGACGGCGTTGATGCGGCTGTTGCCGGTGTTTGCGATCAGGGCGTTAAAGTCAATGTCCATCACGTTGTCACCGTAGACGACCGCCTCCGTTTCCGCCGGGGCGGTTTCCTCCGCGGGGGATGAAGTCTCCGGGGAGCTTTCCGCGGGTGCCGCGGCTGAATCTACCACAACGAATTCCGGCGTTTCCCCGTCAGACCCGCCGCTGTTGATGGCATCAAGAGGAATGGCGATGTTCAGTCCGAACACCCGAACGGCGCTGTCAAAATTGTAGGCGCTGGAAAACCGGGCGGCATCCGTCCCTACGCCCCGGACGACACCGAAGCCCAGCAGATAAGCCGCCACAGCCCCCGCCAGCAAAAACCAGCGGGTCTTCCAGACGGTTTCGGTGGGACGCGCCAGCAGCGCAAACAGCAGCGCCGGCAGCAGCATGACCAGAATGCGCCAGAGATCATTCAGAACCAGCGAGACGACCACATCGCCGAAATCGGTGGTGACGCCCTTTGCACCGCCCAGCAGCATACGCATGGGCATGAAGCTCTGATAGGCGTCATTGACGAAGTATTCCACAATGTAGAATACCGATACCACTGCCGCCAGCGCGGCGGTGACCCATTTTCCCCACGTCCTGTGGCCGATAAAGCCGGCGATCTGCCCAAGCAGTCCGCCGAAGCCCAGAGCGAACAGCACCACTGCGGCGAACCGCCCAAGGGAAAAGTCGTTCATCGTCCATAGATGAAGCAGTACCTCGCAATATACCACTGTCACCAGAGAAAACAGCCATCCGGGAATGGGGATGCTCTGAAGAAGCTTTTTCAGTTTGCCGGGATTTTTCTTTATGATACTCATTTTCTCTGTAATCTCCTATGGCAACGGAAATCGTTTACTGTCCATCTCCTGCAGAGCGGGGCTTGCGGCGGCGGTGATTGGGACGGCGGCGGGGCCTGTCCCCGGACGCTTCGGGCTTCGGGGCCGTCTCCTGAGGCGCGGGCTTGGCCTGTTCCGGGGCGGCGTCCTGTGCCTGAGGACGGGGCTTGCGGCGGCGATTCCGGGAACGGGGAGCCTTCGGCTCCGGACTTTCGGCGGCCTCCGGCTTCTCCTCCTCCGGGTCGTCTACGATTTTTTCCGTGCTGTAGCGGAAGCGGATAGGCTCCAGAAGGGGCTTTTCCTCCGCCTGTTCCCGGCGGACGCGCTTGCCGCTGCCGGAAATGGGGGCAAGGTCTGCGGGAATGGGGGGATCGTTCTTTCTGGCCTTGCCGCTGCGCAGAACGGCGATATCCTCATTGGAAAAGACGGAGATCGTCTCCGGATTATCTTCCATGCGCACCTTCACCCGCTGGCGCAGCAGCCCCACCTCCACCACGGTGCCCCGGCCTTCCGGGGTGTCCACGAAGGAGTCCATCCGGGGGCTGTTTCGGATCAGGTCTTCATAGGCGTCCTGCTCGTATTTCAGGCAGCACATGAGCCGCCCGCAGGTGCCGGAAATTTTGGTGGGGTTCAGGGAAAGGTTCTGGGTTTTTGCCATTTTGATGGAAACTGGCTGGAAATCGTCCAGAAAACTGGCGCAGCAGAAGGGCCGTCCGCAGATGCCGAGGCCGCCAACCATTCTGGCCTTGTCCCGGACGCCGATCTGGCGCAGTTCGATGCGGGTGCGGAATACCGAAGCCAGATTTTTCACCAGCTCCCGGAAATCCACCCGCTCGTCGGCGGTGAAATAGAACAGAATTTTGCTCCCGTCAAAGGCCACCTCCGCGTTCACCAGCTGCATGTCCAGCCCATGCTCCGCGATTTTCTGCTGGCAGACCTCGAAGGCGCGCTTTTCCTTCGCCCGATTCTCCTGTATGGTTTTTTCGTCCTGAGGGGTGGCTCTGCGAAGCACCTTCCGCAGGGGCGCTACCACATTCTTCGGCGGGATTTTGTGATTCCCGCCCACGCAGATACCGAATTCTTCACCCCGGGCGGTGTCAATGATGATGTGATCGCCGTCGGCGAAGCGCTGGCCGTCGGGGTCGAAAAAGTAAATTTTCTGCCCGGAACGGAACTGGATGTCCACGACCTCCACATCCGTCTGGGGGGCTGTCTTGATTTGTTCTTCCATTGAATTTGCTCCTTATATCATACAGGATGCCGTATGCGGCTTCCTGATTATTTCCAACCTATCGCAGCGCCCATTCCAGCCAGCCGCACACGGCGGCGGGGGAGACGTTGCCCGTCGTGTAGTCCACCGCTTTTTGCAGGCACTGCACGGCGTTCAGCAGCTCCGGGCTGCTGCGGCTCTGGGCGAGTTTCCGGGACAGGGGCGACACCGCCCGGATGCCGCTTCGGCTGGCAAGGGCGCTTTCCAGCAGCTCCCGCCAGCCTTCCAGAATGTCTGCCAGCGCGTCCCGCTTCCACTTTTCCATGGGCGTCAGGGTCTGCATCAGTCCCAGCGCGTCCCGGGCGGAAAACGCCTGAACAAAATCCCGTGTCTGCTGGGGCAGCTCGCCGCCGCCACTCAGCAGCGACATGGCTTGACCCAGAAAGCCGCCGCTGCGGTCGATGGCGGCGGTAATGTCTTCCTCCTGCGCCTGAGGAAACTCCCGGCGCAGGTGACTGCGGAGAACGTCCTCCGGCAGCGCCTGCATATTCAGTTCCGTACACCGGGAACGGACAGTGGGCAGCAGCTTGTCCGGATTGTCCGTGAGCAGAAGAAACACGCCATATTTCGGCGGTTCCTCCAGAATTTTCAGCAATGCGTTCTGTCCGGGAAGACCCATGTCCTGCGCCCGGGGGAACATGTAAATTTTGTACTCCGATTCGTTGGGCTGAATGTACACATCCGCCCGCGCCTGCCGGATCAGGTCAACGGTCACGGTCTTCTTCTCCGGGTCGTCCACGGTGATGAAGTCCGGGTGGCTGCCGTCCATCACCTTGCGGCAGGGGGTGCAGCGGCCGCAGGGTTTGTCAGTTCCCTGACAGAGGATCGCCGCCGCAAGCAGCTTTGCCAAAGTATGCTTGCCCGAGCCTTCCGGCCCGGAGATCAGGTAGAAGTGGGAAACATGCCCTTTGGACAGACTGCGGGTCAGATTCTGTTTCAGCCGGTCATTTCCCAGCAGAGCGTCAAAGCCCATGCTTCCCACCTCCTTGGATTCTTTTTGGTCGCTTAGCCCCACAGTACGGACAGCATGGGGATGATCTGCTTCTTCCGGCTCATGACCTTGGGCAGGAAGACGGTGTTGTCCTTGGGGATCACGTTGAATGCCTGCCGGATGGTGTCGTCGTCGCCTACGTAAATGATCTGCGTGCCTTCCAGCAGCACGTCGGTGAGCATCATGATCACCAGATCGAACATCTTCTCGTCGGCGGTCTTCTTCATCAGCTTCAGGAATTCGTCCTTGCGCTTGAGCACGCTGGGGCTGTCCACACAGGTCAGCTGGGACACGGCCAGACTGTGCCCCGCAATATGGAATTCCTTGTAATCCGTGAAGAACACCTCCTCGACGGACTTGTTTTCCACGGCGGCAGAGAAGATCTCATGTCCCAGCTCATCCAGAGACACGTCGGCGATCCGTGCCATACGCTCCGCCGTGCGGATATCCCGGGGGGTGCAGGTGGGAGACTTGAACATAACGGTGTCGGAGAGAATGGCCGCCGCCATCATGCCCGCCAGCTTGGCCGAGGGCATCAGCCCCCGATCCTGATACATCTCCGCAATGATGGTGTTGGTGGAACCCACCGGCTCGTTGCGGACGGAAATGGGGTTGCCGGTCTGGATGTCCGCCAGCCGGTGATGGTCGATAATGGCGAGAATTTCCGCTTCCTCCAGACCGGGGACGGACTGGGATGCCTCGTTGTGGTCAACCAGAACCACCTGCTTGCGCCGGGGGCGGAGCAGATGATACCGGGTCAGAATGCCAACGACTTTCTCGCTGCCATCCAGAATGGGGTAGCTGGGATGACGGTATTTCAGCACCATATCCCGCACGGTATCCACCCGGTCGTCCAGGTGGAAGCTCACCACGTTCTGGGTATTGCAGATCCGCTCCACAGGGATGGACTGGAAAATCAGCCGCGCCGCCCGGAAGGCGTCGTAGGGGGTGGAGATGATGCAGGTTTCCGTGGGCATGGTGCGCAGTTCCTCGGAAATTTCCGCCTGACACAGCACCAGACAGCTGACGTTCAGCTCCAGCGCCCGGCGGATCATGTCCGGCTGGTTGCCGCAGAGCACAATGCTCTCCCTGGAATGGAACAGCAGATTCTCCCGGCTCTGGGGCAGGGCAATCGTGACCTCGCCGGAGATGGTGTCGGTGCTTTCTCCCGCATCGTTGAGAATTTTGCCCTCCAGAACGGAGATGGCGTTGAACAGCGGCACCTCTTCCAGCACGCCGGAATTGGTGCGGGACATGTTGTAGTCCGCGATGTCCGTCCGGGACAGAATGCCGTACAGCGTGCCGTCCTCGTTGACCACGGGGATGGAGGCAATGGCGGGGTAAGCCTGAAATTCGTCCCATGCACGTCCCATGGTCACACCGCCGCTTAAGATGGGAGGCTTGTCAAAATCCAGATCCCGCACCTGATTGTACAGGTCAGTGATGCGCTTGGGAGGCAGAAAGCCGAACCGGTCCAGCACGATCTGGGTCTCGTCGGAGACACGGCCAAGGCAGGCCGCTTCATACTCCCGATCCCCGCAGGCGTTGCGCAGCGCCGCGTAGGAAATGGCTGCCACGATGGAGTCCGTGTCCGGGTTCCGGTGGCCGGTAACGTAGATGGGATCCATAAGGTAACCTCCTTTATTTGTCGGGAAGGGTCAGATGGTGACCTCTCCCGCAAGATTCTGACCGAACAGCTCCGAGACCTGCGCCGGATTCATGCCCTGACCGATCGCCCACATGAGCTTGGTCATGGCGGCTTCGGATGTCATGTCCCGCCCCTGAATGACGCCCAGCTCCAGCAGCTTGCTGCCCACCTGATACACCTGCAGGTCGGCGCTGTCGTACAGGCATTGGGTGGTCACCACCACGCTGACGCCGTCCTCCACGCAGCGGTGGATGCCCCGCAGTCCCCGATGCAGCACGTTGACGCCCCCAAGGCCGAAGGCTTCGATGACGATGCCCTTGTAGCCCATGGCGGCCAGCATGTCGAAAATGGCCGGATTCAGTCCCGGCGTGAGCTTCAGGAGGAATACCTCCTTGCTGATATCGGAAAGCAGCTTGCTTTCGCCGGTGCGCCGGGGCAGCACGTCCGTGTCCACTACCAGCCCCCGGTTGCTGACCAGAGCGGCATAGCGGGCGTTGACGCTTTCAAAGGCGGAAAACCCGGAAGCCCGAACCTTCACCGCCCGGCATCCCAGCATGACCTTCCGGTCAAAGGCCAGAAACACGCCGGGTGCGCCGGAGGCCGCCATGGCAAAGGCGGTGCGCAGGTTGTCCGGGCCGTCGCTGAGCATATCCGTCAGCGGCAGCTGGGAACCGGTGAACACCACCGGAACGTCAATATTGGGCAGCATAAAGGTCACGGCGGAGGCAGTGTAGGCCATGGTGTCGGTGCCGTGGGAGACCACGATCCCGTCGTAGCCCGCCCGGTCTTCAAAAATGTGCCGTGCGATCAGCTGCCATTCCTCCGGCCGGATGTTGGAGGAATCCAGACAGATCACGTCTTTCACGGAGATATCGTAATAGGTGCGCAGCTGTTCCAGCTCCCGCTCCATCACCTCGGAGCGCCGGGGTTCCAGCCCTTCGCCGCCGGGAACGGACGCGATGGTGCCGCCGGTGGTGAGAAGAAGTATCCGTTTCTTAGCAGTCATTGGCGACCTCGAAAAATTTTGGATGCAGACGCCCAAAACGAAAGGAAAAACATCCCTTCCGGGGCAATCCGCTACTATTATACCTTCCCATGGGGAAAATAGCAAGGGAAAAGAAAAATAACACCCCGGAAGAAATCTTCCGGGGTCAGCGTCTCAAAAAAGCCTCGCAGAGTTTGCCGCCCGCAGGCGGCAAATAAAGTCAGATCATTTTCTGCCAGGGCGTGTACCTGGCAGAAAATACCTCTCGGGCTGCGAAGTGTGCGAGTTGGCCGCCGTAGGGCGGCCAAGGAGTGCGCGTAGCAGACTGCAAGCTCCTTGTCCCAAAAGGCCAACGGCCTTTTGGGACAGTCTAAACCCCGGAAGAAATCTTCCGGGGTGCAGATCTGCATATTACAGTCAGTCAGCGACGTAGGGCAGCAGGGCGATCTGACGGGCGCGCTTGATGGCGGTGGTCAGGTCACGCTGATGAGCGGCGCAGGTACCGGTGGTACGGCGGGGCAGAATCTTGCCGCGCTCGGACAGGTAACGGCGGAGCTTAGCGGTGTCCTTGTAATCGATGCTGGTCACCTTATCCACGCAGAACGCGCAAACCTTCTTGCGCTTACGCGGACGCATACGCTGTTCGTTAGCCATGGTGTTTCCCTCCTTGTAAGTCTTAGTAGAAAAGTCAAGAAAATTTTAGAAGGGCAGCTGGGCGTCGTCGTCCTCCAGCATCGCGAAGTCGGATGCGGGAGCAGCGGCCGGGGCGGAATATCCGCCGCCGTAGCTGGGTGCGGGCGCGGGGCTGCTGTTATAGCCGCCATTGCTATTGCCATAGCTGCTGTTATAGCTGGAAGCTCCCTCGTTGCCGCGCTTGCTTTCGCCGAAATAGACGTTGTCCGCGACAACCTCGGCGGAACGGCGCTTGTTGCCTTCCTTGTCGGTCCAGTTGCGGATCTGGAGCCGGCCGGAAACCACGATCATGGAACCCTTGGTGAAATACTTGGAGACAAACTCTCCCGTCTGACGCCAGGCAACACAATCGATGAAGTCGGTTTCCTTTTCGCCGCCGTCTCTGCCGCCGAAGTCACGGTCGACAGCCACGGTAAAGCTGGCAACGGCGATGCCGCTGCCGGTACGGCGAAGCTCGGGGTCACGGGTCAGGCGACCCATGATGACAATGTGGTTCAGCATAAATTACGCCTCCACAGCGGTGGTCAGGCAGCGCATAACGCCTTCGGTGATCTTCATAACACGCTCCAGCTCCGCGGGGAACTCGGGCTTGCTCTCGAAGTTCATCAGGACGTAGTAGCCCTCGGCCATGTCGTTGATGGGATACGCCAGACGGCGCTTGCCCCACTCATCGACAGAAGCGAGAGTACCCTCCGCCTCCACCATTGCCTTGAACTTTTCCACAAGTGCTGCGGTACCCTCCTCGCCCAGAGTGGGGTCGATGATGTAGAGCACCTCATACTTACCGGTGATCTTAGCCATGTTGATTGCACCTCCTTTTGGACTTTTGGCCCCCGGACGCGCCGGGAGCAAGGATATGTCCGCATTCGCAGACCAGTTTAGTTTACAGGAAAACGGCAGAAATGTCAAGGATTTTTTGCGTTATTTCGATATGGAGCAAAACATTTTATCGATTTTCTGAGCAAATTCATATGATGTATAGCCGTGTATATCCGGTTCACCCTCAGAAAATAATTTTAGATAATCAATATGTTTAGGGATTGAATCTTTAAATATCTTATATAATTCGGCATCATCTGATAATTTCAATTTTATATTGCTAGCTGGACTTGTCTCCAGCAATAAATGAAAATAGATAT
>OGNB01002030.1_pt1 | contig 10325 bp, 8 predicted proteins | sample 1573301 | NCBI WGS metagenome assembly OGNB01 (sample SAMEA2581914, study PRJEB24529) | metagenome | biome: Human gut stool | place: China | collected 2011
ATGGGCATCATGCTCTGGACGGCAGCGCATAAGACGGTGGTGATCTCCGCGTTAAGTCAGGAACAGGGCGGTCTGGTCACAGAGAATCAGGCGGAACGGTCCCATGAAATGCAGCTGGCCATGGCGGAAGACAGGAAGGCAGAACGGGAGATCTGTATACCATTGGAGACCGGTACGAAAGCGGAAAATGTAGTGGTGGAAAATCATTACATGGAAAGGGAACTCTGGATCTATGTGCAGAACGGCAGAAAATCTTTTTACCGGGAACATCAGCTTACCGGAGATTTCAGCCTGGTGGGAAACGGCATCTGTGAAGCACAGAACGAGGGCGTATTGCTCAGATTGTCCATGAAGGAGATCCTGGAGTATCACAGTACTCTGGAAGAGGGAACTCTGAAGATCGATTTTGTCAATCCCAGAGAATCTTACGACCGGATCGTAGTGCTGGATCCCGTGGGAGGCGGAAGGGACAGAGGCGTTGCCGATTCCGGATGTGAGGAGAAGAACATCGCTCTGGAGGTGGCAAGACAGACGGCACAGCTGTTGGAAGGAAGCATGGTAAAAATATATCTTACCCGTACAGAAGATACAGAGGTCGCACAGGAAGTAAGGCGTAGCTTCGCTGACTGGGTGGATGCAGATCTGTACCTGGAGATCGGACTGTCAGCAGATGATGCACAGGAGAGTACCTACGGCATCCGGGCAGAATACAATGATGAGTATTATCTGCCGGATTTCGGAAATGTACAATGGGCCGACTGCGTGACCAGACAAGTGACGGTGGCTTCCAGCAACCGGGCCATTGGATTGTTCCCGGCGGAGGAAGATGACATTCTGTGGCAGCTGAAGATCCCGGCAGCCAGAATTTCTCTCGGATATGTGACCAACAGCAGCGAGAGACAGCTGCTGGAACAGGAAAGCTATCAAAAAAAGCTGGCGGAAGGTATTGCAGAAGCTATTTCCGAGGTTTATACTAATACGCAATGATGACTATATAAGAACACAAATGCGGCAAGGAGTTAATATGCAGGGAAGAATCGTATTCGCGACCGGCAATGCCGGAAAAATCAAAGAAATCCGCATGATCATGGAGGATACCGGTCTGGAAGTCGTATCCATGAAAGATGCGGGCATTAAAGCAGATATTGAAGAAAACGGTAAGACCTACGAAGAGAATGCACTGATCAAGGCCCGTGCGGTGGCTGCTTTTACGAAAGATATCGTGATGGCGGATGACTCCGGACTGGAGATCGATGCCCTGAATAAGGAACCTGGAATCTATTCTGCCAGATATCTGGGAGAGGATACGCCGTATTCCATAAAAAATGCAAATCTGATCCAGAGACTGGAAGGAGTGCCGGAGGAAAAGCGTACTGCCAGATTCGTCTGTGCCATTGCAGCAGTGCTCCCGGACGGCAGAGAACTTACCACAAGAGCCACCATCGAAGGGCGGATCGGATATGAAGAGAAGGGGACCAACGGATTCGGTTACGATCCTATTTTTTACGTACCGGAATTCGGCAAGACTACGGCGGAGTTGACAGAAGAAGAGAAGAACCAGGTCAGTCACAGAGGTAAGGCATTGGAGCTGATGAAAGAGGAACTGAAGAAATATGAAGATACTGATCGTAAGTGATACCCATAAAAAGAATGAGAATTACTTCAAAGTACTGGAGATGCACCACCCGGACATGGTGATCCACTGCGGAGATGCGGAGGGCAGTGAATATGCACTTTCTTCTGCGGCAATCATTGCGGTAGTGACGTTCTGCCTCGGGTCTTATGTCATTCCCAAAGGCAGTGTGACACGTATCAATTTTGAGGACAAGTACTACAAACCCCGTAAGGCGAATACGGCACGGAACATCCAGCTGGAAGTGGATTCGGGGGTAATTGCCTATATCGAACGTTTTGAAGACTACAGCAAGACCGGTTATCGCTTTTCTTTGGACAAGTTCAATGACAAGCAACTGGTCTCCCACCTTACAGCCCGTTCCATTACCTACGACACGACGGCCGTGCATAAGTGGAAAATCAAGGATTATATGATTCGTCAGATGGATGGCATGAAAGAGAGTATCACGAAGGGTGACCGCATAGACACTACCCTTTTTATGGAGCCTGCCGACTTCCTGATTATGAAGAACCAGCAGGAGATGTTGACCAGCCCTCAGCTGAGCGAGTACATCAACAGGCAGCGGCAACGCGGCTTTGCCAACATTAAGGAATTTGAGATAGAGTACCACAAACGCATTGCCATGTCGTTCGCCTCCTTTATCCTGACGTTGATAGGAGTGTCTTTGTCTTCCAAGAAAACGAAAGGCGGAATGGGATTGCATTTGGGTATCGGCTTGGCATTGAGTTTCTCTTATATTCTGTTTCAGACCATTGCTTCCACATTTGCCGTAAACGGTAACATGCCTCCAGTCATAGCTGTGTGGATACCGAATATAATGTATGCCTTCATTGCATTCTATTTATATAGGAAAGCGCCGAAATAAGCATTCTAAACCTCTACTTCAGTCTGCTCAAGTTGAGGTTTGGCGTACTAAAGTAGAGGTTTAGGATGCTTGTCTCCGGAAGTCCATTAAAATAAGAAACCCCTCCCACTCTTGCGTTCTACAAGTGTGGGAGGGGCTTTTTGTTGTATTCATTTTCCTCTTTTGTTCTGTTCCCTTTTTTGCCGGAAAGAGACGCCGGTTTCCAGAGAACACCCTCACTTTCGTCTTACTGGTTCTTTAAGTTGCTGTTGTATGCACCGGGCATCAGCAAGCTTAATTCAAGTAAGCGGAAAGTTCTGCAGCAGAGATGTTTTTGGCAATAATTACACCATTATCATCCAGTAAATAGTTAGTGAATCCGCGGCCCAAGCGATATTTCTTAAAGAGGCCGGAATATTCGCCTTTAGTTTCCACGAAACAAGTGGGCGTAACTATTTGGTCCTTACGAACAGTTTCCTTAAAAATAGATTGGTACTCATCGAATGAGACGGAAACCATTTCCACATTTTCATTGCGGGAAGCGGAACGAAGCACATTGCTCAAACTTGCGTTTTGCATCCGGGAGTGCGCGTCATAACTTGCCCAAAAGCTAAGCAACACATATTTGCCTTTCATGTCTGAAAGTTCGGCTAACGGTTGCCCGGCAGACATAGATTGGATTTTAAAGTCCGGGGCTATGTCACCCACATTCAAACCGCCGGTCGGTTTGTCTTTTTCTACAAAAGAAGTCAAGGAACCAATTAGTAATACAACAAAAATCCATTTTACATATTTCATGTAACACGATTTTGGTTAATACTATCCGGGACTGTCCTTTTTGGCAGTGATTTCTTCCCGGAACGTCATCTTCTCAGACCTTGCAATGAGAGGAATTCATTGATACTCAAAGCCTTTAATTCTGAAATCGGGTGCAAAGATAAGTAATTCTTAAAGTAACTTCCAAATAAACAAGCAATTTTCTCACTTTTTTAGTGCACTTTTTTATGTTATTTAGCATAAAAGGCGAGATTTTTCCTTACTTTTGTGGCTTGTTATCCTATTAATAGACAACTTATGCAACCATTAAGTACAGAACTTATTCTTATCCGCGTAACAGGTGAAGACCGTCCGGGACTGACGGCTTCGGTTACAGAAATTCTTGCCAAGTACGATGCGACCATCCTCGACATCGGACCAGCCGACATCCATAACACCCTGTCATTGGGTATCCTATGTAAAACGGAAGAACAACATTCCGGCTTTATCATGAAAGAGTTGCTTTTCAAGGCATCGTCTTTGGGTGTCACTATCCGCTTCTATCCTATTACGGCGCAAGAGTATGAAAACTGGGTGAGCATGCAGGGTAAGAACCGTTATATTCTCACGCTGCTCGGACGTAAGTTGTCTGCCCGCCAGATTTCGGCGGTTACCCGTATTCTGGCGGAGCAAGGTATGAATATCGATGCCATCAAGCGCCTTACGGGGCGTATTCCGCTGGATGAATGCGATACGAAAACACGTGCCTGTATTGAGTTCTCCGTACGAGGCACACCTAAAGACCGCATAGCCATGCAGGAGCAGCTGATGCAACTGGCCAGCGAACTGGAAATGGACTTTTCTTTCCAGCTGGACAATATGTATCGTCGTATGCGCCGCCTTATTTGCTTTGACATGGACTCTACATTGATAGAGACCGAGGTTATAGACGAACTGGCTATACGTGCAGGTGTCGGCGAGCAGGTAAAGGCTATTACGGAACGTGCCATGCGTGGAGAGATAGACTTTACGGAAAGCTTCCGCGAGCGGGTGGCTCTGCTGAAAGGTCTGGACGAGTCTGTCATGCAGGAGATTGCCGAGAACCTGCCTATTACGGAAGGTGTTGACCGCCTGATGTATGTTCTGAAGAAATACGGTTATAAGATTGCCATCCTTTCGGGCGGTTTCACTTATTTCGGGCGTTATCTCCAGCAGAAATACGGTATCGACTATGTCTATGCCAATGAACTGGAAATAGAGAACGGCAAACTGACCGGACGTTATCTCGGCGATGTAGTGGACGGCAAGCGCAAAGCCGAACTGCTGCGCCTGATAGCGCAAGTTGAGAAAGTAGACATAGCCCAAACCATTGCGGTGGGTGACGGCGCCAATGATTTGCCGATGCTGGGTATCGCCGGATTGGGTATCGCTTTCCACGCCAAGCCTAAGGTCGTGGCAAATGCCAAGCAGTCCATCAACACAATCGGTCTGGACGGAGTGCTTTACTTCCTGGGATTCAAAGATTCTTATATAGATATTCCGCGATAAAATAAGTTCATACCATATATGTGTAAGCTCCTGCGATAATTAATTATCGCAGGAGCTTATTTTTTAGCAAGCTTATTTTGTTCTACTTTCGGTTTGCATTATCTTTGTACCAAATACGAAAATAAGCTGCACCTCGGCATAAAAAATGAACAAGTTCATTTTATTCTGCTCTCGGTTTGCATTATCTTTGTGGCAAATATAACGAAATTCATGAAGTTTTCTGAACTAAAATTAAACGACAACGTGCTTGAAGCACTGGATGCAATGCGTTTCGACGAGTGCACCCCCATACAAGAAAAATCAATACCAGTTATACTCGAAGGCCGGGATTTGATAGCTGTTGCACAAACCGGAACCGGAAAAACCGCCGCGTACCTGTTGCCCATATTGAACAAGCTTTCGGAAGGCGGGCATCCCGAAGATTCCATCAACTGTATAGTAATGGCACCTACACGGGAGTTGGCGCAACAGATAGACCAGCAAATGGAGGGTTTCTCCTATTTCATGCCGGTGAGCAGCGTGGCTGTGTACGGCGGTAATGACGGAGTGCTTTTCGAGCAGCAAAAAAGAGGTCTGACTTTGGGTGCGGATGTTGTAATCGCAACTCCGGGACGCCTGATAGCGCATCTCAGTCTGGGATATGTAGACCTTTCACGCGTCTCCTACTTCATTCTGGATGAAGCAGACCGCATGCTGGACATGGGATTCTATGATGACATTATGCAGATTGTGAAATACCTGCCTAAAGAACGTCAGACCATTATGTTCTCGGCTACGATGCCTGCCAAGATACAGCAACTGGCGCAGAGTATCCTGAACGATCCGGCAGAAGTGAAACTTGCCGTTTCCAAACCTGCCGAAAAGATTGTGCAGGCCGCTTATGTATGCTATGAGAACCAAAAGTTAGGAATCATCCGCAGTCTTTTCGCCGAGCAGACGCCCGAACGCGTCATTATCTTCGCATCTTCCAAGCTGAAGGTGAAAGAAGTAACCAAAGCGCTGAAGCAGATGAAGCTGAACGTCGGGGAAATGCACTCCGACCTCGAGCAGGCGCAGCGCGAGGAAGTAATGTACGAGTTCAAGGCGGGTCGGGTCAATATATTGGTTGCCACCGATATTGTGGCGCGCGGTATCGATATAGACGATATCCGCTTGGTTATCAATTATGATGTGCCGCATGACAGCGAAGACTACGTGCACCGCATCGGACGTACGGCACGTGCCAACAATGACGGCGTAGCTCTTACTTTCGTCAACGAAAAGGAACAGACGAACTTCAAGGGCATAGAGAATTTTCTGGAAAAGGAAATCTATAAGATACCGGTGCCGGAAGAATTGGGCGAAGCCCCCGAGTATAAACCGCGCTCCAATGACGGACGCAAACGCAGCAACTTCAAAGGCGGCGGACGCCGGAGCGGCGGAAACGAAAAAAGCGGAAACGGAAAAGGCGGTAACCGGAATAACAACAAACGCAGGGAAGGCGGCAAAAAGCCTGCCCGGGCAAAGAAACAAGAATAAGTAAAAGCGGAATTTATTCCGCTTTTTTTATCTCCGTCCGATTGTCGAATCCGATGGTAATATCCGCCAGACTGTATACGGAACTTTCCGGTACGCGTAAGGTTGCCTGGTATCGGTAGCCCTTGTTGTCAACTCCCATAAAATTCATATCGGCAAGAATCATTTGGCTCAACGTCTCCTCGGGAAAGATACCGGCAAACATTTTCTTGGTAATGTCTTTGCCATACAACATCCGCCTGCCCTCATACACGCAGATATGTATGACATTGTCGTAATAAACATTATCCACACTGATGCCACCCTCTGAATAGGACGAGCGGACAACCTTCATCTTCGAGGGATTGATGTACACATATCCCCGGTAGCGTGTACCTTTGTACATTACTACGCTATCCTTTTTCACTACTTCCGTAGTGGGTATGACTTCCACTTCCCTGTTCTCAAAGGCAAGCGCATCTTCGGGACTTTCCGATTTATGCAGCTTTACAATCTCATCCGCCAATGAATGAAACCAAAAGCTGTATTCGGTCTGCCTGTCAATCTTGTAGGTTACGGTATTGCTGCCGTACACATATATCGTATCTCGTATAATCTTAAATGATACGGGGATATTCTGGGGATCGGCATAGTATATGGTGTCTCCTTCTATGTGCATCAAGGGCAGTTCGGTTTCATCATCTATCCAAACGCCTTGAAGCAGAGCCTTGGCCGTAGAGTCCTCTTCGACAGTATTTTGCTCCTTACCATTACCGCATGCAGCCAACACTATGACGCAACACAACTCTATTACGAGTTTTTTCATGTCTGTCTCCTTCCTTTATTTACCTATACAGTGGTAGGTAAATCCAAGTTCTTCTATTTCTTTCTTTTCGTAGATATTGCGACCGTCCAATAACACCGGGGTTCTCATGGCCTTTTTGATGACAGCCCATGACGGCAGGCGGAACTCTTTCCATTCCGTCACCAGCATCAAGGCATCCGCATCGAGTGCGGCATCGTACATGTCGGTAGCGTAGCAGACGCTATCGCCTATCCTGCGGCGGCATTCCGTCATGGCGGCCGGATCGTATACGCGCACTTTACAGCCCGCATTCAGCAACTTGTTTATCAGAATCAACGAAGGCGCCTCGCGCATATCGTCTGTTTCCGGCTTGAAAGCCAATCCCCATAAGGCGATTGTCTTATCCTGCAAATCGCCGCTGAAGTGTCGCTGCAACTTTTCAAATAAGACGCTTTTCTGCTTTTCATTGACCTCCTCAACTGCTTGGAGCACACGCATCCGATAACCGTTCTGTTCGGCGGTCTTGATTAACGCCTTTACGTCTTTCGGGAAACACGAACCACCATACCCGATGCCCGGATAGAGGAACTTGCGGCCGATACGCGTATCGGAGCCGATGCCGCTGCGCACCATATTGACGTCAGCTCCCACCAGCTCGCACAGATTGGCGATATCGTTCATGAAGCTGATGCGGGTAGCCAACATGGAATTAGCCGCATACTTTGTCATTTCGGCAGATGGGATATCCATGAAGATGACGCGGAAGTTATTCAGCAAGAACGGTTTGTAGAGCTTGCTCATCAGCTGCTTTGCCCGTTCGGACTCTACTCCCACCACTACCCGGTCGGGGCTCATAAAGTCGGCCACGGCATTTCCCTCTTTCAGGAATTCGGGATTGGAAGCAACGTCAAACTCTATTCGTACTCCCCGTTTGTCCAGTTCAGCCTGAATCGTCGCACGTACTTTTCCGGCAGTGCCCACCGGAACGGTACTCTTGGTTACCACCAGTACGTATTTCGTCATGTTGCGTCCGATGGTACGCGCCACTTCGAGCACATAACTCAAATCCGCGCTGCCATCTTCATCGGGCGGAGTACCCACAGCGCTGAATATAACATCTACCTCGTCCAGGCAACTTTCCAAAGAAGTCGTGAATTGCAGGCGTCCCGCTTTCGCGTTCCGGTTTACCATTTCCTCCAGTCCGTTTTCGTAGATTGGACTCACTCCCTGCTTCAGCGCTTCTATCTTTTCGCCGTTCGTATCGACGCAAATAACGTTGACGCCTATTTCTGCAAAACAAGTACCGGTTACTAAGCCGACGTATCCCGTACCGACAATGGCTATTTTCATATCCTATTCAAAATATTCCGCATCTTTGAACGATACGGCATGTCCGTCTTTCTCTGATACTATGAATTGAGATTCCGCAACCGGCCAGTCGATACCGACGGTTTCGTCGTTGAAGCGAATGGAGGCCTCTGCCTGCGGTGCATAGCCGTTATCTACTTTATAAGTGAAGATTGCCTCGTCGCTCAACACCAAAAAGCCATGGGCAAAGCCGCGGGGAATAAAGAACTGACGCTTGTTCTCCTCGCTCAGCTCCACGCTGACGTACTTGCCGAATGTAGGAGACGAACGGCGCAGGTCGACCGCAACATCCAGTACCTTGCCTTTTATGACACGTACCAGTTTGGCCTGACTGTATTCGCCTTTCTGATAATGCAGTCCGCGTAATACACCGAAAGAAGATTTAGACTCGTTGTCCTGTACGAAATGTACATCGCCGATGTTGGCACGGAATTCTTCTTCTTTAAACGCTTCCATAAAGTAGCCGCGCGCGTCATTGAACACTCTCGGTTCGATGATCCATACGCCATCAATTTCTGTTTGTATGTAGTTCATTGCTTTAGAACGATTTATGTATCTTTAATTGAAATCCGAAATTATCTCCGTATATCTCTCCCATGTCCAAGGCGAGAGAAGCGTTGAAGTTCCAGCCTTTCCATCTTTCGGGAGCATAAGAGAACGAGGCGTAGGCCGAAAAGTTCTCCAGAATATCCAGCGTGGGAGCGCCGGGAGTACCCCACGTCCTGTTGTGGCTCATCTTGGCGATGTAGCTCCATTCCGGACTTACCTGTCCGCTCCAGCCGATGTGCAACGCTTTTACACGGTTGTACTTGAAGGTCATGTCGCCGTCTTTATTATAGATGGGCGACGCAATCAACGGATTGGCTATCATCATGCCCCAATGCGCCCAGCCGGGGTAAAGGCCGTTGTTGTAATAGTTGTCGGAGCCGCCTGTTTTGTGCACAGGGCCTTCTTCGGGTTCGTGCAAGCCGTGCAGCGGACCGCTCATGTTGGTAGTCTGCAAGAACTCGAACACAACCGCGTTGACAGGTTTGAAATGGTTGAAACTCATTTCAAGTCCCCACAATCCGTCCCAGCCGTTCTGCTTACCCATGGCGGAGAAGTCGTCGAAGTGGTTGCACAGATATGCGCTGATTGAGAACTTATCGGAACGGTGGGTCAGCCTTATTTGCTCGCTGCCCAGGAAGTTGCCTTGAAAGAAATTGCTGTCGTTCCACGGCTTGTCTTCATCACCGGCGCCGGGGATAAATACTCTGAAATAATCTTTCAACGTGTTTCCCAGATTGGCTACGTTGCCGTTCGAATCTACTATGCTTCCGCCGAATTGCGTATCGAGCGTCATGCCGATGTCGAGCTGCCATTTTCCGTTAGGCACGCCGACGCGGATAAATCCCTCTTTGTGATGATACTTGATGTCTTTTGTGTACCAATGCCCTGCTCCTACTTTGCGCTCCTGGTATTTGTTGTCGGTGAACCATCCGTAAGATATTTCACCTTTGATGGCGAGGCGCGGAAGTATGTAAAGGTATTCGGGGATGCCCACCATGATTTGGGGAATCGGCCTGGCGTTTCCCGACCATGTCATGTCACCGCTGCTCAAAGCGTTGTTCAGCAACGGAGCGCCTTTTTCACGGCTTCCGGCAAACAGCCCCAGCCACTTGTAACGCGCGTCTATATATGCCTGCTGGATAAAGATGTCCTTGTCGCCTTTGAAGTTCATGCCCACGGCAGCTACCATGTCCAGCTTTTCTTCGAATTTCCACTTGCCGAGCTGATGCTTGTAGCCCAGTCCGCCCCGTATGTATGTATTGTCATAAACAGAGCCGAGCCCCTGTTGGTTGCTTACTTGCCATAAAGGAGTGTTGTCTCCCGTA
>OGNB01002040.1_pt1 | contig 10270 bp, 10 predicted proteins | sample 1573301 | NCBI WGS metagenome assembly OGNB01 (sample SAMEA2581914, study PRJEB24529) | metagenome | biome: Human gut stool | place: China | collected 2011
CAGGCGAAAAATCCCTCGCTGTTGGTCATATTCCCGGTTTTCAGATAGACCCTAATAAGCCTATTTAACTATTCGCAACGATGTGATATACTATATCTGGGTGATGAATATGGCTTCCAGATATAAATTCAGTGAAAAAGAAATCGAAGGAATTGAGCAGGCTCGCAAAGAAAACAAAGATAAGCGAGCAGAATGCCGGTTGGAAGCACTTGAGATGCGGGCAAAAGGAGCAATCTCCAAGGAAGTTTCTGTAGCAACCGGATTTCATGCTGCCTATGTTACACAGCTTGTCGCAAAATATAGAGATCATGGACTGGATGCAATTTCCGGCAATCACTACGGTGGAAACCACCGCAATATGAGCGTAGAGGAAGAAGCAGCCATTCTTGCGCCTTTTAAGGAACGAGCAGAAAAAGGTGAATTGGTCGAGGTCAGTGAGATCGCAAAGGCATACCAGGCAGCAGTAGACCATCCGGTCAGCAATGGTCAAATCTACTTTGTTCTGCATCGGCATGGATGGCGAAAGGTAATGCCCCGAAGCAAGCACCCCAGAAAGGCCAGCGATGAAGAAATCGCGGCCTCAAAAAAATTAACACCACAGTAAAGGAACTTCAATTTATCCACAACTCCAGGAAAATCCGCCTTATGTTCCAGGATGAAGCCGGATTTGGCAGGATCAACAAGCCAAAATACTGCTGGTGCAGGAAAGGAATCCGTCCCAGTGTGCCCTGCCACCATATTCGTGAGTATCGTTACGCCTACGGAGCAGTGGAACCGCTGACGGGTAATGGGTACTTTCTTGTCATGCCTTATTGCAATACTGCCTGTATGAGTTTTTTTGAAGCAGCTGTCTGAGAAATATAGGGATGATATTATCCTTCTTTGCTGCGACGGTGCAGCATGGCACAAGTCCGCCGGGTTGGAGTTGCCGGATAATATCGTTCTATTCCATATTCCTCCATACACACCTGAAATGAATCCGATTGAGCAGATCTGGAAGGAGATTCGTAAGCGTGGCTTCCGTAACGAAGTTTTTCCTTCTCTGGATAAGGTGGTTGATCGTTTGTGTGATACCATATGCTCATTATCCAACGATGTTATTTCCAGCATTACTGGACGCAATTGGATAATTAAATTCTTTAATTAAGAATTAGTATAAATGCGTGAACTTCAAAATCTGATCTGATTTCAATTGTAGAGCAACTATCTAAATCTGCTTTTTTTCTTGGCCCTCTCGGCTTGGATTCCGGGCGCTTTACTACACCGTTTCGGAAATGGGTTTCCTCGAATCTTCCAAAGAAAACAAATAATCCGAACCCATCTCCCACTGGGAAGACCTGGTTCGGATTATATTGGTTTGGTGCCGCTAACCGGACTCGAACCGGTACTGAATCGCTTCAGGTGGATTTTAAGTCCACTATGTCTACCATTCCATCATAGCGGCGTATTCAATCCCTTCAAATGAAGGGATATGAAGTTGGAGGGATGTTTTGGAGGGATGCTCCGAAACAGAGATAATCAAATTTGAAAAAGTTGGCTGTTTGCAAGCACTTTTCGGATTGGGTGCTGCATCCGGCCCGCGGGATTTTAAGTCTCGGGTGTCTACCTATTCCACCACAGCGGCATGTCCCCCCATGACGGGGGATATAAAATTACATAACAAATGTCAGCACATCGACACAGCCTATGGTAGCATATTTTCCGTCAACCGTCAAGTGCTACAGCTGGTCGAGATTCAGCGTGAAGGCTTGCAGGCAGTTGTTTAGGAACCATTCCAGCTCCGGGCGGTTCATGGCCTTCAGGGCTTCCAAGGTTTGCTGCGCCGCGGAGTCGAATTCTGTGTTGCCTGCCTTCTGCTCCTCCAGACACTTGATGTGGGCGGACAGCTTGTCCGCGGCCTTGACGAAGGGTTCCAGCTCCGCGTCGTCCTCCAGGACATAATGGGTGTAGCTGGAGCGCAGCTCGGCCGGGAGCATGTCCAGCAGACGGTTGCCCGCAATGCGCTCCACCTCTTTGTAGGCGGTTTTGATGTCCGGATTGTAGTATTTGATGGGCGTGGGCAGGTCGCCGGTGAGAATTTCCGAAGCGTCGTGGTACAGCGCCGCCACGGCGCAGCGGTCGGGGTCGGGGGCGGGGAGGTTCAGAATGTCCCGACGGATCAGCGCCAGAGCATGGGCCAGCACCGCGGTCATGTGGCTGTGCTCGGAAATGTTTTCGGAAAAGGTGTTGCGCATCAGACCCCAGCGGGTTATGTAGCGCATACGGCCCATGAGAGCGTAAAATTCATTTGCCATGGATGATCTCCTCTATGTCCGCGACCAACTGCGCGGGGGATTCGCAGAAATGCTTCGCGCCGACTGCCTCCATGCAGGCTCTGTCCCGGAAGCCCCAGAGAACGCTGAGGCAGGGGACACCGGCGTTGTTCGCCGTCAGGACGTCCACGTCGCTGTCGCCGACGTAGATGCACGTATCGGCGCCGATGGATGCCATGGCCTTGTAAACCATGTCCGCGGCGGGCTTACGGGGACAGTCAGGGCTTTCCCCACGGGCGTAAATGCCGGGGAAAATGTCGGCGCAGAGGGTTTTGACCGCTGCGTCCGGCTTGTTGGAAACAATCGCGAGGGGGTAGCGCTCCCCAAGGGCGGCCAGCGCTTCCGGAATGCCCTCATAGGGCTTGGTTTTGATCTGGCAGTGGGCGCTGTAATAGGGCTGGAACGCCGCAAGCACCGGGACGGGGTTCGCACCCTCCGGGACAGCCTGAGCAATCAGACGGGCAGCGCCGTTGCCCACGAACTGGCGGACTTCCTCCACCGTGCGCTGGGGATAGCCAAAGGATGCAAGAACGTGGTTGACGCTGTCGGCAAGGTCGGCTAGCGTGTCCAGAAGCGTGCCGTCCAAATCGAATAAAATACCTGTTTTCATCATAAACCTCTGTTTTTCAGTACCCGAATGTCGTTTCCCACGAAGGTCAGACGCTGGAAGTCACCGTGGAGCCGGGACGCGATCTGGGGGGAGTAGCGGCGGCTCAGCTCGTCCACATTCAGGTTGGTGGAGATGACCATGGGCTTGACGGCCATCATTCTGTCGTTGAGTAAGCTGTACAGTGCGGCCGTGACAAACTGCCCGGGCATCTCCGTTCCGAGATCGTCCAGAATCAGAAGATCGCTGTTCGTCAGCTTGGCCGCTTCCCGGCGGGTGTCTTCGCTGGGACTGAATTTCGCCTGCTCCAGCTTGGAGAACAGGTGGCTGGAAGTTTCGTAAACAACGCTGTAGCCCCGGTCGGTCACTGTCCGGGCGATGCACGCCGACAGGAAGGTCTTTCCCAGCCCCGTCCCGCCGATGAACAGCAGATTTCCTGCGTTGGGGGTGAAGGTCGCGGCGTACCGGCGGCAGATGTTCAGCGTCCGCTCCATAATGGTGCGGGGGCTGGCGCCGTATTTGGGGTCAACGGCGTCGGGGTAGTAGTCCAGCCGGAACTGGCTGAAGGTTTCCCGGCTGTTGGACAGCACGGAAATTTCCTTTTTCTGCTCCTGACGGCAAAGCTCGCTCAGGCACTCGCACATGGTAGTGCCCACATAGCCGCTGCCGCCGCATTTGTCACAAATGGGGCTTTCGTCCAAGAAGCCATCCTCAAAGTTCGCCGCGGCCAGCGCTGCCCGTTCCTGCTGTAAGCTGAGGTTTTCCCGCCGCGCCTGTTCCAGCAGCGCCTGACCGTCAGAACCCTGCAAAAAGGCCGCCTGAGCGGCCTGCGCCATGGTGCGGCGCAGAAGCATGTCGATTTCCCGGATGCGGGGGACTTTGGCGTAGGCTTCTGCCAGATGCTGCCTGTTTTCCGACTCCCGGTCTTCCTTTGCCTGCGCCAGACGCGCCCGGGCGCGCTGAACCACTTCCGCACTGTATCCCACGAATTATCCCTCCTGCAATACTTTCTGAATGGCTTCCAGCTCTGCTTCGCCCAGCTGGCCGGAGGCACCCTTCGGGACGCCCGTCTTCCGGTCGCCGGTGCGGACGTCCTCGGCGCTGTGGAAGCCCTGCTGCTGCCAGCGCTGCAAAATTTTATTCATGTACGCCCAGTTCAGCCCGCCGGTGTTCAGGCAGGTGCGCTCGTAGGCCATGGAGATCAGCTCGTCGTCCATGCCCATGTCCAGCCAGCTCTGGGCATAGCGCTCCTCGGCGGCGGTGAGACTGCGCCCCCGGATCTGGATCAGGTTCATCAGCCGGGACAGCCGGGAATTGCGCACGTTCTGCGCCTGAATGAAAGCGGCGGCTTCCTCTACGGTGTCGATGCCCCGTTCCGCCCAGTTGTAGGCTTCCTTCTCGATGGTGCGCAGAGACGGGTTGCGCAGGCTTCCTCTCTGTCGAGCGCGTTCTTTACAGTAGCACACCAGCAGGGAGATCACGTCCGCGGTCAGTCCCAAGTAGCGCACAAAGCCCAGAAGAATTTTCAGTTCCTCGGTGTTCAAACTGCGGCCCAGCAGACGCTGCACCTCGCCGTAAAGGCTTCGGAAGGTGTTGTCCGAGTCCATGGCGTCCAGCACGTCCTTTTCGCAGTAGCTGGGACGCTCGCCGGGGGCAATGTGGCTGGGGCGGTCCTCCGGCCACAGACCCAGCTGCCGCAGGGTAGCGGCGGCGCAGCCGTAGCGGGGGGCGCTGAAATGCAGGTCGGCTTCCGCGCCCTCGGGGCGGTTGCCGCTGTTTATGTAAAGGTAAAGCAGCGCTGCATCCGGATTGGCGGCGGAAAGCAGCCTGCGGATGTCGCTCTGGGAAATTTTGACAGGTTCGGTTATCATTTCGGTGCCTCGCAGAAAACGTCATTTTCCGTCATTATACCACAGCTTCCCAACGGGGACAACGGCGGGGCAGCAGAGAATTTCGCAGAAAAACGAAGATTTTTTTTGGCAGGACACAGGATGTTGTGGGCAGGGGAGAGGGCAAGTACAAAAACCGGAGCCGACGCGCACGCGGCATGTGCATCGGTACTCCGGTTTTCGTTTATTCGCAAAAATTCTGTGGCAGAATGTACGCAGGAGAGCCGTTCCCTTCTCCCTGCGCAGGAATCGCTGAACACAAATCTTTTTCGCCCGCTCGCTTCCGATTAAAATAAGTATTTTAATCAGAAAAGGGTATCAAAGAGAAAATACATTCTGTCTGATGCCGCGAGAAAGCAGAAGAAGCTTGTTTTCAGAGTTTCCTTATTCGCGTCATACCGCTGCGCATTCGGCGACACACTTGACAGTAAATGAAATGGGCGAAAGCAACCGTCGTCACGTTTGGTTCCCGTTCCTTTGCTGTCCGCAGGTAGCTTAACCGGAACAAGCCTGATTATTCGGAGGTGCCTATGGAAAAATTTGTTACATTGCTCATTCCCGCCCTTGTCGCGCTGGTGCTGGTGCGGCTGCTGCTGATGCCCATGAAGCTGATCTTCAAGGTCGGCGTACACTCCGGGTGCGGTTTTCTGTGCCTGTGGCTGCTGAATTCCGTCGCGGGATTCACGGGGGCGTATTTCCCCATCAACGCCGTGACGGTGCTGGTGGCCGGATTTCTGGGACTGCCGGGAATCGGCGTTATGGCGCTGCTGGAAGTTTTATCTATGTGATTATCACACAGTACCGCCCTCCCCATTTGGGAGGGCGGTATGCTTTACTTATCCAGATGTACGTTCAGATGGGGGTAGGTCATGGTGATGCCCTGTTCGTCGAAGACGTCCTTGACCCGCTGGGTCAGGGCAAAATACACGTCCCAGTAGTCCTCGGTCTTCACCCAGACGCGAAGGGTGTAGGCAATGGCGCTGTCGCCGTAGCTGCTCACGCAGGCGCTGGGGGCGGGGGTCAGAAGCACATTGTCCATGGTTCCCGCCAGCACCAGCGCGTCGATGACCTTCTGGGTGGGAGCGTCGTAGGAGGCGGAGACGGGGATATCCACCCGGCGGGTGTCGGCGGCGGAGTAGTTGACGATCTGCGCCGCGACCACGGCGCTGTTGGGAATGGAGATGAGCTTGTTGTCAAAGGTGGCGAGGCGGGTGTAGGTCATGTTGATCTCCTGCACCGTGCCGGACTGCCCGGCGATCTCCACATAGTCGCCGGAGTGGAAGGGGTGGGTGGAAAGAATGGTGAAGCCGCCGATGACGTTGGTGAGCATATTTTGCAGCGACAGGGAAACGGCCAATGTCAGGACGCTTGCCAGAGCGACGATGCCGGTAACGTCAATGTCAAGGCTGGAGGCCACGCTCAGACCCAGCAGGATATACATGGCCACCTTGGCGAGAGACAGAATCAGGCTGTGGGCGGCCTTTTCCAGGTGGGATTTTTCCAGTCCCCCCTGAAGCAGCTTTGTGACGACGCGAATGATCAGAAGGCCAATGACCAGCACGAGAACGGCGTGGAACATCTTATTCAGCGCGCCGGTTCCCAGAGCGGTAAAAAAATCTTTCAGCATGGAAAACAACTCCTTTTTTCATCTGTTCCGTGAAGCCATTATAAAACGGGAACGGGGAAATAGCAAGAAAAAATGTGGCGCAGAAGTTGGCAAAAGGCGCTTTTTCAAATGTTAATCCCATTTTAAGAAATAGACCTCTTTCATCTTAAAGAAGCCGGTGATATAATAAGAAAAAAAGATGACGAGAGGAAGGAAAACCACATGTACAATGTTCTGATTTGCGACGACCAGCCGGACATCGTCAACGCGCTGAAAATATACCTGACCCCCGAGGGGTACAATTTGTTTGAGGCGTTCACCGGCACCCAGGCGGTGGAGATCGCCAAAAACAACGACATCCACCTGATTCTGCTGGACGTGATGATGCCCGTGATGGACGGTATCACGGCGACCTCCAAGATCCGGGAATTTTCCAACGCGCCCATCATTCTGCTCACCGCAAAGTCCGAGACGGAGGACAAGGTGCTGGGGCTGAACGTGGGGGCGGACGACTATATCACCAAGCCCTTTGTGCCGGTGGAGGTACTGGCGCGGGTGCGTTCCCAGCTGCGCCGGTATGCCCAGCTGGGCAGCCGCCCGGAGGAGGGCAGCGGCAGCATCACCATCGGCGGCATCGTTCTGGACGACCGCACCAAAACCGTCACCGTGGAGGGCGAGCCGGTTTCCCTCACGCCCACGGAGTATGCCATTCTGCACCTGCTGATGGCGAACCCCGGAAAGGTGTTCTCCACCAAGGTGCTGTATGAATCCGTCTGGCAGGAGGCGGCGCTGGGCAGCGAGGGCGCCGTGGCGGTGCACATCCGTCACCTGCGGGAGAAAATCGAGATCAACCCCTCGGAGCCGCGGTATCTGAAGGTCGTGTGGGGACAGGGCTATAAAATGGAAGGAGGAAAATAATTTGAAATACAATATTGTATTCAAATTCCTTGCCGTCGCCCTGTGCGCCCTGATGCTTCTGGGAGCCGCCGGCAGCGCCGTCGCCATCATCGGCATGACGGAAGCGGGACTGTACGACATCTCCGTGGAGGAGCTGCGGGACAGATATATCCGTTCGGACGGTGAATCCATGGCTGGCCGTATCGCCGGGGACTATGCCGAGGCGAACCTGGGCGGCGTGCCGGAGGCGATCGCGGGGCCGACCGTGTACGATCTGGGGCCGTCGGGGAAGACCGGCTGGCTTTACGGCGTGTTCAACCCGGCGCTGGCGGGCTACGTGCTGAAGGACGCGGAAGGAAACGTGCTGGAATCCGGCGGCGCGGAAAATCTGACGGATGCCGAATTTTATTCCTTCCCCGTCAGCGGCTCGTATAAATACGTCCTGTCCATTACGGAAAAGTCGGGAACAGCACCTCAGGCGGATGTGAGTACCTATAACGCCATCCCGGAGGGCGGCGCGTTGGTTCTCAGCCTTAGCATCGAAACAGAAGATTCCAGTGGGAGCGTGGACAGCGTCGAACCGATCGGTAATATCTACGACACCGGCAACGGTGTCCGCTTTGAGGCCAATCCATCGATGGGCGTGATAGATATTCCTGACGCGCCTACCACGTGCGTGACGTTCGTTGGTGTAGACGGCAGTGTCCTGTATCAGACCTACAATGACGTGTCGGACTGCTTCTCGGAAAACGAATCCGGCTATCTGGTGTTCGACACGACCCGGGAGCTGAGCCAAAGCGAAGTTCTGATGGACGACGTTCCCACTGAGGGCGCAGATATATATAAGGTAACATTCTCCACGGAATCGGAGCTGGCAGGCGAGGGGGGACTTACCCTCAGCGGCAGCAGTCCGGTGGGCGTGCTGAAGCGCAATGACGCGGGCGTCCTGTATTTTCAGTTGGATAACGCATTCTACCGGGATAATATGCCGGAGGACGCCATCGTCACCGCCGTGGAATTCCGGGACAAGGACGATTCCCTGATTTATAAGGCGGCGAACCCGTCAGGCGTGGGCGAATTTGAATGGAATGCCGACGGGAAAGCGGTCGTATTTTTGGTAACGCCCAGCCTGACGCAGAAGGTGGTGCCGGAGACCGAGACCGTTCCGGAGACCACCACAGAGACGGTGCCGGAAACAACCGACGAAACCACCGTTGCCGTAACGGTTCCGGAGACGACCGCCGAGACCGTCCCGGACACGACGGAGGAGACCCTCCCCGTCGAGACGCTGTCCGCGAACCCCACCAAGCCGGCGGTAACCGGCACGGCAGACCCGGACGTGATCTTTGTGGACGACGAATCCCACACCATGGAATATTGGGACGACGACGCCCAGAAGTCCATGGTGGTGGAGTACCGCTACGCCCAGCTGCCCAACTATACCGTGGAGCTGACCCTGGCGCCCGGCGCGTACCGCTTTGACGGCGGGTACGCTCTGCTTACCCAGGGGTGGAGCTACCGCGACAGCCTGCTCTTCATTATGGGCGCGTGCCTGCTGCTGTTTGCCGTGCTGGCCGTGTATCTCTGCTGCGCGGCGGGCAGAAAGCCCGGCAGTGAGGAAGTCCATGCCGCGGGCTTCAACTGCATTCCTCTGGACATTTACCTTGCCGGTGGCGGGCTGATCATCTTCGGCCTTTTCATGGTGATCGTCCAATTCAACGATGCTGCCGGCCTGTTCACGCAGAATATTCAGACGCTCTGCGCCGGAATGCTGATGGCGGGCTACGCCATGAGCCTGATTTTCGTGAGCTTCTGCTTCGCCTGCGCCGCCCAGTTCAAGACCCCCGGCGGCTACTGGTGGCGCAACAGCGTCTGCTGGCGGTGCTTAGATTTGCTGGTGAAGTGCGTCAAGGGCTGCTTCTCCGGCTGCGGCTGGCTGCTGCGGAAGCTGCCCAAGGCGGCGGCTGTATTCTGGGACTTCCTGCTGATGCTTCTTACACCCCTGAGATGGCTGTGGAAGCAGATAAAGAAGACCTGCGCAAAAATCGGAAAGTCCATCAACCGGGTGTATTCCATGATGCCGCTGACCTGGCAGTGGCTGCTGACAGGCTTCATTATGGTGATGCTCCTGTTCGCCGCCCTTGCGGGCAGATCGAATCTGATGGTGGTGCTGAGCCTGTGCGCCTGCGTGGCCGTGGTGCTGTACGGGGCGTACTGCTTCGGCATCCTGCTGGAAAGCGCCAAGCGCATGGGCAAGGGCGACCTGGACACCAAGGTAGACGACAAATATCTCATCGGCGCGTTCAAGAGCTTTGCCGGTGACCTGAATGACCTGGCTGGCGTTGCCGTGGTGGCGGCGCAGAAGCAACTAAAATCGGAGCGTATGAAAACAGAACTGATTACCAATGTTTCCCACGATATCAAAACGCCTCTGACCTCCATCATCAATTATGTGGATCTGCTGCAAAAGCCCCACACGCCGGAGGAGGAGAAGACCTATCTGGAAGTCCTCAACCGGCAGTCCCAGCGCTTAAAAAAGCTGATCGAGGATCTGATGGAAATGAGCAAGGCCAGCACGGGGAACCTGACGGCGGATATTACGAAGCTGGACGCGGTGGAATCCGTGAATCAGGCATTGGGCGAATTCGCCGACAAGCTGGAAAAAGCCCAGCTGACCCCCGTATTCCGCCATCCGGAGGAGTCTGTCGCCATGATGGCGGACGGAAGACTTGCCTGGCGGGTGCTGAGCAATCTCCTGAGCAACACCGTGAAATATGCCCTGCCCGGCACGCGGGTGTATATCGACGTGATGGCGTTGGAGGGGAAGGTCATCATTTCCCTGAAGAACATCTCCCGTGACGAGCTGAACGTGGACGCCGACGAGCTGATGGAGCGCTTTGTCCGGGGCGACGACTCCCGGAACACCGAGGGCAGCGGCCTGGGGCTGAACATTGCCAAG